>Ga0115853_100249_pt1 | contig 16664 bp, 9 predicted proteins | sample InSIn5gowninarea_FD_83867 | JGI IMG/M metagenome (GOLD analysis project Ga0115853, IMG submission 83867)
TAAGTAGAAAGAATTATTAAAATTTTACTACATAAATTTAAATTTGGATTAACATAACTCTTTCAAAATTTTCTCATATTTCAATTGTTAGCATAACATTTGATTTAAAAAATATCATCATTGGGTCTCAAAAAGACAAATTGTTTAATATGTATCCCAAAGATATTCATCTCTGATTGTATCAAATAGAATTTACACATATAATGACATTCAAAATTTCTAAAGGGAGTGAAGAGTACATAGGGAAAAATAAGAGAACAACATGGCACACATTGTACAATATTATATTAAGAAAACTAAACTTGTATAAATAGGTTATTCTAGCATACCTAAATATACACCATTTGTTTTAAATGACTATTTGGAAATTTGACATAAGCTAGAAATAAAAACAATTAGCTTCAATAGATTATTGATAAAAGTGCAAGAATAACTATGTGTGTGTGTGTGTATGTTGATACTAACATGTTTCCTTTTGAACAAGAACATCCCGTAGTTTTTTTTTTTTGTAGAAGTACTTTCCTGTTGAAACTGGATTTTTTGAAATTCAACATGGTTGAATATTGCTTACTTGTTGGCTCACTTGTTAAAATGAAGTTTCTTACTTAATACATTGTACTAGCTCACTTGATATAATGAACTAGTTCACTCGATACAGTGAACTTGTTCACTTGATAAAATGAATTGGCTTGATTGATCAAATGAACTAGCTTGCTTGATAAAGTGTTCATATATACAAAGCAATTGATTCTTCTCTCTCTCTATATATATATTTGTAGGTGAAGGAAGTTCAATTTTTTTTTATGGATAGGAATGGTCTTAGTTATGTAGATCTTTATGAGTGTTGGCATACCATAAGATATTGTACAGGATATTTGAAAAATGTTGATAAGGATGGATAGGCTAAGATGGCTTATTGAAAGATATCAAACAACTATTTAAATTGTAAAATTAATCAATTGTAGAGTAATTCAAATATGTTTTACTTGAGTGTGCATTTCCTTGCAGGTATTCAACATTGTAGGAGGCACTTTAAGATAAAAAAAAAAATACTACCTACTCTATTTCTCCCTTGTAGAATGCTAGTGTTTTTTGTTGAAACTTGTTTGTTGAGAAAGTTTTCAAAATAGATAAAAATGGATATATGCATTTATAACATTTGTTCTATTTGTCCTTGCCACCTTTTTTTTATTTACATTATTTTTTCCAAGGTTGATAATGACATTACTAGTTTTCATTATCATCCCCTCTTGACAGTGCGCCATGGAGTTTTTACCATCAATATTGTTATTGCTTGTAATCTGTAGCTTGACCTTGTGGATTTTCAAACAGCATATTGTATTAGGTTCCTCAAGGGTTTTTCACCTAAGAATTTTTTTTGTTTCTTTTTTTAAAATTTAGGAAAAAAAATTATGTTACATGAAATTGAAAACTTCATAGTAGTGTGGGATCATTGCTGCCCTCCATAACACTAAATTATTTCTCTTGAAAGTATTTGAAAATTTAATCCTTTAATAGAGGATGCTTATAAAGCTTCAACCTATGACCATTTACCAGCAATGGATTTTTGTTTTCATCAATGGTCTTGATTCTTATTGATCCTTTTTCATAGAATGTGTCTATCTAGTAGGGTCCAAGCCATCTTCTCCTTTATTTTCCTTTGAAATCCTTAAACATTGAGTCATATAATAGTGCGTATTCCCCTTCTTTGAATTTATTTTCCTTTATGAAACTATTAAGCCATGCCGTTCTTCATTGTTGGATCATTTCTAAATGATGTAGCACCTCATGTATTACCTCATCCAATTCACTAGGATGTAAAAAACTGTTTTTATGTGCTTTTGAAAGATCATTGTCAATTCTACTACAGTTCTTAGAGTTTTGATTTCAAATTCATAGGGAAAACAAATCTTGTTACCATAAACTAGTTCATAGGGAGTAAATCCAGTGGTAGATTTCCAAGTAGTACTAAATGCCCAAGCAACTTCTTCTAACCTAAATGAGCAATATTTCCTATGTAGTTAGATAGCCCTTGTAAGTATACTTTATATTTCTTTATTGGTTACCTCTACTTTCCCATTTTCGTGGGGGTGATATGGTGTAGACTATCTATGGTTTATTTGATGCTTCATTAAATTCTCATTCAGATTGTATTTGAATTGAGATCGTTGATCAGTCATTATCTCTCAGGGAATTTATTATCTTGTGAATATATTGTCATTCATAAATTAGGCAATTGATTCTTCATTGGCACACTTCAACACTTTGACTTCCACCCATTTTGTCATGTAGTCAACACAAGTCAAGATGTAGATGTTTAGGTTGGTTGGGTTATCTACTGGCCTTGCAAAATTTAAACCATATTTCTCAAATGGTTCCCATGCAACTTGGGGGTTTAAAGGAATTTCGTTTCTTTTATTGGTCTTTCCCATTATTTGATAGTCATCACATCTAGAAACATATTTATTGGAGTTCCTAAACATTGTTGGTCAGTAGTACCATGTTTGAAAGAGATAATAATCTATCCTCTTTATTGTATAGTTCCTTCCAAGTGGTTAATTATGACATGCATGAAGAATATCATACACCTAACACATCTTCTCAATATGTGATATGGTTCCATTTTGAAAAGATAGCATTTGATTCAGGAATAGGGGGAACTTTGTCTAATGATTTTCCATCTCTCTTCATAACTCAAATGTTTTGATTGCTTTCTTGTTTCTAAGTAATTTGTTATATTAGAAAACCATGGGGTTTGGATTGATATGGGAAAGAGATGCTCACCAGGAAAAGCATCATCTACCAAGTCTTTTTCTACATCATGAGTTTAGTCTGGAAAAAAAATTATGCTACTAGATTATGTCTACTAGACTTATCAAGTATAGTAATGTCAAATTCTTGAAGGAGTAAATTTTTTTTAATAATTATACCATTGGAATTATGTTTATTAAAAAAATACTCGATGGAAGAATCATTAGTATGTATGTAGACAGCATATCGAGTGATGTAGTGCCTAAACTTATTGATTGCATAAACCACATCAAGAAATTTTGTTTTCTATCACCATGTAGTTCAATTCAGCTCTAACCAAGTTATTTCTAATGTAGTAAATTGCATAAGACTTCTTTTCTACTTGCTGGCCTAGAATTGCACTCGTGGCCTTGCCAGATACATCAATGTGAATTTGAAATGGTAAATCCCATCTAGGCCCCTCAAATACATGTGCACTTGTTAGCTTTTCGTTTATGCAATCAAAATTTGTTGGCAATAATTTGCCTAATCAAAATATGAATTTTTAGTTATCAAGAGAAACATAGGGGCAACGATGTTACTGTGATCCTTGATGATTCTCCTATAATATCATGAATTCCCAAAAAAATAGCTTACATCCTTTTGTTTTTGTGGCGATGCAAAATTTCTTATTATTGATACTTTTGATGGATCTATCTTGAGTCTATAGGGTGAGATATTATGTTCTCAAATTATGCCTTGATTCATTAACATTTCACATTTTTCATTGCTAAGGAATAGACTCATCTCAATGCACTTTTTCAAGGCATTTTATAAGTTATCCTATGCTCCTTGAAATTTATTCCCATATAGGGTGAATTCATCCATATACATTTCCATAATTTCATGCACAAAGTGTGCAAAGATGCTAAGGACAACTCTCTGGAAAATGGTTGCTGCATTGCACAAACCAACAGGAACAACCTTATAAGCAAACGTTCCTAGGCGATAGGTAAAGGTCATTTTTTCTAGGTCATCTAGGTGGATTTAATTATGATTATATCCACTAAGCCCATCTAGAAAATAAAATAAATTATTTCTGATAAAGTGTCTAGCTATTTATCTATGAAGGGTAGAAGGAAATGATCTTCCTTAGTGGCCTTGTTTAATTCCTTATAGTCAATACAAACTCTCCACTTTTCTCCTTTGTTTGGATCAATCACCAAAGGTGGAACCGATTCACTATTTGATATAGGATAGATGAAACCAACATCAAGGAGATTTTGGATCTCTTCCTTGAAAATATCTCTTAATGTTGGATTCATCCTCCACTACTGTTTTTAGATTGGGGTGGCATCATCCTTAATGTAGGTGCAGTGCTGGAAAATATTAGGGTGAATGCCTACATATCCACATATTCCCATGCAATATATACACTATGCTTTGAAAGTACTTTCATCATCTATTATTCCTGGTCAATGGATAGGTTCACATTCATTTTTAGTGTTTTACCAAGGGATGTCTCTATTACCTTGGTCAAAGAATTACTTCCTTCTACAAGACATAACCTTTTCCTTATTTTTTTTTCTCTATCATGATTCTAGTTAGTTCCCAATCATGCATGATAACAACATCCCCAAGTATAAAAGGGTTGGAATACAAATTTTCTAAAAAAATGAACATCACTACATCTTCCTTAGGAGGTCTCAAGGAAAGAGACCTATAAATGGTAACGATATGCTAGATGATTTCGTATATATCATCTTCTTCCTCTCTGCATATATGTTATTTAGTATCCAAGAGAGGTTTAGTAGGTGGATAGAGAGTTAGCTTATTCTTAGAAGGGTCGTTATCAATGGTCTTATTCTCTATTCTACATTCAATATAGAAGTTTGTTGTGGCTAGCCAAGGCCTTCCCAATATGATAGGATATCCCCCTAACTTTGGCTTAGTATCCAAGACTATGAAATATGTAGGGTACTCCCAAGAGTCTAAGGAGACAATGATATCTTCTAGGAATCCTAATGGGAAAACAATGGAACTATCAACAATTTTTCGAATGGTAGCAGTGCACCATAATCAAGGTTGAAGATTCAATTTCAACATGGTATCCTTGGTCATGACATTGATAGCTTCCCACATGTCTATTAAATTTCTTGGTATAAGGGTCTTATTGATATGTACATATACTACATGTATGCCTAAATCAAATTATTTGGGATTGATAAGTCACTTTAACATAATATTATCTAGAGTACCCACAACATTGATAGTTGGAGGATCTTTCTTATTTCTTCTAGGATTATTCATGTAAGAATACTTGATGAACTTATTGTAAGTAGGAATCTCTTTCATGGCTTGTAAGAGACAAATATTCACACATAGATTCTTGAGCTCATCAAGAATAATGCTATCATATTGGTTAGGGTGTTTATCTTCCATCCTCTAAGGGTAAATATGAATCAAGAGTGGTACCTCTTTTTGATCTTTATCCTTCTAATTTAATTCCCTATAATGATCTTCTATGGCATTCTTTTGGGTTAAACTATCATGGTTCTTAGTGATGAGTGGTGATGGAGGATTTTGAAGTACCTTCCCAAATCTTAGATTTATGTCATTGCATTCTATTGCATTTAGGGAATAAGGTTAGTAGTTGGCCATGTCATTATTGTATACAAGATGGACCTATATATTATTCAAATTGGGTGCAGGTTGGGATAGCATAGGAGGCATCTTAGGAGGTTACTGAGCAAGATTTTGAGTAGGAGCAACAAATGGTGGCATTAAAGTAGGTTGTTGCTACTATGGTATCCAATTTCTTTAGGGAAAAAAACTCAAAAGATAAGGTGTAGGATGGACATGGAATGAGGTCCCTTTAACCTATTGGGTTAGAGGATTTTTCCACTAAAAGGAGAGATGATTTCGTGGTGGAACCTATCCAATGGGAACGCATTGATACTGCATAAATTGACCTCCAAAAATAGCAAAGTATGGTTGGTTATATGACTATTGCAATGTTCTAGATGGTCCACACCATTTTTTATTAATGTAGAACAAAGGTTCCATTGGTTCCTCTAGTCCTTCTCCTCCCTAAATTTCCTTTAAATGGGGGAAAAATGGGCATTCATCAGTAGGGTTCTTGTCATGCATATCCCACAAACATACAAAAAATGTAAAAGACATTCATCTTGTCATGATTGTTCCTACACTTAGGAAAAAAAATAGAAAGATCTTTCTTAGTTTCTTCTCTCTTCATTTTTAATTTCATGTTATCCATTTGCATGGCAAGGGAATGGAGGATGTTGATCTTCATGCTTTCCAATATGGTACCTAAATCAGTTCTAGAGATGGATAGAGTAGGAATATTAGATTATGAAGGCTTGCATCTGTTTTACTCTTGCTTTTGGTAATGTCGCTAGAATGGTTCTTAAAGATCTTATTGATTTCATCATAGGAAAACTAGTAGATGTCACGATTAGCCAATAGGTTTAGGGTATCTAAATGCTCATCTCTTACCCAATGGATAAGCACACATTTGAGGGAGTCATCATCTAAAGTACAATTATGAGCTCATCCATAACTATGTTGAAATCTCTCCTAAAAATATTCTAATGATTCATTTTCTCCTTGTTCCATCCTAAAAATCTCATCCCTAGTGGTCTTGGACTTACAATAGTCCCTATATTTATCCATGAAGGTTTCCTTCATTTTTTCCAATGATACCACACTATTGTCTTCTAGGTTCATAAACCATCCAAGGGATGAATCCTTAAGTGTGGAAGGAAAGGGCTTTAAATTTTGAACATATACAAGATGGTCATAAGTTTGACATACAACCTCAAACTCAAACAAGAAAGTATTAGGATCTTCAGTGGAAAGGCCATGAAAATTTGGTAAATCAACAAGATTAATATTTTTCATAGGACCCAAGTTAGTAGGATACCTAACAGGAAATTCATAATTTTCGAGTTGTTTTAGCTACTCTTCTTCCTCTACCATGTTTCTTGGAGATATTTCTAAGTCAACTTCTTTATCTGCACCTTGGTGCCCAAAGTTACAAGGTTGATGAATATACTAGCCTTCTCAATTGTGAAGAAAACACTCTCCAATGATAAATTGGGCATTATTCCCACACTCTTCCCTTTGATCCACCTAGTGCCCAGTGACAACACTAGAGAGACTACGTGTTTTAGGTAAAAATCTTCCAAATTTAGGTCTAACTCTAGGCATTCATCACAAAAAATTATAGAATGCAAAAGGGAATGTTTTTTTTCAATTTTAGGATTTTATTATTTTATCTTTTCTTTTCCTAAAAAGAAACAAAATGAAGAATAAAGAACCTCCTTGGAAATGATTCCAAAAAGTGACAGGCCAAGAATTAACAACAACAATATTGAATATCTAACTTAAATTTATTTGTCAACCCCTTAAGGTATAAAATTATGAGGTGTGAAGCAAAGTATATGCATTTTGAAAAGAGTCTAACTACCATTCATTATAGTCCAATAACTGGAAAATTGCAATAACAATCTAATCTATGTAAGAACCCATTAGGATACCATTCACCAATATTCTGATTTATTATCTTAGTTATTTTAGGGTATAATCTAGGTCAGAGCCTCCTCTTACAAGGATACAGAGTTAGGCCTATAAAAAACCTATGACTAGTATTTCTTCCAAGAAGAAAACCTTAAGTAATTCTCAATCAACCTCAAGCATAGTCAACAGAATATGCTACTTACAATTTGGCCTGTAAGCGTAGATGTAAACTCATTAGAAAGGTCACCTAGACTGAATCCTAAAATGAATTAAAAGTAAGCACAAATAACTCAATTCAATTGTTGGAAAGAAAATAAACTAACTATTTCATCAAACTTAACATATTCTACAATCTACAAGACCATACACAAAAAACTACAGTAACGATTACAAAAAGCTACAAGAATATAAAATAGCTAATTATATGCTTGAAATTAAAGTCTAAGCTCATACTTAATAGAGGATCTTGTTTCCATTTCTGGTGGGTCCTACCCAAAAGGTCATAGCAACTACAACTACTCAATCTATTACAGTAAAAATAATTTGTTCTTTTTTATTCAAAGCATAAAAGAGTACAAAACACCGACTTGCTTAAAGTTCAGAAACTTGGAAAAAAAATATTCTTTAACATAATTACAATAACATCAAACTAACTGATAATACCTTAGATCAAACCTTAATATTCTCTTTATACAAAATAATCAAAGATCAAACTAGGATTGAACATAATTAAGCCTAATTTGCGAGTTAAAACAAGAGCTCATTTCTATCTTGTTTGCATTGATGAATCAACCAATAGTTTGTAAATTTATTTTGTTGAGATGGAGGATACATGAATTGGAGTGATTATGTATTTATGCCCTGTTTCAAGGAACAATATCAACAAACTATTAGATAGGAAGAGACAATTATCTACATAAGGAAGTTCAAAGTAATTAACTAAACTATGCATATAGAATATAATAATTTAGTCTCTATAACCATTATAAAAGTTCTTAAGGAAAATCCCCATTGATTTCAGTCTCAACCTTATTATATTTACCAAAGATGGGATAATTAGTCATCAATTTAGTTTCCCATCACCTATGTGTCATACCAACCTTATTAATGATAAAGAAAGATTCAAAGTAGAGGATTTGTGCAATATTCATAGCAATGAAGAAGATCCAAATCAAATAGAGTATCCCACTTGTGAGGATGAATTATATGATGGATAATATAAGTGACATTAGGTACTAAACTAAGATATATTTGAAAACAAGATATCACTATATCAAGATTGGGACAAATGACGGATGCATTAAAGACCAAATACAATTTGTATCATGGAAAAGAAACAATGAATGTACATTGGAACTTTTGTAGTAGTTTTCTTAGATAACATTTTTATTTTGAATAACAATATAGAACAACATATAGATAATATAAATATAGTGTATGTGGTACTAATGAATGATCAATTACACATAAAATTAAAACAATGTCATTTTTTTGAGGAATTATTGTACCTCATGTTCTTGTTGTCAAGGTAAGGTTCTTCCATGCACCTAAAGAAGTTAAGGTAATACTAAAATGGGAGAAACCTCATAGTTCCATATAAGTCAAGAGTTTTTATTTTATTGTTTTTTTTATGAACTTTATCATAGTATTTAGTAGAATATGGATGCTAATGACTTAATTTATGAATGCATACAGATTGTATTAAAGGGCTAAAGTTTGAAGGATCCTTGGATCAATGAAGTAGAACATTTATAAGGAATTTGTGTTTTGCTACTTGATTTTAGTAAGGATTTCCAAGTTGATTTTGATGAAAGAACAATAGATATTAACATTGATTTGTTTTCTAGTGTGCATGTTAGAATCCAATGTATCCATGACATTAAACTAAAATTCCTAAACATTTTGAATATTATGGCCTAGATTTCTTTTCTTGTTTATCAACCAACAACACTAAAAATAAAATCAATATTATAATATATATCAGATGAACAACAATATCTATAAATAAATCCCTATTAGGGATGAAACTCCAATTTATTAATAACCTAATAGTTTGCCGACTAACAAATATTTACAACCAACAACCTACTCGTTTTTTCCACCTAGGGGTGATTTTTCAGAAACTATAGGAACTAAAGCTTATGGATAATGCATGCATGTAAAAATATAACAGACACACTTGTAGGTGATAATGGCACTTAATTCTACTTCTATATCTAGTTTTTATGCCCTCGACATGAATTCATCATGTGCCCCTTAATGGCTTATGAAAGTGAGTAGAAACTCACCATAAAATGATAGTCGAAACTTAGATCAACAAACCTTCATTTTTTTTGACTTGTGACATCAAATTACACATATTGGAAGCCCTCTCCCATGATTATGTATCCCTAAGTGTGCTTTATTTGGAAATCTCTAAAACTAGGGTTTTGCTCAGTAACAAAAAATGAAATTTTTGTACCTAGGGATTAATTTTTGAGAACTTGGGATATTGAGATTATAGATAATGTTTCCACGTCATATTTTAGAAGAAAAACTTGTATAATGTGACAATACTCAATTCTATTATTCAATTTATATATTATGACCTTGACAAAAATTCACGATGTGTCCTTTAATGGCTTCTGATAATGAGTTTCAACTCACCATAAAACAATGATTGGGACTCAACTCAATGAAAAATAAATTTTATGAAATATTGACATTGGATTATAGATAGGGGCCCCACTCTCATATGAGTAACTGTCCCAAAACATGTTTTATTTGATTATTTCCACAACTAGGGTATGGCAAAATAAGAGACAATGCAATTTTATCACCTAGGGTTGAAATTTTGAAAACTCAAATTTAGATTTTTTGGATAGAATGTGCATGTAGGCCTTTCCCAAACATACTTGTATGAGATGAAAACACTTAGTTCTGCTACATGGTTGGTATCTATGCACTGGGCACAAATTTTCCATATGGCCCTTAATGGCTTACGAAAGTGAGTTGTAACTTGCCAAAAAATGATATCCATGACTTGGATTAATGAAATTTAAATTCCATTGCACTGATGACATTACATTACAACTAGGTGTGCCCCTCTTCCATGAGTATGTATCTTGGAGAATGTTTTACTTGACAACTTATGAAACTAGGGTTTTGCTCAATAAGGGGCAATTCGATTTTTGCACCTAGGATTGAATTTTTGTAAACTCGAGAACTAGATCATATGGATGGTATCTTAATATAATCCTTGTCTAAACACATTTTTAGGATTTTAAAACACTTAATTATATTTAATTATTTCATTTTTATGCCCGTGACTCAAATTTTCCTTGTGTCCCTTAATGGCTTTAGAAAGCAAGTTGTAACACACAATAAAATGTTAGTCATGACTCACATCAATGAACATTCAATTTTTTTTGAACTCACTACATTTAATTAGATATATGGATCCCTTCTCCCATGATTATGTGTCCTTGAGTATGTTCTAGTCAAAGAGTTTTGAAACTAGGGGCTTGGTCAATAAAAGACAATGTAATTTTTGTACCTAGGGGTGAATTTTTCAAAAAATAGGACATGGAACTTGAGGGTAGAGTGTGAAAATTTGAATTTTTGAAAAAAACATTTAGGATATAATGAATCTCAACTCTACTTCTCGTTTTGCAAACTTTATTCCCCTGGCACAAATTCGCCATGTGCCCCTTAATGTATTCCGAAAGTGAATTGCAACTCACCATAAAACAATAAATGGGAGTACAATAGATGAGTTGTCATTTATGTTGGAATTGTGACATTGGATTACAAATAGGGGTTCCCCTCTCCCACAATTATGTGTCCCAAATCATTTTTTATTCAATGGTTTCTGTAACTAGGTTTTTTATCAATAAGAGATAGTGAAAACGTTTTGCACCTAGGGGTGAGTTTTTGAAAAATTAGGATTTGGAAATTATAGATAGAATGTTTAAGTATACCTTGTAATATATTATTATGCTTATTTATACTACCTGATTTGGTTTTTATTCCCTTGGCAAAAATTCACAATGTGTCCCTTAATGGCTTCTAGATTCAAGTTGCAACTCATGCTAAAATGATAAGTGGTACATGGATCAATGAACCATTGATTAAATTGGAATCATTACAAAATATTATAGCTATGTGAATCCCTCTCCCATTATTGTGTGGCGTGAATCATGTTTTATTCAATGATTTCCAAAACTAGGGGTTTTCTCAATAAAAAACAATGATATTTTTGCATGTTGAAGTGAGTTTTTGAAAACTATGGATATGAAGCTTGTTCATAGTGTTTTCATGTTTTCCTTTTCCAAACACACTAACTTTTAGTTTCTAATGGAACTCAATTCTTCTATTTAATTTGTGTTTTCCTCCCTCAACACTAATTCTCCATATGCCCCTTAATGGCTTCGAAAGTGAGTTGCAATTCTCCTTAAGATGATAACCAAGACTCACATCAATGAACTATCAATTCCTTGGAATCATGACAATAAATTATACTTTTTTTAGGCCCTCCCCCATGAGTATGTTTCCTAAATTGTCTTTTAATTTATATTTTTTGAAACTAGGGTTTTTCTCAATAAGTGGCAATCCAATTTTTGCATGTAGGGGTGGATTTTTGAAAAATCAAGATTTGGATCTTATGTATAGTGTCTACAATTATTCCTTTGCCAAATGCACTTGTAGGATATGATGACACTAAATTGTATTACTTGCTTTGTGTTTTATGCCCCTAGTATAAATTCACCATATGTCCCTTAATGGATTCGATAAGTGAGTTGCAACTCTTTATAAAATAATAACTGGGACCTGGATTGAAAAACCATCAATTATATTGGACTTGTTGCATTGGATTACAACTAGGATAACCCCTCTATAATTAGTATGTGTTTGAGAGTGTGTTTTATGAAACAATTTCTAAATCTAGGGTTTTACTTAATAATAGAGAATGTATTTTTTGCACCTAAGGGTGAATTTTTGAAAAATTGGAATTTGGAGCTTGTGGATAGCATGTTCATATCATCCTTTCCTAGACACACTTTTAGGATATAATGACACTTAATTATGATTTTTTTTTTGGTGCCCCCAATAGAAATTAAGTATATGTTCCTTAATGGATATCAGAAGTAGGTTGAAACTCGCCATAAAATGATAACCATGACTTAGATAAATGAAATTTCAATTCCACTGGACTTATGCCATTGGATTATAGTGTGGGGCATCTCTTTCCAATGGGTATGTGGCCTAAGGACTATTTTATTTTAATATTTTAATAGGGTTTAACTCAATAAGAGACAAGAACATCATATTGACCACCTTTACTGCCTTTGAAAATCAAAATACAAAAGGAAAAACTACCCCTTGTTATATGTATGCTAAGAATCACCCTTCAGATCAACAAGAAATGCAGTAATCAATTTCCACTAGCATTCAACAATGATAAACTATATTTGTCATTTCCTACTACACAACCTACAACTAGAGGTGAAAATTCTATCACTACTTGCATGATAGAAAATATTATGTTTTTTGGAAAGGAAATATGATAAGGAACTAGCCTAATTGGTGGAACTGGAGGAGGTAGTATAAATTTATAAATAAGAACCCCAACACATGATTATGTTACAATTAAATGGAAACCCTTTTGCTATCAATCCACAAGTACATTTTGAGAAACAAATAATGGATCTTCTAATCAAATTTAGTTAAAACATACAACACAAATTTTCTTTAAAACTATGATAGAACCTAAAGTTTGTTCAACCTAATAACATATTGATGAAGCCATTTTTTGTGCTAGTTTGAAGAGGATACTAAACTATCAACATATTTATATTTTTTTTCCTATGTTTTATTGGACATTGATTGTATGCATAGGCTTGGCTATTAAAGAAATGGCAAAGAACAACAATGCTGCAAGCATTGAAACAATAAATGGAATGGTTTGATACATGACTAAAAAAAGACATTGAGAAAAAAAATGAGACGATGCAAAATTTAATTGAATTGCAAAATGTTTTCTTTTGTGGGAAATAAATTTAACACAAGCTCACCTTAAATAAAAAGACCATTTTCAAATATTGGAAAAGACATTGAATGATAGAGAGTATAGTTGACTAGGTTTATCATGACCCTTGTATATAGCTTGTAATTGCTTATGCTCAATGAACCATGAAAGATATGGCAAAAAAAATACATCAATATGTAAAAAATATTGAAATGTTATGAAACAAATGCAATAACCATCATTGGTCAAATTTAAGTAGAAAGAATTATTAAAATTTTACTACATAAATTTAAATTTGGATTAACATAACTCTTTCAAAATTTTCTCATATTTCAATTGTTAGCATAACATTTGATTTAAAAAATATCGTCATTGGGTCTCAAAAAGACAAATTGTTTAATATGTATCTCAAAGATATTCATCTCTGATTGTATCAAATAGAATTTACACATATAATGACATTCAAAATTTCTAAAGGGAGTGAAGAGTACATAGGGAAAAATAAGAGAACATGGCACACATTGTACAATATTATATTAAGAAAACTTAACTTGTATTTAGGTTTGTCTAATAAATAGGTTATATTCAAAATATACACCATATTTAGGAATAACCTTTATAATATTATAAACATAGACAAAAAATGGATCACTCAGTTGAAATATGGAAAAGATTGTTGACCTGTCCAACATGTACAAAAAAATAGGCTGAAGATCTGTAGATGATTCAATTACTCCAACCAAAAGATTGATGAGTTCATTGCATCCTCCAAAATTGGATCTACAACTAATATTGATCCACCTCATTATGATAGATATCGCATAAACTAAAAATAGCTAAAAGATTCCCATGAAATTAGGCAAAACAACTCAAACACATAGTGTTGTATGATATTCTAGTAGCGGTTTCAAATTTGTTGTATTTCCAATGCGATAAGAATTTTCGGCTTATTTCCTTTCATTAGTTTTATCCATCATATAGTAACAGCTCTTGGGATGTATTTTCTAATAGATTCAACTCACTATGCTTTACTTTGTGTAAATCCCTTCTTTATGAGAATCTTCTTTCATGTGCTTTCTAAATCCTCTCTCTGATAGTACTATGTTTTGTTTTGATTTCTCCTTTCCCCTATTCTTCATCTGCTACTAATTTTTGTTCTCACCCCTTTGTAATTTTTATTTCCTCACAAAAGAGTCTATGATTTCATCAATAACAATGATCGAGTCTTTAAGAGAGGGATTGAACAAGTATTTTTATTTTAGCCTGAACTTGCTTGCAATCCTGGTAATAGGTCTTCTAAACTTTTGGATTGGCTTCTTCTCTTATTTCTTCTTAGACACTCCTCTAGATTTATGATTTTCATGAAGGTTTTCACCCTCATCACTTTCAGAATGTTTGGGCTCTTCATTAGGCAATTCAAGAATTTTACCTTCTACAATAGAACTCCTCTTTGTTCTTATATAAACTGGCTTAAGAGCAGATATGATATTGGAATATTCCCTCTTTGTTCTTGTATAAAAAACCTTAAGAGAATATACGATATTGGAATACTCCCTCTTTTCATATAAAACCCTACTTTTTAAACTTCTGGTGAGAATTGGAGTTGATGGTGTACTAGTGAAAGTTCATTGGATGGAAGTTCCTGCTAAGTTAGGGTTTAAATTTTCTTTCTTAGGGCTTACTTTTTCTTCTAGTATGAACTTTGGTTTTCATATTTAAAACACCCCCATAAAATAAAATTATCCCATGATCGCCTCTACTCCTTTAATTGATGAGCTATCATTTTTTTTATCAAACCATGGTGATATATGTCATGAGGGGGAATTCCTGGGTGAGATTGAATCTTGGAAGACATGTTCGTTAAAATTTGAAAAATATAGAATGGTAAATTAATTATTTTAACACCCACAATGTGTAACAAAAACCTTAATTGATATATAAAAAATTGAGAAAATATACCTTCGAAAGTTATATAGAGCTGCAAGATCTTCAAAACAGTTTTCCATTCTAGTTTCAAATACCTGCAAGGTATTCCTAATCTCTAGTCCAAATCCTGACTCAGATATATTAGGAATTGGTCAACATCAGCCATTAAACTCTTCTTTTTGAACCACCTTTCACCCTCAATAGGAAAATTAGTAGCCTCTTCTATGAATTCCTCGGTGACTTGGAAATAGATATCCCCAATCTACACTGCATTTCTATCAAACTGCTTTGTAAATTTTTTTGAAACATTGTAATGTCGACTCTAAAACTTGAAAAAAAAACCTCCCATCCACCTTTCCTGAACCAATGTTGAGAATGATGGTATAACGAGCAATATTGAGAGGAGGGGGTGAATCAATATTGCCTTCTTTTTATAAATTAATTCCAATCCATATTAAGCACACACATTAATTATTAAAATAAGGAATATATGATGAACAATAAACACTTATGAACACAAGATTTTATCATGGAACCCAACAGGGAAAAACCACCAACTCTTTTCTCATTAATAAATTGTTCTTTTACAAAATTGTTTTCAAGCTACAACTTGATGGAGAGACTATCCCCAATATTAGTCAGCAACAACTGACAAGGATGATACAACACCCTATTTGATCGACACCAACTGATAAGGATGCATCCACACCCCTATTTTTCAGCTACAACTAAAGGAAGCACCTACTCCCTAGTAGGCTTCAACCTGCCCTCGCACAACCCTTCCTCCCTTATCTGTTTGTTTCTTTCTGACAATTGATCATACACTTCAATACATACTCTATTACATCTTCTCTGGATTTGATTCATGTAGCCTCTTACACAAGTCCTGTTAGATTTAGACCTTTTGACTATGACTTGTTCTCCCCTGCTCCTCCCTTCCTCCCTTTATTTGAATGTCATGTCATCTATAACTTCTCTCTTACTATTCTCTGCTTCAGTTTTTCATAACAAACACACACGGACACTCTCACTTGCAGTCCTTCAAATTTTCTTTTGATTCATAGACTCTATGATTGATTTCTGCTCCTTCTGCTTGATTATTGCACCTTCTTCCTATGTAGTCTTTTGGATTTCTCCATTCAAACAAAACTTCTTCTGATATTCATGTCTTCTCTTATATGTTCAATGTATTGAATGAGGTCATGCACCAACAACTATGTCCTACCTTTGATTCTTCAATGTTTCTTCTACAATCACACCAACTCTAACATTGTCAAATGTTAGCCTTCAACATTACTACGCTTCAAATTCTCTTCATTTTAATCTTCATTGGACTCCTTTTCTCCTATTGATATTCACATATTTTTCAATGAGTCACACACTCTACAATACAACTTCTTGTTCATATATATACCTTTAGTAGAGTCTTTTCATGTAAATATGCATCTTTTTGAAAAGACAC
>Ga0115853_100250_pt1 | contig 16653 bp, 20 predicted proteins | sample InSIn5gowninarea_FD_83867 | JGI IMG/M metagenome (GOLD analysis project Ga0115853, IMG submission 83867)
GAAGATGAGGATTAGTACGAAGAGTGGGTATGAGCGGAAGATTGAGAATAGGCGGAAAGGTGCTGTGGAAGGGTCTAGGAGGAGGAAGAGTGAGGGTGTGGATATGGGTGCAGGTGGAGGTGAGATTGGAGAGGCAAAGGGAGGGGATGAAGAGGGGTTTGGTGGGTTTGATGATTAGGCGGGTTGTGTTGGTATGTTCTTGGGCTGTTAGAGGTGCAATTCAGGCAATGAATTGAGCTGAGAGAATTATAATGTGCTGAATGGGCTTGCATGTTTAACAAGCTTGAACAATTCTTCGAAACGAATACATGGTAGCAAAAGCGCTCGACAACACTTGCTATGCAACAAGCTTCTATCAATTGTTTGCACCGAATTCAGGTCGACCACCCTTGCCCGGCTGTCAATGGTGCATCCACATTCGTAAGATCGAATTCACAGCACATGTATAATACCCAGCAATCTATACAATCACATGACCTGATTACCATCACCAACCCAACTCAAGAACCAAAACAACAGTCACCCCAAACACATCAGCACAGCTGCCCGCAGCATACCTTATCCAACCCAACCCGATTTTTCCAACTCAATTCAACCAAACCTTACCACTCAACCCATCCCTCAGCAATCCTCCACCTACAAGACCCTCCCGTGACCCAATTCCTAACATCATTACATTCTCGTTAACCCGCATGTCCTCCATTACAAACTCTGTAGTAAAAACGCCTCACATACTTCATTTCTCAGACTGCAAAACGTACATAAAACCCGAGGCAATTCAACCTTGAATTGGCCGGCATGGTTTGGCCCAGTCTTTTGTGCCAGTCTTTGCGTGCGAGTCCTTGTTGCTCACACCTTGTGTGTCACTCCTTGTATGTCGGTCTTTGTGTGCCAGTCGGCTGACAATTCATTGGAGTCGTCTTTTCTGTGATGATGGTTGTGTACTGCCGTGGTACATCTGTTCTGTTCAAAACGAGCTGACGATAGATGAGTATAGTGTTCTTCGAGTCAACATGGAGGTGTCGGGTGTGTGATTTATGGCTGAAGTTGAGATAGTGTGTTTATTGCAGAACTGCTCTGCTCGGAGTCTCTTTTCAGTATTTAAGAACTGTTTCGGCATGATTATAATTTGCTTCCCCATCATCCCATCCATTGTTTTCATGCAGCACATGATATATTTCGTAAACAGACATTAATCAATCATAATCTTTCAATCATCTTTCGTTGCCAGATCACCAACAATCCACCAACAGTAGGCTTAACCAAGAAGCGAAACAATCATAACACAGCTTCCTCCCTTACACTTCACACAAACACAGCCACCACGTCCTCACAAAGAATCGAATCGTCTTCTCTCTGCATCACAAACTCCCACCTCCGCACAACAAGCAACTTCCAAGCATCACCACCCACTCTTCTTCTTCGACGATCCTCTAACAGGCAACACCCCAACCTCAATCGCCTGCGCACCAAGCACCTGTCTCGCCTTCGTAGCCGTTCCAATAATCGCACTCGATCTCTTCTGCTGTCTGAACGAGTTTGACGATCTTTCATTCTCGCTCGGATCGAAAGCCTGCGCACCAAGGACATGCCTTGCCTTTGTTGCCGTTCCAATTACTGCACTCGACCTTTTCTGCTGTCTGCATGATTTTGAGCGATAGGGTGTATTTGCTGCTGAGAGTACGTCGTGGTAGTGGGAGGTAGTGGATGAGATGTGTTGGTAGGAGCGTGATGCTGGATTCAGAAATTGGATGTTGCTGTGACGGTGATATGATCTGCGGCGGTCTGTGGCAGTAAAGACGCATTCGGAAGTCGGAGGTTGTGGTTTGGTGGTTGAGATGAATGGGTCTTGATCGTCGTCAGAGATGCTGCTCGACTCAAGTGGTGGTGATTTCAAACTTGATGACGTGCTTGCAACGATGCGTACTTTTGATGTTTGCAGTGGCTGTAGTCTCATTGGTGAATCGGCACGGAGTTTGTCGAGTGCTAGTTGCAGAGAATCCAAGTCTGACTTTGTGTCGACAAACATCTTGTAAACTTTGGCTGTGGGTGAGAAGTAGGAGGCGGATGAGTCTTGAGATTGGCGTGGAGAGGATGTAGAAGTGAGTGATGGAGTGTCGGATTGATCGGAGTGATGTCGATGGGAAAGAGCGGTTGGCGTGAGATGTTCTGGAGATGGTGAGGTGGGGCGTGATGATGGTGTTGTATCGATATCTGATGAGCCGTCGTAAAGCCAGCTTGAAGCAGCAGACTCATCTTTGTCAGCACGACCAAAGTTGGAAGGTGGAGGAGTAAGTTCGTAGGCAGTTGATGATTGAGGAACATGCAGTGATGGAGTCTTTTTGTAGTACATGCAGCTATCAGGATCAGCTGCTTGAGCTTGGATGACCATAAGTTGTTGTTGTTCAAGCTCGAGCATTTTCTCCTGTAGATTAGCCATGTCTTCCTCAAGATTGAAGATGCGTGCAGCATAGCTCTCGAGCTCCATGACTGTGCGGCCAGAAGTTTGAGATCTGGGAAATGAGAAGTTCAATGGCTTCTTGGTGGTGATGACAGGCTGTGGCATGATGTGAGGTGTGTCTGTAGTGATAGCTTGGACATCATCAGGCATAAGAGGAGAGCCAGGCTGATCGCGGGTTGTATATGAACTGATGCTACCTTGAGAATGTCTGAGACGAGGACTGGGCTCGATGTGTTCATGAGTAGTCGATGCTTCTGATTGGGATGATGAGTCCAGATGGTGCGACATCAATACTTCATTGGCGGAAATCAAATTGTTTTGGTCGTTAGATGGTGTCATTGACATTGAGAAGTACTCCTGTATTGAACTCGCAGGTAGAGGTGGACTTGGCTCAAGAGGAGTGGGAGACTTGGCACGAAAAAGATTAGTCCACGACTTTGCAGGTCGAATAGTGAGATCTTGGGAGTTGTTGTCAAAATTTGCTTCCGTCTCGTTGATGTCAAAGAGATTTGGTGTTTGCGAGCGGTCAAGGCGGCTGGCAGATCTACTGGTGGCTGGGTTCTAAAATGAGTGTTAGCACAAATACCAAAAGATATGATACACGACAACTCACTCTATCACTTTGACGAGATGCAGCCCTGGAATCGGATCTAGCGTCCTCACTTTTGCCAAAGAATTTTCGGAAAGTGCTTTTGAGTGATGAACTTGCTACAGAAGCAGTAGGCGCGGAAGTCGTAATAGCCAATCCAATATACTCAGGAATTGTCTCAGCAATGTTGAGCAGAGCAGGAGTCGAACGACCAGATTGAAGACCAGAAGCAGAAGAGCGATGTCTCAACGAATTCCAGGCACTTCGTGTCGTCGTATCTTCAGGCACAAAGTGGAGAGATTTGCGTGATGCTGAGTCGTAAGACGTTTCAGGTTTTGCTGTTTGAGGAGGATTCCTGAGTAAGAGGTTGCGTGGGGGAGTGGACGATGGACTGCTGAGCTTTTCGTGGGAAAAAGAAAAGGCACTTCGTTTTGCAATAGAATGGTTGCGCCTGGGCGTTCGTGGGACGCCGAAGTTGTCCATGCCAGCAGATGCTGCTACCATATCGATGATAAGAGGTGTAGATAGAGCAACAAACAAGGACCAGTAATTTGATAATGTGGTCGTGATTGAGTGGAAGAGGCTGCAGTAGCAGGCAATAGCCGTGTGTCGTCAACCAGGCGTTTAGAGGTGGATATGTGAAGTAACCAGGTGCTTGGGATTGAGGAGGTGGGTGAAAGTAAGCGGAGGAGGGGCAACAGAGTCACGCAAGGTCCAAGCAAAGCACAGATTGCTCCTACAATAGATGCTTTGTGCTTTTGTCGTATAATCTTGTAGTATGCATACTTGAAGAACAGCGGATCAAGCCCTTCATATTCACGACATTTACCAGCAGCAGTGACAGACGGAGATGTTGTCGGCGAACACAGCCAAATGTAGCACACGACAAGCCAAACGAATCCCCGTTGAACCATGTGGCGTGGCCAAGCTGACTAGGATGCTGATGCAGCATGATGATTGGCAACACAAAATTGGCATAATTGGAGCTGATTGTTAAAAGGTACAAACGGGCAAAAGTACATGAGTACAACTACAGGATTGAGGGGATAGGCTTCGGCAGGCTGCTTTATGTTTACAGCTGTACAAGGTGATGAGCAAGTCCGTTTGTGCATGGTGATGTTCGAGGTGTATTGCACAGAGCAATGTCAAGTTCTGTAATCTCCGTCGAGCGGGCTGCTTACAGTGCTAGCCTGGACAAAGATCCTCCCTCAGCTCCGTCACACAAGCGGGGTACGCAAGCTGAAAACGGACACATAGAAGTGACATCAAACAAGTCGCAAAATAGGAGACCGGAACGAGATGAGTCTGTGATTGGTGCTCTGCTGCCTTTAAGTTGCCGTTTCGTGTTTCTTGAGCGCGTGCGTGCCCCACGTTTATGGCTGAATCGAGCTGATCGAAAACTCAAAAGGGCTAACCCATGACTGTTCTCCAACGAGAGTCTGACAACGCCTTTTTCAGTCCGGCTTTCTTGTGAAATGGCACAGTCTATATTCATGACAAACCACTACATCAGTCCTCAATCTTCAGAGCACCTAGATCGATATTGAGCTCAGAAGGATCAGGATATCGCAGATCTGCATTCTCTTCAAGAAACTCCATCCAGCGTTTCAGGAACTTGCCTCCCTTGCCTATTGTTTCAGAATCGCCAATCACGACAAGCTGCCTCCGTGGGCGAGTCATAGCAACTGCACAGTCATGTCAGCTTGCTTCAGTCCAGCCAGCTGTGCAGGACATCTTACCATTCAATCGCCTCTTTTCAGCCAGAAACCCAACTTCGTTCTTGTCGTTCGATCTGACAAGACTGAATATCACGGCTTCTTTCTCTCGTCCTTGAAATCCATCAACACTACCAAGCTCAATGCCTGGATATCGTCCCTTCAGAGCTTGGCTCAGTATTGATAATTGGGCATTGTATGGTGTGATGACCGCAATATCGTCTGGCTTCAGTCCAGCAGCGACCAGTCCCTGTACGTGTTTCACGACCAGAGCTGCTTCCATTTCATTGCTCTTGCTTTCTGCCATGCTCCGACTCTTTTTGATATCGCCATCTTCGGCCTTCTCGGGAAAGTCTCCTCCTACTGTATCAAAGAAGATCAGTGGCTCTTTAGTGTCGTCTGTTTCTTCCACTCCAGGCAATTCACTCAGTAGTCTTGCCTTTACGTGCTCTCCGGCGATCAGCCGAGACTCATACAGTTCTTCTGATGGATATCGCATGATAAGCTCGTGCATGCGGTATTGTGTCGTCAGCATGCGCTTGATGGACGATCCATGTAGAGCGAGTAGCCTGTCGAATAGAGTCGTTTCCAACGTTGCTGAATTGTCGGTGATACCTGCATCATGCTCCTCCTCCTTCTTTGTTTTTGTCTTCGAACTCAACGATTTTATCGTGGGCGGTAGCTGTAGATGATCACCTGCCAATACGGCTTTCTTTGCTGCCAAAAGCGCAACCCAGCATTGTGCCTCAAGTGCTTGTGCCGCTTCATCAATGATAACCACATCGAACTGTGCCTGTCGAAGCATTCCTCCGCCACTTCCATGCAGTGTTGCCAGTACCACCTTACTACTTCGAATAAGATCATCGACGCATGCTCTTTCACGTACACGATACTCTTTTCGTAGATCCTTGAGCTCGCCATAGATTACGCGACGTTCTCGACCGTTGCGTGTCTTGCTGATTGATGCCTGTTTTTGGTCCATCTCTTGCCGAATATCACGAACGAGTCCAGCAGCGTCTGAAGTTTTGGTGATAACGTCGAGCGAATGATGAAGTACGGAAGGTAAGAGTCGTGCTGGGTGTCCTAGACGCACCATCGGAACCTTAAATGTTGCCAATCGCTCAACGATGTTGTCCACAGAGATGTTAGACGGACCACACACTAATATACGTAGATCTTTTTTGAGTAGCTGCAGAATGAGCTCGATGAGTGTATGTGTTTTACCAGTACCAGGAGGGCCGTGTATCAGGGCTATCTCGCGCGAGGCTATAGCAAACTTGACGGCGTCTGTAGCTCGTGGAGTTAGTAATCACGCATGGTCTTTGTATAGAATGCATTGTTTACCTTGCTGCGAACTATTGAGGTTTCCAGTGATCCAGTCCAGCTTGCCTACTGCCTCATCAAGATCCGCAGGGATAGGTGTAGGTGAGGAGTGTCCAAATAGCGTCCGAACAAAGTCGCTCTGCTCTGATTCAGACAGCTTTTGCAGCCTCCGCATAGTATCATTCATCCTAGGCATTCATGTCAGATTGTCGCCCTGCTTTATTCTGGAACATACACATACCTTTTATACGTAACATCATTTGCCAGCTTCACACTTCCAGTATATTAGCCTTCTTCCTCATCATCATGTTCCCAGCACACGCCTCGGTTAATCACACGCACATCCACAACTTTCCTGCAGGCACGTCTGCCTCTTCCTTATCCAGCGCGACACCCAAAGTCGTAGCGCCCACCTTCACCATGACTCCATCAACACCATCTTTCTCAGCTTGGGTCTTCTCAGTCTTCTTGGCTGACCCTCCCAATTGATTTCGCACACCAACAATATCTCCTACGCGCAACCCATGTTCTGGGAGTTCTGATCGACCAATCGCTGGGTCGAGTTCAAGCTCAAGCACAGTCTTGCCGCCAAGTCCGGTCCGTTGTGATGCGATACAGAGGTTGAGAACAGCGATGCCAGCGCGTTGGAGTACAGCGGGCGAGGCTGAGGAGAGGAGTGTCGAGGTTTCGGTGACTTCGGCGTCAAGTTCACGGGCGAGGAGCGATAATTGGGTGTTTGTAAACGTCGGTATGTCGATTGGTTTGAGTGACATGTTCTCGCATGAAATGATGTGTTCTTGCAGAAAAGGTAGCTCTGATTTCTGAAACTGTTTCAGAAACCTTTGTATTGTGGGGTAACTATGACGTGGAGGCGGGATGTCGTGTAGAGGCGATATGATGCTAGGATCCAGTGCAAATCTTCTCGTACGTGTTTGCCGTAGCTTAGTAATTTTCGTTAAAGTCAGTGGCTCATTTGCAGGATATGATCAGACATATTCGACGAATGGGCTTTGTATTGACCAATATGACGTTTGATAAGTAGCCTGTGGAGGACTATGAGCTCCAGGATATCTACGAGCGTGGTGAGGAATACGACAAAGAGAAGCACACTGCAGGGATGTGAGCAGCACAGCAACGAAGAAGAGGCAAGTGAATGCGAGGAGGGCAAAAGCAATAAGCAGCATCATACCAGTGCCAGCAAACGTATCGATTTTGACACAATGACCTTCATCTCGGATCCTTGCAGTACGCCTCCCCTCCCAATTCTTCGATTATTCTCCCATTATATCCTCCCATTGTCGTCCCATCATCCCAGCGCCACCCATACCTTGATCAATCCATACCCATTTCCATGCGCTCAGTACATTGGCGGTTCATACTTGAAGACAGGCTTCGCCGGTACTGCGGGTCCGCCGTCCACAGCAACATTTGCACCATCTTTATGCTCTCCATCGCCTTCCCCGTCCGTACGTTGTTGCATCCCCGCGATCCTTTCAGCCCGCTCCAGATCCATGCGTTGGCGGTCTGCCAGGTCGCCTTTTGCCCATGTCCTAGGGAAGTACCAGAAGAAGAAGATAAGCGCGAAGGCGCAGATGCCAGCGAGGACACCGACAGGTACTGCCCAGCTTGCGACACCCATGATGTATTGGGACTGTGTTTCGAAGGAGGTGGAGGATGTTGTTGTGGAGTGTGGAGAGAGAATAAGCTTGTTTTAGCGCGGGGTGGAGAGTGGGGGTCGGAGCGTGTAGATCAGAGAAGGAATGGCAGCTGGGTGTCGTCTATGTCGCTATAATGCTGAAGGTTGTGCGGAGCGTGCTGTGATGAGCAGATAGACTTGTCGTAGAAGTTGTCGTGATGATGATCGATGCAGAAATGACAGTGCAAAGGCTGGGGTGTAGGAGCCTTTGTACATACTACCACAACGTAATCGCTTTTTGGAAAAGCCGAACCATAAACCATAGATACATCACCTGCCGAATTCGTACGAAAAAGTCAGTATCATCACAGTTGATTTGTTACTTGCGGTCCTGAGCGAAATACCTTGAAACAAGATTCTCTACATTATGCCCTCGGCCTTTGTGGTCGGGCTCTCTGCTGCCAATCTTGTGCTCTTTGTAATCGAGCTTGTGCACGAAATTGACGTCTGACGTCTCTTACGGTTCTGTCGATATCGATCACTGTGTATGCTGATGCCATGGTCATGAGCACGAATATTGAAAGATAAACGAAGATCAAGAGTTTCCTCGTAACATCTGCATCGATGATGTCATCAATAGCATGTTGAAGCGCTTGTTGATCAGTGCAGCGTGCTTGTGGCAGTCCATTTTTGCACAACAGCGAAGCCAGAATACCGGCATGGTTGAGATGGTGCAGCAGTGGTAGAATGAGGTATACGATGCAAAGAGACATGGCCAGATAGTGTGCAGGCAGGGCGGTAGAGATCAGGAACCAGACTACGTGTCTGACGTGTGGGTGAAATGGTAGATGCCATAGCATTGGCCTCCAGACTACCATGAAGGCTGGCATGATGGGTAAGGTTGCAGAAGATGTAATCGAAGTTGTGTATACAGTTAAGAGAATGAGGAAGTATGCAACAACGATGTATAAAAGATGGATGGTGTAACAGTAACTTCGATTGATATTGAACTGTGACTTTGTAGTAAACGAGTAGCGTTTGAAAAATGATGAAATTTGTTTATGCTTGTCATTGCCAACTATGGTGAAGGAAGGCGCGAGGCGACGACAACGAAGCGGACTTCTGGACGTGTCTGAGTGTACCTTGTTTACACCGGTTTTGGCGATCTTAGACATCTCAGAGGCTTGACGTTTCTACTTTTGAACAAACTGAAATCGTAAGTCAAGGAAAAAACACTGTGGAGATTGCTGGGGAGTTTTTTTATCTTCGATAGCCATTTGGAGTAGTAAATGGTCGTTTACTTGGTGTAGGATGAATGTCAGATATGTTGATATGCTTAAACATCAGAGGAGATAGCATCTGGCTCCTCGAAGCAGGCCACCACTGATTTCAGTAGGAACAGCAGGTTAAGATGGACCTGAAACACGCCCCACAAGTTTCACATCGTAGGCTGGACCCTGACGTCGATCCTCGAAGTTGAGCTGCATCGGCCTTGTTTCATCGACAACAGTCCTCTTTTTCTCTCTACATCCTGTGCCACCTCTTACTCTCTCGAACTCTAACACTATTCACGCGCCACTACGCGACGTACTGCCCACAACAATGACTGACGTAGGCTCTGCACCACTCAGCCGTCAAACAACCACACAACAACAACCTCCCACCACGCAACTACCCACAACGACCAGCTCTCTCGCACCAACAAACATAGCCTCCGGTCCGCAAACCTCTCTCACCGACCCAGGCACCTCTCCCCGCCCCCGCGACGCTCGCACAATCCACATCCTCCTCGCGTCACTCGGCGTAACAGCCTACCAAGAGCGCGTACCCCTCCAACTCCTCGACTTTGCCTATCGCTACACCTCCTCCGTTCTCTCAGACGCACACCACCTAACCTCGGAAGGCTACGTCGCCGCCGCACACCCCTCAAACACAGCCGCAGCAAATAGCAAAAAGAATGCAGCTGCATCGGGGGAAGGAGACATTACAATTGCAGCGCTGAGACTGGCAACGGCAAGTCGGAATGCATATCAGTTCTCGAGTGGAGCTCTGCCGAAAGAGGCACTGTTGGAGGTCGCGGGAGAGCGAAATCGAGTGAGATTGCCGGATGTGGATAAAGATGTGTTTTTCGGCGTCAGGTTGCCGCATGAGCGGTATGTGCAGACTGGAACGGGATGGGGACTGATGGAGGAATGGGATAGTGAGGAGGAAGTGAGCATGGAGGAGCAGAATGGTGAGGTCAATGGAGTTGGAGGTGAGATCTCGGCAGGTGGTGAGACTAAAGGTGTCGAGGATGAGGATGAAGATATGGAAGATCAAGATGAAGGATTTGAGCAAGTGTTCGGAGGTGGTGAAGCAGACGGAGATGGGACAATGGAGGAGTGATGATGGACTTTTACAATCTTATGGACATTATGATATTCATGGGGCATGATTAGCGCGGCGTTTGGCGCATGGGTGGGACAGATGTGTTTTTAACAGTTATATACCCATCATTGGTGCTGAAGGCAGCACAGTATGTCTGCAGATTATGATACAAATGGTATTCAGCTCTTTGTATCAGAAAATAAATGAAGATCTGCCGCTGAAGCACATCTTCAACGGCTATCTCAACCTCAATGACTTCGTCAGAACTCCCAAATCATAAAGTCTTCTGCATCAAATCAGAAGTCCAAATACAACCAGCATCTGTGCATCCGCTCGGTATCTACCACTCATCATCCAGCCTCTCCCACCTCCCACCAGCACAACGCCAGCGGAGCGCAGCGCCAACCACACCCACCCTCGCCATCGCCAAAATGGCCACCCCAAACCCCTCCACCACACCCACAACCTCGACCCTCACACCCGCAACCACAACGCCACCGCCAATATCACACTCCATCTCCATCCACGCCTCCCGCCCCATCCCCCTGACCGCCGCGCAAGAAGGCCAAGTCCGCGAACTCTACTACGCCCGCATCCGCTCCTACTGCGCGCCAGAAATCCGAGACTTCGCACTCTGCGCCACCGGCCGCACGTTCACGATACCGATAAAGTGCCGGCAGCAGCGGCTGGCGATGAACGAGTGTATGAATGCGCATGCGAGTAGGGAAGAGGAGGATAAAGCGAGGGAAGAGTGGTTTTTGCAGATTCCGAAGAGGATGGAGGAGAGGCAGAAGGAGGAGGCGTGGAAGGAGGAGCAGAGGAGGAAGAAGAGGGAGTGGTGGGGGTTGGATGATCAGGGGAGGAGGGTTGAGGGGAAGGGAGTTGATGATGGGAGGGGCCGGTGAGAGTCGAGGTGGACTGTTGTTTTCTTTGGACACTGACGAGGTCATGTCGTGATTAGGATATCTATGCCTGGCTGTATCTCATGATATATGGATATGCCACACGAGAGGCACGCAAAACAGCATAGGACGGCGATGGTGCCAGCTGGGTCGAGGCACCCTTGATGATCGAACGTCCGTAAGAATAGAGCTTACACACAAGCAGTTTCGTGGTTTTCCCAACCATTGACCACGAGCGGTAGCATAGAACATTGGGCTGGGGCTGGACGAGGTATATACAGCATCACGCGGAGTTCGTGGACATCTGGTAGACAAGTCTTGGTGTGAGAGCATGTTTGGCTCAAGCACGAAATGTTGGCATCGAGAACCTGGCATGAATGTTGTTGCATCTCTATATAAATGTACAATTGCTTGAGTGATCCCAATGTACGCAAAATACTCCTTCATCTGCCGGGTGCATAAACTTCTGCCTCGAACAGGAATGTCCGCCTATGCTGGGCTCGTGCTGTCTTTGCTCTGGCTTTCCGCAAGTCGCCTTTCTGACGTACCTCCTGAGAAGCTGGACGTTACTGGTTACTAGGTGGTGTGGACCGGCAAGTCGCTCTCGTTTACTTCTGGACTTTGACCCCTCATGTGCCAGAAGCATTATTCAATGCTTGCGCAAGATTCTGCAGGCTTGTCTTCAACATGCCACTTCCAGCTCTTGTCACTGAGCTGATCGGTCTCGCAGTCGCGTTCGATTCAGCTTCCCCTTCTCGCTGATCTTCTTCCTCGTCATCAGCGTCCTCCTCGTCATCATATTCATCTTCATTGGTGTCCTCTCGACTCATGTTTCCAAGAACCAGATTATCCAAGTTTGGCGACATCATCAAGGATTCATCCATCGATTGTCGAGAGAAATAGCTTTGATCCATGCCATTCTCGCCTTCGCTTAGGATTTCGTCCTCACCAGCTTCATCGTCTTCGTCATCATCAAGGCGTCCTCCTCTTCGTGGTGCATCTTCCTCACTGTCACTCGGCGTGAAGTCTGCAAAGTTCAAAGGATCTTCTCGCCAATAGTTGAAATCTGTGAAATTTTCGCCACCTTCGTGAACAAGCATACCAACAGGAGGGAAGAAATGGTCTACAGTCTCTCTCATCGTTACATAGCCAGTCTTGTATTTGCTGAGTGATAGTAAGTCCAAAGAGACCTCGGCGTTGGCGTTGATAGTGAAGATACGTGTTGAGGGTATATTCACGGAGCGATAGCTCAGAGCATCCGTCAGTCTGTTGCCAAAACCGGCATAGAAGGGGGTCTTTCTCGATCCGAAGAGATTCAGTATATCACGCAAGCATGCCATCTTGAATACTTCCGGTTTTCGTAGATAGACTTCACGTCTTAATGCGGCTATCGTCCTATCTGGACTCATGATAACCGGACCTCTGGGTATCTTGTAGCCGTCCTGGACGATACCTGACAGGTATGCACGGGTAGTGTCTGCCTGCCCTATCGATCTACTCGTCAAGTAGAAAATATTGTATCCGTTGTTGGATATGTCAGTATACAGCTTAGCAACACCAAGATGTGTCCAATCGCGGCCAATCATATTCAAGACATGACCTAGCGCATCTGATTTTGTTATAGTGCCATCGATATCAGAAATCACAATCGGAACGTCGTGCTTCCATAGGTACATGTATGCTTGACATGTAGCTCGATTGACGGTGAAGCTCATCGAGTTCGGACCTGACTTGAGCTTCAACGATTTCAGCTGATCACTGGTGAGTCTTAACGTCTTTGCAAAATTCTTGACAGGCTCTCGGGATGAATTTTGCATATTAGTAGCCCCTGTTGGTGAGTCTGGTGGTGTTGTAACGCCAATGGCACTGTCAGACTCACGTCGATCTAGCGGATCTTTCATGTTAAGTGTACTCAAGCCTTGACTCTCATCGCTCTGATAACCAGGATCCGAAAGTGCATCTGTCGACATCATTCCAGCTGGAGATATTATTGGAAAGGCTGCTCTTCTTGCTGCTTCGTCTCTGGCTTCTTCACTGCTGTATATCCAGAGATTGCCTTTCTCGTCAGCGCCAATCAAGCTTGCAATGTCGTAATCACCCTCGATTTCTTCTGTTAGAATCTTTCTTGCGACTACTTCAGCTCGTAGGGAGTCTTCTTCGCTAGACTTGTAACCAGTCATGTCTAGCATGAGATCTCCAGCGTCATTCACTGTAGATGCTATATTACTGCCCCATAGCTTCTTTGATAATGTAATGGCCCGGTTCAAAGCTTGCTCTTTATTCAATAGTGGTGGTGGCGGACTTGAAGGTCGTGATGGTCCATTACTAGATGTTCCTGGTGTGGGAGATTCTCCAAAAGCACCTTCCGGAAGAGTATGCGCAGTATGTAATCGGGGTACTGCAGATTCTGCTGTCATCGCCTTGCCGCGGCTCACGGGTCGTTCCAGTTTCCTTCCCCAGTCTTCATTGCCATGTATGCTGCCAGGACTGGATGATAAGGAGGAAACACCTGTTCCATGATCAGCAGTGTCCAATCGACATGCGTCGCGCATCTTAACTAACCTAACGATGGCCTCGATGAGATGCCCAGGCCTAACGTGCCCGCGACAGAAGCTGGTCTGGACAGCTCTGGTCGTCTTTGGATATCCACAGCGAGGTCTAAAGGCTCAAGATCCGGCACGGGTGACCCAGTCGAGGGTCGCACTGCCGGACTAGAGGCTGGCGATACAACTGGCGATGTTTGTAGACCTTGCGGAACAGGCGATGTCGTTTCAAACACAAAGAAGGCTTCTCCACCTTCACCTAGTTTCATTGCGAAGTCTTGTCGCTCATCGTTGACCTTGAACTCGACCTGAAGCAGCAATATCAGCCCAGTCAATCTTCTGGCTCCTACTTGGGATATCCTACCTTCTTCTCGAAAGGCCGTAGTAACGAGAACTTGCCAAAGCGGACGTGGAAGGGAGAGCATGCTAGTGTGCCTGTATCGTCCCAAGTCAATCTTGTATCTGTAGCGCACAACACAATGACTAATCCCGTCCTTACCATCTTCATTCTCGACAACTATAACATCGATTGCTCCGCTGAGCGTGGCAGGATTGATAGAATTCCATGTCTTCGAAACCGATCCTGAGATGGATCGCACGTATTGCATGTCCGCCGACGTAGACTTATTCCTCGATATGCACTGATCATGCCCGCAGGAAGCTGTAGCTCGAGGATGAGAAGTTGATTGTTGTTGTTGCTGTGGTCCTGGGAGATGGTCACATCAGCTGAGCTCGGGCAGCCAATTCGTCATCCATAATTTAAGATTTAGCGCCCGATAAGAAAGCCGAGGCGGGGTTATCATTAAAAGGGGTTCTCTTCCTCTCTGCCTTCAATACCACAATACTACAATTGCTTGAAAGGCTCTCTGTGAGTTGCCATGCCCCAGTTTCGCGAGGCCTCACGGGTTATGACAATTACAAGAACACATACGGGAGATATCGTTCCCATACTCACTCGCTCGTCTGACCACACTCCCTAATTCCGCTTGAACCCACCTTCCATATTTGGTCGCCATTTTACAGTGCTTGTATGTCCCTTCTCTCTGAGGTGTCCAACCAAGATAAACAACCATCATCCACAACCAAGAAAAATACATATTGCAAGAATGACACACTCCAAACCACCTCCACCAGGCGCCTGTCTAATTCCTATGAATCTTGACGGTCCACACGAATGCGCCATCTTACGAGCCCAAAGAGTAATCTGCGGCTGGAAAATCGAGATCGCTCAAAAAGTCCGCAAGCAAATGGCCGAAGGACAACGCACACTATATTGGATCTGCCTCCCACCGAATTCAGAGGCCTTGAGCGCCTATAGCGCACCAGACATAGCGGAGCTACCTACAATTACACGGGAGCAGGGTGTGTATCTCCCTATTGGTCATATCAGTCTTGACAAGCAGGACTGGCCGGAGGTGGAAGGGATGGAGCCGGAAGTAGGCTTGACGAGTCCTGATGGCAGTGTCTTGACTATCACGACGTTATTTGTGTGTACTGTCGCGATTTCACTGTTCCTAGTGTAGAGGCAAGGTATGCTGATATCAACGCTGTGATTTGTTATAGGTCCTACCTGAATTCAGAAAATACGGTATAGCGACCTGGGCAATGCTGCAGCTGGAAATGGAGGCGAAGGAAGCTGGAGCACATACTGTCACGATTAACACACTGTCGGATAAATATTTCGACGCGAGTAACCCTGATATGGCGGCGATGTGGAAGAGTATTGGTAGGCCGATGAGGCCGAGTAGTACGATTGGCTGGTGAGTGGATTGAGGTTGAAATATGGATGCATGTCGAGTTGTGACGGGCTAACGAGATGATTATTGTAGGTATGAGAGTATGGGGTATAAAATTTACAGAGGAGATCTACCGAGATATCGTAATTATACTATAGATGAGAAGAAGGAGATTTGGTTTGATGCGACGTTTATGCGGAAGGAATTGTGATATTGTATAGATATATGATGAAAATTAACCAGACACAGATTCTCTTCTCTGCTGGAACGACCGAGCAGATTTGTTCATCTCTTTACCAACTTCGGTACGTATAGACCTCTCACTTCTATCCATTGCCATCCAATTTACCTCTTCTTCTCCCATCCCATAGCCTCAGCATGCTCCCTGAAAGCCTGTCTCGACATGTTGAGTCCATATTTGCGGATGATACCACTCTTTTTCTTATCTCCATTGGCGCGGCTATGTAGTAAGAAGTACAATTAGCCACGAACAATCATGAGCGCAAAGATCAGCCCGAAAGATGGGCAATTGGACGATATCGACGGAATCAACAAGTCCAAGAATAAAGACATCGACGTACCATGAGCGTACTGCTTTGCCGTATGTGCGCGGATGGGAGTACCAGACGCTGTCGTGTGACATTTCGGTGGAAAGGAGATGGATATTGGTTGTTTGTGTTATTGAATTGTGCTTTGTGTTGGTAGAAGATAGAAAGACGATGATTTGAATGTAGCAACTTACGACAAGACGTAAAAACAGGGGCTGAAGATTGCATTATATTCTATTTCGGTCGAGAACCGTGATGGATGAGAACCTTGATGGTTGCCGTTCATTGAGTCTTTGGCTCTTGTGGTCGAGGTCTTATCTTCTGATGAAGTCATACCACCTCGTGGTGAAATCCTTGTTTGTTTCGAGGTTGTTGCTGAAGTGTCTGAAATGTATAGAACGCAAGTCGTGCGCTAGTCTCCATGTGCCTCTGATGCCTTTTGGGGCCGGATGTGTTGCACTCTGACATTGTTACTCCATAGTCCATCATGAAACATGTAATCTGCGGGCTTCTAAACTGTGTGCAAATTAGATACTCTTGCGGCCGACGGGCTTTGCATATATACCTAGGTTGAAGTTTGTGAGAAAGATCGAGCAAAAAACGTCGAAGACTTGCTTGGAGTGTATCTTTTGATGACTTGAGAAGACAATCATTCATTAGATACAGCTTGTTACTGATTCGATATAAAAAGTAATATTGAAGATGCTGCTGTACATGAAGAATACCACCACAGATGAAGAAGAGGTAAATTGGATGGCAATGGATAGAAGTGAGAGGTCTATACGTACCGAAGTTGGTAAAGAGATGAACAAATCTGCTCGGTCGTTCCAGCA
>Ga0115853_100253_pt1 | contig 16571 bp, 17 predicted proteins | sample InSIn5gowninarea_FD_83867 | JGI IMG/M metagenome (GOLD analysis project Ga0115853, IMG submission 83867)
TAATAAAAACAATATAAAAGAAAAGAAAAAATAATATAAAAGAGATAGTGTCTCGTAAAGGAAGAAAATAATTAAAAAAAAATGATGAGAACATGAAAAGGGAAAAGGGCTGAAGCCCAAAATGGAGTATTATTATCCAGAAGAGCATAGCGTCAAACATATTTTTTTTTCAATCAAAACAGCCGCCAGAGGGAGAATTCGAACAAGGACAACAGCTTCTAATCTTCTAATCGGGTTTGGAGAGGAAGTGAAGGTGAGGAAGGCACGAGTTCAAGATTAAAGCTACGTGTTTGTTCACTGCCTGTTTTAGGTTTATATTTATTTACTGCGTGTTCATAAATATTAGTATTATGACTCTGTGTTATTTTGAAGTTATGTTTTTATTTTATTTTCATGTTGATGAGTAGCTAAACATTTAGGCTACCTAAGTTGTGTTGATGAATACTTAGCATATTTATAATTTTCGGATTCGTTTAATTATATAATTGGCTTATATTTTGATAAAGATTTAATTGTGTTTGTTTTTTTGTGCGTATGCGTATTTAAGCCTAATTTATGACCTTTGATAGTTCCACATGTGTCTTGTTGATTGTCTTTCAGTTATAGATGCATATTAGGTTACCTGCTTGGTGCTTATGACTAGTTTATGGTTTTTGACGTCTAATTCCATAGGAACTTGATTTGAGAATTTAGAGGACTTAGGTATTCGGCCATTCCTTGAGACCGGGAGGTGATAGGGTGCCGGGTTGTCTAGATCTTTAGTTATCGGGTAGAGGTGAGACCGGGAGGTGATCCTTGCCTAGTGTGTCTTTAGATTCTTCTAATTCCGAATTATTTCCAAGCCAATTAGATTACTCCTTCACATTTTTGGGTGTGTTGTGACAAGAGAGACCGGGAGGTGAGCGAGTCTTTCAAGTACCTTACCATTCCCTAGTGAGGTGAGACCGGGAGGTGATCCGAACTAGTAACCAGTGAGTTACACGTCTCTTAGGATTTTATAAGAGGTGTTAGTGAGACCTGGAGGTGATCTAACATGCTTTAGGGGTTTCCTTGGTCGGGCGTATCTTTAGAAAACCTGGTAGCCAAGCTATTAATCGATTCCGAGAGTTGTGAGTCTGCGGGTAGGATTCTAGTCCTAGGTAGTTGCCTTCCATATTATCTGAGTTAAATCTATTGTTCTTAACTTCTTGTTTTCGTCTTTGTGTTATTTATTTTAATTGCTTTTATTTTATTTGCATTTGGTTTAAAAATAATTAAAAAAAGTCCCAAATTATCAGGCTAGGAGTCGGCAGAGGTTTAGTACCGAGAGTCGCTATATTGTGTCCACGTTAGTTTGTGCTTTTGTACGTTTTTCCATTATTAAAACTTGACCGATTTATTTACTACACATTTCACACATCAAGTTTTCGGCGCTGTTGCCGGGGACACAGTGCGCTTTCAGGACGACCCGAGTCGGGGATCTAGTCATTTTATTGCTTTCTTAGCTTGGTAGATTTTTATTTTTAATTTTATAAAAAGAAAAAATATATTTTTGTTTATTTTCTATTTGTTTTTCCTTTTCTAGTATAGTTTTTGTTACTCTGTGTGCGTAGGAAGTACCCCCTTGCAGTCTTAGAACATTTTGCCCACCAGATAGATCACATAGAAATGGCTGCACATAGGACTGTCGCTGAACACATCAGCATTACACCCACTCACATCCGGTCCAGTATTACACTACCCACTGTATAGGCGAACAACTGGACCAATGAACCCACTCTGATCAACACCATATCTCATTCAGTTCAGTTTCACGGCATGCGTGATGAAGACCCATATGGCCATTTAATTAGATTTGGTAGAGTCTGTAGCACCTTCCAGCTTAATGGTGTCACTGATGACGCCATTCGTTTGCGTCTGTTCCCGTTCTCACTTACTGATCAGGCCCTCACATCGCTGGACTCCCTCCCGCAGGGAGCCATCACCTCTTGGACTAATCTTCAGACAATTCCTGCAGAAGTATTTTCCTCCTGCTAATACCGTTCGTCTTAGAAATCTTATCTATGCCTTTACCGAGAAGCAAGGGGAGTCCTTCTATGAGACGTGGGATAGATTCAAGGCACTTCTGAATAAGTGCCCTCATCATGGTCTTGGGGACTAGAGAGTCGTGGAGAAATTCTATACTAGAGTTTCTGGAGCGACCAAAAGACTTCTTGACTCGAAAGCAGGCAGTAACATGATGAAAACCAAAACCGATGCTGAATGCCTTGAGATGATAGAGGACTTAGCCACTAGCACCTACATCCAGCCTGGTTCTGGAGGCATTACTGCTGCCTCTAAGAGTATACGTTCTGTTGAGAGTAGCATTGCACTAGCCGCCCAGGTATAATCTTTAGCTAAGGTCATGAAGGATATTCATGTTCAGATTGGTGCTAAGTGTGAAATTTGTAGTGGGGGCCATGAGACCATAGATTGCCACGTAGGTCCTAGGTAGAAATTGAACTATGTCCAGAATTCGGATCAAGTCCAGAGTTACAACTCTGGATGGCAGAGTATGGAAGATCCTAAGTCTGAGATTAGTGAGTTAATAAAGAAAAGTGGGGAGAATCAGGCTAGGAATAATAAACTCCTAGAGACCATAGTGATGCAGCGTGAGACCCGTTATCAGGAACAACAAAAGAAAAATCAGGAATTTGAGCTACTATTTAGGAATCAGGGGTCCACGCTTCAGAGTTTGGAGAGGGTTCTAGGAGAGTTAGTTGGTAAGGTGACTAGGAATTCGATAGATGCTCAAGTGAACATTGTGTTCACTGAAAGTGGGAAGAGAATGGGAGTTAATCACTTGATGTCGAGAGAGAGTGAGCTAGTTGAGGAGGTGATTGTAGAAGATGAGATTAGGGTAGAATCTCCGAGCAAGGTGCAACCCACTAGGCTAGACCCAGCAAGTACCGCACAGCCCAAAAGTAGGTTGAAGGGAAACAGCTTGAGGGGGAGCCCAAAAAGGTTTATGTTCCACCTGCCCCATATGAACCAGTACCGCCCTATCCAAGTAGGTTGAGTAAGAGTGAGCACTTAGAGCAATATAGGCACTACATTCGTAGAGATATGCCTAAGTATGGGAAGTTCTGGAGGGAGATGTTGTCCCGTAAGGAGAAGTTGAAAGAGCTTTCCCAAGTCACTCTGAGTGAGGAGTGTTCGGCTGTCATTCTTAATAAACTACCCGAGAAGATGACTAATCCTGGGAGTTTCACTATCCCTTGTCAGATAGGTGGTTTGACAGTTAGGAACGCCCCTCGCTGATTTAGGTGCTAGCAATAATCTCATGCCCTATTCCATGTTTAAGAGATTAGATCTTGTGGAGTTGAATCCAACTAGGATGTGCTTATAGTTGGCTGATAAATCTATTAAGTACCCCATAGGCATTCTAGAGAATTCGCTAGTAAGGGTGGAGAGCTTCGTGTTTCCCGTTGATTTTGTGGTACTTGATATACGGGAGGACGAGCATGTGCCGTTGATCTTAGGACGACCCTTCTTACGCACCGCAAAGGCATTGATCGACGTCTCGGACGGTTAGATTACACGGCGTGTAGGGAATGACTCTATCACTTTTGATGTTAATAGGTCTAGGGAGAGTATGAGTAGTCAGGTTGAATCTGTGTGCTCTCTTGGCACTTTCATGTCACATGTTGACCGGTGAATTGACCACATCTGTGGAGTAGACTTATTAGATAGGCGAAACCAAACAGAAGAGAGGCAAGAGGTAGAGATAGAGACTGTAGCTCCTCTGGAGCATGATCTGGGTTGTCCAACTGGTGAGCCTCCCGATAGGTTAGTTAAGGTTTTTGAGAGTTCCGAGGAGGTGATGGATGAGCCCTCAGTTCATATTTTGCTATCCCACGAGTTTGAGGGTAAGCACAAGATAGATGAGGAGAGATGCCCACTATTTAAATCTAGCCTTGAGCTAGTGAATAAATCTGAGTGTGGGGATAGGATCATGATTCACCACTCGCATTTAAGAATATTTTCTGGTGATCTTAGATTTAGGTGGAAAAGATCGTGCCTTGGAGAGATAACATAAGTAGCACGAGCGATTTACATGAGGATCGTGTAGATATCCTCGTTGATCCAGGTTCGAATGCTTGATAAGAATAGGATCACAAGGGTGAAAACCCAAATTTGTAGAGTTTGTATATATTTATTTATTTATTTCTGTTTATTTTGTCAGATTGCATTTGTGCATTTTTTTCATCTTATTTTTACAGGATATAATGCTTGTCTTTAGCGCGGAAACATTTCATTCATAAGAGGTTTGAGGTTGGTTTTATTTTCGTTTAAAAAAAAACCTTAAAAAAAGGCCACACAACCTCCACCATTATCATTATCACCCGCCATTGACCACCACCGTGCTGATCCAGGTATGTTTTCCTCGCTTTCTTTTATTTTATTATGTGTCGTGTTATTGAGTCTAGTATTTTAGTTTATTTGTGTCCGTTTTGTTTATTTTCGTTTGGTTGAGTCTTGCGGGATTGCCATGGTCTTTTCATTATTAGATCCTCCCTGTCCGTACTCAATCTCCATTCGGGTGGAGACGACCCAATAATCATTTAAGGCGACCCTTTGTTTTTATATTATATTTTTAGTTTATTTTTGCAAGATTCTGACTATGGCCGCGAAGGAAATGCTATACGTCTGTAGAGATGGACGAACGTGACACTTTTTGCGAGCCAATGCCACATATTCCAGGGGAGTTCTTTCCATTTATTTTTTGTTGTTATATAATTATTTTGTTTCTACTTTATTTTTGCATTTTTATTTTATTTTTTAGTCTGTGTTGTTTCTTTGAGCACATTGAGGACACTGTGCCTTTCTAAGTGTGGGGATGAGAGACTTCGTCTTTATTTTACTTATTTGTAGGTTGGGTCAAAAAAATAAATTAAAAAAAGAGTCCCTAATCTTTTGTGCATTTCATATGGAAAATGATAGTAAATTTGGGATTATAGGTTTTCAAAATATTATATATATGAGAAGATAAATAGATTGAAAGCGCGTTTTCTTAAGATGTGTTGGTAGGCCCAGCTAGCTTTGAAAGTTTCACATGATTGTCATAATATACTTAATAATCATGATATGTTGTGGGTTCTCGCCTTAGGAGAAACGGTAGAACTGAAACTGTTGATAGTAATTAAAGGTACCACTGTAAGCTAAAAGACCATATGTATTATTAATTAAATGGCACACTTGATCCTTTTATGAGAATAAATTCGGTGAAAAGCTACGCCAGAAAAAATATCCACATGTCCATCAGTTGAGCTAGATAAAAAACTGAAGCCGAAGCTCATGTTGTCGCTCTCGGGGATGGTGACTCTTGTTAAGACAACCTCTGAGTTAGGTATAAAAAAAGAAAAGAAAAATATATATATCTATGCTCATGAACTTCATCCATCATCCATTATAAATTTAATTTCTAATTCATTAGGGAGTTTAGTTTGCAGTGGTTCGTAAATCTATATGGTTTAGCCTTTGCCTTGAAAGCTTGAGATGAGATTTGGTGAAGCTGAATATCTTGAGTCCTGATTAAGATTCCATTGCAGTCTTTTTCGAGGACGAAAAAGGTTTAAGTGTGGGGATGTTTGATGTGTTTCAAAACACATCTAATTTTCTATGTATTTTGTACTCATTTTCGAGTCTTTTTATTAGTGTTTTATTAGTTTTAGGCCCATACTTGTCTATTTTATTTATTTTAGCGTTTCATTATATTTTTATTAGTTTTGAGTCATTTTTAGTATTTATTTATTTATTTTATATTTTGTAGCTGTTCATGAACTTTGGAGCGTAGACGATAAACTTTGGTCGAGCAAAGAACACCCTATTTGAGCTTAGAGTTTAATAATAATAATAATAATAATAATAATAATAATAATAATAATAATAATAATAATAATAATAATAATAATAATAATAATATAAAAGAAGAGAAAAAAATAATAAAAAAGAGACAATGTCTCGTAAAGGAATAAAATAATTAAAAAAATGATGAGAACATGAAAAGGGAAATGGGCCGAAGCCCAAAATGGAGTAGCACGAGTTCAAGATTTAAGCTACGGGTTTGTTCACTACAAGTTTTAGGTTTATATTTATTTATTACTTCATGTTCATAAATATTAGTACTATGACTTTGTGTTATTTTGAACCTATGTTTTTATTTTTTTTCATGTTTATGAGTAGCTAAACATTTAGGCTACCTAGGTCGTGTTGATGAATACTTAGCATTTTTATAACTTTCGGATTCGTTTAATTATATAATTGGCTTATGTTTTGGTAAAGATTTAATTGTGTTTGTTTATGATGCGTATGCGTATTTAAGTCTAAGTTATGATCTTTGATAGTTCCACATGTGTCTTGTTGAATGTCTTTCAGTTATAGATGCATGTTAGGTTACCTGCTTGGTGCTTGTGACTAGTTTATGGTTTTTGATGTCTAATTCCATAGGAACTTGATTTGAGAATTTAGAGGACTTAGGTATTCTGCAATTCCTTGAGACCGGGAGGTGATAGTTGTCTAAATCTTTAGGTATCAGGTAGAGATAAGACCGAGATGTGATCCTTGCCTGTTGTGTCTTTAGATTCTTGTAATTCCGAATTATTTCCAAGCCAATTAGATTACTCCTTCACATTTTTGGGTGTGTTGTGACAACCGGGAGGTGAGCGAGTCTTTCGAGTACCTTAGCATTCCCTAGTGAGGTGAGACCGGGAGGTGATTCGAACTAGTAACCAGTGATTTACACATCCCTTAGCATTTTCTGAGAGGTGTTAGTGAGACCGGGAGGTGATCTTTAGAAAACCTGGTAGCCAATCTATTAATCGATTCCGAGAGTTGTGAGTCTGCGGGTAGGATTCTAGACCTAGGTAGTTGCCTTCCATATTATCTGAGTGAAATCTAGTGTTCTTAGCTTCTTTTTTCGTCTCTGTGTTATTTATTTTAATTGATTTTATTTTATTTGCATTTAGTTTAAAAATAATTATATAAAAATCCGAAATTATCAGGCTAGGAGTCGACACAGGTTTAGTGCCAAGAGTCGCCATATTGTGTCCATGGTTTGATATTCCAGACTTACTTGCTCTGCTACACTACGACCGGTACACTTGCCGTTAGTGTGTGGTTTTGTAGGTTTTTCCATTATAATAACTTGACCGATATATTTACTACACATTTCACACATCAGTCAGTAGTATCCTGTTCTCAAGGTCTTTGAGTAGAGAGATCTTCCTCTTGTGTGATTTCCACAATCTCCTTCGTGGATATGCTTGAGTACTTCATTTGCTTCTTCTTTGTTGAGACACCTCAAATATGGACCTGCAAGTGATTTTCTATACAAGATATTGTCAATAATTGTAAATTTTGATACCTTCATCCTGAAAGCCTTTGCATTTTCTCCATCAGGGATGACATCTTCTTGTAGATACTTCATGACTGGGATCATCCATGATGAGTCGTCTTGAACCTGAGTGGTTAAAACTGTGATATCCTCAGGATATACTATTTTATCCTCAGGATGTTAACTGTTATCTTCAGGATGTGCCTTGCTATCCTTAGGATGCCACTCTTCGATTGTTGGTTTCAGGATGTGGATGATGGGAATCTTGGATCCTTTAGGTAAATTTAAAGAGGATCCCAGATTTGCTAAGGCATCAGCTTAAACGTTTTCTTCCCTAGGTACCTGTGTTAGTGAAAATTCTACAAAAGAAGTAGCTAAATTTTTAACTATTTCGAGATAAATTCCCTTTACTGCATATGATCCATTAAAATGGTTAGTAATCAACAAAGAATCAACGAATACTTCAATATTTACAATATTCATGTCTATAGCAAGTTGTAAACCAATAATGAGAGCTTCATACTTTGCCTCATTATTGGTTGCTTGAAATGCACATCTAATAGAATGGGGTATTTTGTCCCCTTGTGGCGATTTTAGTAGTATTCCTAGACCTGTGCCTCTTGCATTCGAAGCACCCTCGGTGTATAGAGTCCATTTTTCTAAATTTTCATTTAGTTGCCGAACTTCAGACTCTACTTCACCCAGGATGTCACTACTAAAATCAGCCACAAAGTCTGCTATAGCCTGTGATTTGATTGCATTTCTAGGCTCATATTCCATGTCAAAAGCACTTAATTTTACTGACAATTTCACCATTTTTCCAGACATTTCAGGTTTTCTAAGTACATTCTTAATGCGATAATTAGTTTGAACATATATTTTATGTGTTTCAAAATAGTGCCTTAACTTGGTAGAAGCCATTATTAAAGCTAAGATAAGTTTTTTGAGATGCGAATACCTGGTTTCACCATCTACTAGAGTTTTACTTACATAATAGACAGGATGTTGTTGCCCTTCGTAGTCTTTTACCAAGACTGCACTTATTGCATTCCCGGACACTGCAAGATATAGTTTGAGAGGTTCTCCATCCTCAGGTTTCATCAGGATTGAAGCTGTTGCTAGATAGTCCTTCAGCTTCTTTAACGCTTCTTCATATCTTTGTCCCCAATCGAATTTATTATTCTTTTTCAGGATGTCATAGAACTCCTTACATTTCTCTGACGATTCGAGATGAATCTATTCAGAGCTGGTATCCTACCGGTTAGTCTTTGTACATCCTTAATATTTCTTGGGGATTTAAGATCAAGGATGGCCTTTATTTTTTTAGGATTGGCTTCTATCCCTCTTTTGGTTACTAAGTATCCAAGAAACTTTCCAACTCCCACTTTAAAATGGCATTTTGCTGGGTTTAACTTCATATTGTAGGCATCCAGGATGTCAAAGGCTTCTTTGAGATCCTGAAGATGATTCTCTGCTTTCTTAGATTTTATTACCATGTCGTCAGTGTAGACCTCCATCGTGTCCCCAATCTTTTCCTTGAACATCATGTTCACTACCTTTGGTAGGTTGCACTTGCATTTTTCAATCCAAATGGCATAGCTATATAACAGTATATACCTGATGGTGTCATGAATGTTGTATCCTCTTGGTCGTTTGGTTCCATATGTATTTGTTGGAATCCTGAGGATGCATCCACCATCGACTCTATGTGTGTTAGTGGGAGTGGGTCCTTAGGATAGGCGTTGTACCAATTGTAGGTCATTTGAATGGATCGATTACAAGCCAGATCAGATCCATCAAAGTGCGGAATCCCTTGATAGACGTTTATGCAAACTATGAATCGACTCAAACGATAATGAACACGATGAATAATATTAAAACCGTCTTCTATTGATTATAAATGTATTACAATCAATCCAAGACAACGTTGCAGACACACTGACAACTCTCTACAGAACAATCTCTCCAAAACTCTCAAAAACTGTTAACCCTAGCCTACACCCCATGCACCTATTTATAGTGCATGGGCTTGAACGAAGAAGCCCACCAAAGATTCCCTTTGTCCATCTTCTCCTTGAGGAGAAGATGGAAAAGATTCCTTTTTCTATCTTCTCCTTCAGGAGAAGATACTCAAAGGTGTCTTTTCCTAAGGTATCTTCGTTCATCAACTATGTTAGCTAGGATTCAATCAAAAGACTATCATACTTGACTTATAACTTCATCAAGTATGTTACAATTAGACTATCCACTAGCTATTCTATCTAGTAAGCTTTTGTCACACAGAAATGCACCAACAAACTCCCCCTTGACAATAGCTTCTAGATGTCTTCTTCTTTATGCAATTGGATAACTCTTAGTCTTTGGATTGCTTCAGCTTCAATGTACTAACAGAGGTCTGTATAGTCTACACACACTCTCCATTTCCCATTTTTTCTTTTGTACCACTACCGTATTCGCTAGCCATCTTAGGAATTTTACTTCCCTTATCATTTAAGATTTGACCAACCTGTCCACCTCTTCTTGTATAATTATATTTCTTTCTAGTGCAAACTTTCTTCGTTTTTTGCTAGATGGGTTGAAGCTTTTATCAAACCCAAGTTTTTGGGTAATGACATTCCTAGAGATTCCATTCATATCTTCGTGCTTCCATGCAAAGGTAGACATCCTGCATTTTAGAAATGAGATCAGTGATTGTTCAATGTCCTGAGGAATATTCTTACCAATTTGCACAGTGATATCCTAGTTGTTCTCATCGAGGCAGACAGCTTTTTCATCCTGGTCAGGATGTGCTTTAACATCTTGAGGATGGCACTGTGCATGCTTCTGTAATTGCTATGCTTGTTGGGATGAGGCCTTCATCTATGTAGTATAGCAATCCTTGGCTTCCTGTTGATCGTTGTTGACTTTCACAACTCCCCAAGGCATAGGTAGCTTCACACACTGGTGATATGTTGAAGGGTCTGCCTTCATGTCATGTATCCAGGGTCTCCCCATGATGACATTATAGTAGGATAAGGAATCTATCACATAGAATCTCTGTATAGAATTCACTCCCTCTACATATACTGGTAGTTTTATGTCACCCACTGTACTCTTAGTTTCTCCACTGAAGCCCACCAGGACTGACGACTTGGAAACTATTTCAGATTCAGGGATGTTCATTCTTTTGAGGGCTTCTAGCTGGATTATATTTACTGAGCTCCCATCATCTACAAGAATCCCGCGAACAAAGTGGTTAGCAATATATAAATTTATAACTAAACCATCATGATGAGGGTCAAGAATATTCTCCCAGTCTGCTTCCTCAAAGCTAATCACTTTAGAGGTTTCTAGGATGGTCGTCTTCGTAGGTCTCTCTCCTTTTTCTGACTATGTTTCTCTCGCATGCCTTTTAGCAGCTGAATACGAGGTTCCACAAATGTCTGATCCTCTTGAGATAAAGTTGATTATGCCAGCATCTTTAGGTGGGGATGCTGCTCTTTCTGGGATATTGGTGCCATCCTGAATCCTTGGTTTCTTCTTGCCCAAGAGATCTTTAACATGGCCTTTGCTTAGAAGATACGCAATCTCCTTTCTCAAGGCAATACAATCTTTGGTGACGTGACTGAAATCTTTATGGAAGGCACACCATTTTGATTTGTCCTTCCATCCTGTCTGGTTATCCTTCCTCGGCCATCTTGCTTTGCCCCCGAGATCCTTCATGGCGTACATCAATCCTGTTACATCCACATAAAAGCTATAATCTGATAATTTAGGACATTCATCCTAACCGTCATCCTCCACCACATTGACCCTTTTATTATCAGGTCTAGCATATGGTTTATGCTTGTTTGGTTCGTATGTGGGAGTGGATTTTCGATTAGGATGGTTATATCTTGATGATGATTTTATCCTCTCCTGTATCTTCTTGTCATCCTCATGTCGGATGAACCTCAAGGCCCTGTTCTTGACTTCATCCAATTTCCTGCAGGGATTCATCACCAATTCTTGGTAGAATGTTGAATCTCTTTGCAGCCCCATCTTGAATGCCTGTATTGCCGTTGTGATATCCAGGTTTGGGATGTCAAGTGCTTCCTTTCCAAACCTAGTAATGTACTCTCTTAGTGATTCCCCCTGTGGTTGAGTCACCCTGTATAAATCACTTGTCAAACGTTCGACTACAAGAAAATTGATTATTAAACATGTTAATTAAATGTGCAAAAGAAGTAATATAATAGGGAGGAACACTTAGAAGCCATTTCCAGGCTGGACCAGTGAGAGTTGAACCGAATCCTTTGCATAAGCATGCTTCCTTAATATTGGCAGGGATTGGATTTATCTCCATCCTTTCCCTATACTGAGCCACATGCTTTTCAGGATCTCTAGATCCCTCATAGAGCTTCATGCTTAGAGTTTGAAACCGTTTTGGGATCTCTGCGTCACATATGGGAGTTGCCAACTGAGATACCACATGGCATGTTGAGGATACTTCAGGGATAGGTTGTACTATCTCTGGTACATTTGATACCATATCCTTAATCTTCTGTAGCTCCCTTGCTAGCTATGGACTTATACCTGTATCCTGCAAAGAAGCAACATCGTTAGCAGTAAAAGTACTGAAGCTTAAATTGTTACCGTTATGGTTGTATCATGGGGATGGTCCAGGTGTATATCCTGGATCCCTGGTGGTTGCCATCCTTGGTGCAGTAGTTGTTTCCTGACCAGAGAATCCAGTACTCGTGGGGATAAAATCTTCTTGATGAACGCCCCGAGAGATGCCAAAATTGAAATCTAACACCCTAGGTTGCAATGGTGTCCCATGTCTTCAATCGGTCTCTTTGAGGATGTTTTGAGAGATTGTATTTCCCTCATCATTGTCCTGTTGGTCTCCTGCTGTTGTTGCATTTTGTCCTTTACAATTGAAATCATGGAAAGAAGTTCATCATTTGACACAAAAACTAGAGGAGTGGATCCAGATGTCATTGCTGGTCTAGGTGGAATCTGGGATGTAGAATTTTTGAGAATGCAGGTGGGTGTGGCAGTGTACCATTTCTGGTAGAGGTTGAAGATGGCATGGATGAGGAAACAATTTTCTAGGAAGAAGACATAGTTGTCAAGATTTTGTAAAGTGAGTTGTTTTTGGAAAAAAAAAAGGTTTTAACAAAGTTTTTTGTTAAACTAACACCACTTGCCCCACGGTGGGGCCAAATTGTTTTGGTCAAAAATTATTAAGTGAAAATAATTTTGTATTCCAAATTAGAAATTGTGAGATAGAGTGCTATATGTGTTTATCAAGTTTGTAATCTAGTTATATTCTGAAAATGGTGAAATAGGATTGTTTTGGTCAAAAATTACCTAGTAGAAATAATTTTGTATTCCAAATTAGTAAAAGTGAGATAGGGTGCTAATTGTGTAAAATGTAGTAAAAACCCTAATGTAGCTTTTGAAGATGGCAGTTTATTATAATGGAAATATAAATAAGATAACTATGCTCAGGATAGCAAAGAAATTGGTCAGGATGCGCAGTTATATCCTGAGGATGTAACTGTTTGTAATTGACAACTAAAATGATAAAACAAAAAGAACAACACTCGATCTACGAGGAGGAGACTAGGCCCATGCCTTGTTTGTTAATATTAATGTGGTAAAACGAATTACAACTTTGGATGAATGAGTGGACGAGTGATCTAAGGTTACAATGATCCGTGAGTGTTCTTAGTAGTAAAGTGTGTGAGTGTGGTTCTCATGATAGCAGTGTGTCCTATACTCGTCCATCATTCCCATTTATGTAGTAAATGGTGAATCTCGTATGATCTGCTAAGTAGTTAAGCTACTTCAATGTTGGTAAGGGCTGTTTCAGGTGAACACTGAGTGAGTTTCAACAGAATATAGTTGTTGGATGGCGGTTTCCCCTCAGCTAGTCGTTGTACCAGCTGTTTCCTTATTCTTCGTTGATATTTAATGTATATCGGTTACAACTTTGACTCTATCTTTGATTTTAGGCTTTGGTTTGTATGAGTTACTCTTCTATCTTTGACTCCATTGACTGAGTGTCATAATGTAGACGTTGGAGAGTACTTATGTGTTCATATTATAACTTAGTTGTACCTGCAATCAAATATAAAAAAGGTAATTCGTCAGTCCATTCTCAGGATGTGCACTTGTTGAAATATAGTTACATCCTGAAGTTAGTCGAGCCCTCCAGCGTCCTGAGGATGCTACACTAGGAATGTGAGGTAAAATCATCCTGAGGTCATGAATGCTTTGTCCTCTTGATTGTCTGGTTCCGTTTGTATCTATTGGAATCCTGAGGATGCATCCATAAACGTCAGCATCTCATGGCCTGTTGTAGCATCTACCATGGAATCTATGTGTGGTAATGGTAATGGATATTTAGGGCATGCCTTGTTTAGGTCTGAATAGTCCACACACTCTCCATTTCCCATTTTTCTTTTGAACTACCACGACATTCGCAGCCATCTTGGGAATTTCACCTCCATAATCATCTTAGATTTCAGCAGCCTGTCCACTTCTTCTTGTATGATGATATTTCTTTCCGGAGCAAACTTCCTTCTTTTTTGCTTAATGGGCTTGAAGCTTTTGTCAATCCCATGTTTGTGAGTAATGACATCCGTAGAGATGCCAGTCATATCTTCATGTTTCCAAGCGAAAGTAGACATCCTTCATTTGTGATATGAGATTATTGATTGTTCAATATCATGTGGGATATTCTTACTGATTTGCACAGTGATTTCCTCATTTATGTCATCTAGGAAGACGACTTTTACATCCTGATCAGGATGTGCTTTTATATCTTGAGGATGGCACTGTGCATCCTTCTGTAATTGCTATGCTTGACGCGATGAGGCCTTCATTGATGTCGTATAACTATCCTTAGCTTCCTGTTGATCGCTGTTGACCTTCACAACTCCCCAAGGTGTGGGTAGTTTTATGCACTGATGGTATGTTGAAGGGACTGCCTTCATGTCATGTATCCAGGGTCTTCCTAGGATGACATTATAGTAGGATAGGGAATTTATCACACAGAACCTTTGGATAGAGTTCACCCCTTCTACATACACTGGTAGCTTGATGTCACCCATTGTGCTCTTAGTTTCCCCACAGAAGCCTACAAAAACTGAGGACCTAAAAACTATTTCGGATTCCGGGATGTTCATTCTTTTATGGGCTTCAAGCTAGATGATATTCACTGAGCTTCCTCCATCAACGAGAATCATGCGAACAAAGTGGTTAGCAATATATAAAGTAATAACCAAACCGTCGTGATGAGGGTTACGAATGTTTTCTCTGTCTTCTTCCTCAAAGCTGATCACTTTAGAGGTAGTCAGGATGGTCGTCTTCGTTGGTCTTTCTTCTTTTTCAGATTTTGTTTCCCTCGCATGTCTTTTAGCAGCTGAGTATGAGGTTCCTCAAATGTCCGACCCTCCTGAAATGAAGCTGATAATACCATCATCCTTAGGTGGGGATGCTGCTCTTTCTGGGATATTGGTGCCATCCTGAGCTATTGACTTCTTTTTGCCCAATAGATCCTTGAGATGAACTTTGCTCAGGAGATATGCTATCTCCTTTCTTAATGCAATGCAATCTTCGGTAGTATGGCCGAAGTCATCATGAAAGGCACACCATTTGGATTTGTCTTTCCATCCTGTCTTATTGTCCTTCTTTGGCCATCTTCCTTTGTCACCTAGATCTTTCATGGCATACATCAACCCTCTTACATCCACAGAAAAACAATAGTCTGATAATTTCGGGAAGTCATCCTCTACCACATTGACCTTCTTATTATCAGATCCAACATATGGTTTGTGCTTGTATGGTTCATATGTGGGAGTGGACTTCCTATTAGGATGGTTATATTTTGAGGATGACTCTATCCTCTCTTGTATCTTCTTATCATCCTAAAGTCGGATGAATCTTAAAACGCTGTTCCTGACTTCATCCAAGTTCTTGCATGGATTCATCACCAATTCTTGGTAGAATGGTGAATCTTTCTGCAGCCCCATCTTGAAAGCTTGAACTGCTATTGTGACATCCAGATTCGGGATGTCAAGTGCTTCCTTTCCAAACCTAGTAATGAACTCTCTTAGAGATTCTCCCTGTGGTTGGGTTACCCTGTATAGATCACTTGTCAAACGTTCGAACGTTCGACTACAAGAAAACTGATTATTGAACATGTTAATCAAATGTGCAAAAGAAGTAATAGAATAGGGAGGAACACATAGGAGCCATTTCAGTGCTGGACCGGTGAGAGTTGAACCAAATCCCTTGCATAAGCATGCTTCCTTCAGATTGGCAGGGATTGGATTTATTTCCATCCTTTCCCTATATTGAGCCACGTGCTCCTCAGGATCTGTTGATCTGTAACAACCGGCAAAAATAAGGTAATTCCGTACTAATTAATTTGCGCAATTAACGTAATTAAATATAATTATGTGTTAATTATTTAATTGAGGCCTTAGGAAAATAGCAATTCCCAGATAATGCATAGGAATGCAAAAGTTTAATGGCAAACATGATGGAGTCATGTGCGAATAAGCCTATCCGGTATGGACACTGGCGATTACCCGGTAAAAATTAAATAAGCGAATCGAATCCCGGACAGCCGGAACATAAAATAAAACGGAATTTCACATAATATAATGAGTTTTGGAACTCCAAAGCCATACGTGAAAGCTTATTATACAAATCTCCCGGTAACGAATAAAGTGCGCGTACCGCACCCGGTACGCGTATAAATAATAATTTCACCCGACAAAGGCATAAATAAGTTATCAACACTTAACCCGGACCGTATTTAAGGGTTATTAAAAGTATTTTTAATGTCCGGAGGACACGAGATAAAAGCTCGAAAAATACCCGGACGAGACCCGAACGAAAAGAGATTAAAACATACTAATAGTGGGTAATATTTAGCAAAGTGGACCCCACCAAAATACCCCCTTGGGCCGGCCTACACCCACAAGTGGGGAGATTACTTGCAAATGTAAATAAAATCTTAACAAACAAACATAATGATTAGTGTGCATGAGAGGTAATAGGACAAGAATAACAAAGCCAATCATCCTTCTTCCTCCTCTAAAATTTTCGGCCCACTTGCTTAATCCCCCAAGATTTTTAATCAATCACAATATTAACAAGCCAATCCTAGAGGAGCTAGAGATGTAAAAAGATTTGGAGCTTTTTATATAAATAAACACTCTCATACTTGATCAAAAAA
>Ga0115853_100259_pt1 | contig 16190 bp, 10 predicted proteins | sample InSIn5gowninarea_FD_83867 | JGI IMG/M metagenome (GOLD analysis project Ga0115853, IMG submission 83867)
AACTAGTCTTGTCGTCGCCAAATAGCTAACGCAAATTAGATCATTCTAGGCTTTTGCAAATGGGCTTGACAGCGAGATGAGCAATGCCAATACCCTCTTCAACAATCCCGCTCAAGGTAGAGGTCTGGAGAAGAGCAAATTTGCATCAGCTCGTCAAGTAACCATTTCGATTTCGCATCTTGCACACGCTCTCAAAGGCAAGTCATTTGTGAGCGTCAAAAAGAGTTGTCACGCCTGCCAGATTCCTGTATTGGCTGTCTCGTGGAAGTCATGAATGTAGCCTGAATGTCTCCTCCCGTCGGTTCGGTCAGTCATAAGATTCGACATCAAACGTCATAATTTCTGGCATTCCCGAATACGCAACTCCCTTGATAATGGCACATTCTGACCTATTCTCAAGATCATATTGCTCTCCCTCATCGAGCTTATCGATCATAGATATCAAGTATTTCTCCTAATGCGAACGCCCTATCTTTCACGCCTCGTAAGTCCTCTTGAAGTCTCCCTGGAACGCCCATCTAGTACCACAGTTTTCGCACGTACACAATGTCGTGATCGGCTTATCGGGGGCTCCAATCTGCAGTTGCGAATAGCTGACCTTATTATTACAACATCTGGGACACCTAAAGGCAGTAGTAATGCATATCTCGGACCACGGCGCTGACATCGCCGCCGCGTACATGTTGTCATCCCAATCCCACTCTCGGACCGTTGCCCGGTGTATTGTGCAATTTCGATTAGAACAAGGATTCGTGCATGGCAGTGGGCCGAGCTGGCCAAGCTGTCTCGTTGACATGGGTTCCTCCGGGGCTTTCGGATCAGCCGGAGCCTTGTATACCTCCGCTGGCTTGTCATCTTGGGAGTGCTCGATCGCTTCGGACGAGTCAAGTGTGTCGGGCGACTTGAGGTCTGGGTTCAACTTAAAGTTCTGCAGAGAGGCGAGCTGTTCCATCGAATTGACGTTATCAACCATCTTGGACGATTCAGCCGACAAAGCCACGTGCGAACTTGTGGATATGAGCGATGGGCAAAGGTTGCGTTATTTCAGCTCGAAGCACGAGCGTGTAGATTTAGGTGGTGTTTAATGGTGAGGTATGCTCTAGACTTCGCACGCGAGAAATGAGGTTTTTGTCTTTGAAATACGGATATGGGGAGAGAGACTTAGCGGGTAGCTTTGAATCGGAGCCATGATGAAGCTGGTTAACGGAATGGAATCAAGGCCTAGAGTCGCACAGGCTAATCTGACATAAGACGTTGATCTGACATAAGACGTTGATCTGACATAAGACGTTGCTCTGACATAAGACGTTAATCTGACATAAGACGTTGATCTGACGTAAGGAGTTGATCACTGCCATAGTAGCCCCTGATCTCGAGTCCACAAGTCTATCATCCTTGGGGAGAACCTATGCAACAGTGAGAACGAATGAGACGATGAATTTCATAGTTCAGGAATCCTCCGGAGTTGGCAATAGTGAGAAACAAGGCAGAATGATATAGTAGAGCGTTGTACCCAGGAGCGGAAATCAGCTGATATGACTATACACATATTGAGAAAGTTCATAAAATACAGGCTCCTTCAAATCCCTATCTACAGATAAAATACATCTAGTCCCCTCTCCTCATCGAATTAGGTATCCAGAACCCGAGATGCAGCCTCATGCGGTCCGCGTCATCACACCAGGTTTTGATTCCTTCCTTCGGGAAGCATGACTTCTTTCCTGACCTTCCAATGATATATCGAGCCACTCGCGGCACCTGCATACGATCACCCTCCAAAGCGCCAAGCACGCACCGCAGATGGTTCCCTCCAATCTCTAATATACAAATCGCCCACTCTCAAGCAACAAGGCGTTCGAGGATGAGTAAACTCCTCAAGGTGACGGGATCAAATGTGGGACTCCCGAGCGCGGCGAATAATTCATCGGTACGAGGCGCGAGCTCGGTGAATGGGAACCCGATGCCAATATCATAGCTCCTAGGGATCGAGGGTGTGGCGACGGGAACTTCTTCGCCTTCGGTTGCTGTCTCGCCGTTGCTTGTAGGCTCAGCTCCCGCACCAGATTCGCCGGTTTCATTTCGCTCTTCCGTCACCGAATCATCAGTGAGGGTGACATCGTTCGTCCTTTCACTCAAAACATCGTCGAGCAGTGGCTTCTTCGCGTCGACTGAGCCCGACCTATCGCACTTCTCCGCCAACCTCGCCAACACGGCCGCACCCCTCTGCACAACGATGACAAACCCAGCCCTTGGGTCTTCCACAAGCTGCACCCTGCCAGTGACCGGGTCGCGCCGTTGAGAGATATTTCCTACCTGCGACTCGCTTGCGAGCTGGATTGTCATGTGGAGAAGACTCTTTGCCCAGCCGTCTTCACTTTCCAGCCATGCCTGCGCGAGCGATGGAGGTGGTGTGTATGGATCACCGGTAGATGTGGCGTGAGACGTAGATGGATCACTAGCGCCGGGACAGAGATGTGAGAGGATATCTGCAGCGAGCATGCCCTGGCAGAGGAAAGGTGAGCGGGCTTCTGTGACACGGGAGAGTGCGGAACCTGGTAGGAGTGCTGAGGAGCGGTCTGGGATCGGAGCAATTGCGAGAGCGAACGCTCGAGTCAGGAGAAGTTTACGTTGTAGTTCGGCAGTATTGTCGACAGCGCTAAGGTAGGACGAGTAGTTGGATGCGAATATGGACTTGAAATGTGTTCGATTAGGCTCATCCCGTGCAAGCAGTTTGGCCAGTGCATCGATCGCGGACGGTAGATATTGGTGGAGTTTGGGATCATAAGGCACAAAAGTGATGTGATTCGTGTTTGTAGTATCCATATCGGGAGGCATAGGTGCGAACGAGATCAATAGCAGGAGAATGCCGCATGCGTCCTCTTTGCTGGGCAGCTCTACACGGTGGCAGATGTTCGAGAGCAGTGTTACGCAATCTTTGAAGAACCCAAGCGTGCTCTCGGCGGTCCGCAGGAGCGATTCATATGTTCCAATCAGCTTGACAGTTGATGCAATGAATGGTATTAGTGGTCCGCTCGCCAGCATGTCGTGGTTGGGCGCAGAATCCGCAAATGAAATGTTTCGGAGAATTGTCGTCACAGCGAGTAGTCGGTCCACAGCCTGTCGCAGTTCGTACTTGGGCGATGCGAATTCCGGATCGTCTTGTAATGTCTCGCTCTCAGCGCGCGACGCACGTGCCAATTCTTCGTATGTTGGAACATGAGCCTCTTCAGAAATAACTTGCGAAGCCTGCGTGAGAATTTCTAGCTGATCTTCCGCACACTCCAGCAATGTATCCACGAGATCCCCACAATCGATCAATGAGAGCTGCATGCAGCGAGCATCGCTCGATAAGCTAACGAGCTGATCCAAAGCATAACGCACTTCGCCGTGAATGCCAGACTGCACGCTCAACGTGATTGCATGAATGTCTACGATGCCCATTTCGTCAAAAGTTTGCATGCCTGGCCTGACTTTGGAGAGCTCTTCCCCCATGGCGGCGATTTGTACCAAAGGAAGGCCGCCGTACAACTCCAAGCTTCTTTGCCGTGGAATATATTCATTACTCGGACCGGCAAGCACATCAGGGATGACTGGAACATGCAAACCGTTTGCAGGTTCAGCTTGGCCGGGTGTCTGACTAGTGCGTCGCTCATCAAGAACAATCGACGGTGTTTGAGGCGGTTGTATGGATGGTTTGCGGGGCATCGGAAACGCATCCAACGTAGGCGAGAGAGGGGTTTGTTGTTCTTGAGTTGCAGCGATGGATGCAGATGGCTTAGTTGTCTCACTGTGATGAACTAGCGTTGGTGATTGAGCGGTGGATGGAGGACGCGCTTTCTTCTGAGACGGCGGATGTTTAGACGATACGGGTTGTTGCTGATGGGTTTGCGGTTGGGGTTGTGCCTGGGACAGCTGCGCTTGTTGCATTTGCAACTGCTGCAACTGCTGCATCTGCTGCGGTTGCGTCTGAAATGTTTGAGCTTGCTGTTGTTGTTGCTGCTGCTGCTGCTGCAACTGCATCTGCATCTGGTATGACTGTGCACCAGTAATATTGCCTGGCTGCGGCTGCATACCCAACAACTGATTGCCCTGCTGCGGCAACATTTGCAATGGGTGAGATGGGTCCTGCTGCAACATCTGCATTTTCCGTTTCTGCACGAGTTGATACCAGCTGCGAACAAAGCCTGCCAGATCCGTTTGATACAACGTCCTCAGCTCGGAAGAAGCCGTTGGGGATGTGTGCTCTGAAAAACCCAAAGCTTGCGCAAGCAGGCCCCATTTCTGGAAGTTAGGGCCCTGCATCAGAATCCCCAGTCTTGTCAAAGTCGCAAAAACTTGGTACAAGTTGACGGGACGTCCACACACCCGCGGGTTTTGCGTTAATTGGATATTGTGTTGCTGGGAGTATCCAGCAAGGCGCTGGAAAAAACTCTGCTCTTGGGATTTCCCTGCTTGTGCCTGTGCTACAGCTTGCGCTTGGTTTAGCAGCTGATTTTGATCTAAAGACTGCCCCGACGATGGTTGTGTTTGCGGAACCGGTGAATCCTGCTGTTGTTGCGGCATGCCAGGGCGACTGAGTGAATGGCCATTCTGGGCAAGAGCTGGAGAACCCAAGCCTTGACCGTGGTTCAATGTTTGATGCCTATTCGGAGCTGTCGCAATCTCTTGAGCTTGTTGGAGTCGCATCTTGTATTGCTGATGGGGATCCGGGAACTGTACATTGGGGTTGTTCTGCATCCCATTTTGCAGACCGCCTGACATCCCATTTTGCATGCCCCCTTGCAGCCCTACTGGTATGCCACCCATGGCCGCAGACATTCCACTCTGCATCATTGACGGATTCCCCACATTTCGCTGATTGTAAGGCTGACCCATTTGCATATTCCTCATGAACTGCTGATTGACCTGACCTTGCCCACCATTGATGTGGTTCATGCCGTTGGGAGGCATAGCATAGTTGCTATAATTCTGAGTACCACCAGCAAACGGGTGAGGCGACGCGGACGGAGCTCTTTGTCCAGGAACACCAGGTTGATTAGAGAGCGCAGGCGACGGGGAAGACTGGGGTGGAACACTTTGCAGATGTTGATATGGGTTTGGGGTCTGAAAGCTTTGCCCTCCATGCATGTTGCTGAAGGCGCTTTGGAACTGTTGCGGTTGCTGAGATTGTTGTGGAGTCTGCGACCTGGCGACACCGAGCATGCCCGGCGCAGGTTGTGGTGATGCAGAAACATGATCTTCACCAGGACGTGATCGTTTAGCAGGAATGACCTGATTCACTTGGTATGCGGGATGTTGGAACGCGGGGGACTGGTTTCGGCTATCGCCATGGCTCATGCGTTGTTGGAATGATGGAGGAGTTTGATACTGGCCATAGTCGAGGCTACTTGGGGTGAGGTTGCTGATACCCTGGAAAGCAAGCGACGTGTCGAGAGGGTTTGGGCTTTGCGCCTGGTCGTAATGCGGGCTGTATTGAGCGGGATTGTTGAAGAGGGTATTGGCATTGCTCATCTCGCTGTCAAGCCCATTTGCAAAAGCCTAGAATGATCTAATTTGCGTTAGCTATTTGGCGACGACAAGACTAGTTGATGGCCTGCGGCTTGCGCGCCTGCTCAGCATCGACGGTAGAGTGGTTATGTGACGCGAATGTTGTCATGACATCAGATGAGCATTGGGAAAAAAGATGAGATAAGATGGCCAATGCCAAGGGTGTGGTACCAAGGTGGAATGCGTGTCGACGCGCTAGAGCGGCGAGTTGCGGTCTGGTTGCAATGTGGTAAGGTGACTGGTGAAGCTTTGGTGCGAGGCGCGGGTCAGGTCTAGGGTAGGCACTAATGCCAACCGCGCAATTCCCGTCATGCGGAGCGATTGGGGATATGGCAGCAGAAAGCAAGCCAAGGATGGATAAATTTACAAAAGGAATTGCTCACCTCATGCAAGTCGCCTTGTCGCTTTGGAGGGCCGTAGCAGTCGCAGCGGGGCGGGAGGATCGATGGAATGACCGAGGGGCAAGCCGGCGAGCAGCGCGAGTGCGAGTGAGGCGCGTGAGAGCGAGAGAGTAAGATTGTGGTGTGTGAGCAGAGGGTCGGCGGAGCAGGGAACAATGCGGCCGGCGATAGACGCGATTATTTGGCGACCACAACCAACGGGCAGCAGTTTTCGGATGGCAGTACGAACCGTGATGCGTTCAGCCGGATCAGATGTGGAAAAAAGCAGGCGGCGATAGCAAAGATTATTCGTAGCGTATGAACGCGCTCGTGGCCAAGGGAGAGCAAAACAGGTGAGAAACGGAAAGGGCGGGCGTAGAAGCATTTTTCCACTTCCGAAAGGCCCAAATTGCCTCTGGAATAGGGGAAAATCATGCACGCTTGTCTCATCTAGGCATACCGCCTGTGGTGAGAATGGAGTGCCCAACTTTCGGGCACCACAGCTCGAGCGGAGAACAAGAGCTCGGACACTCTGGTTTTGGTATTCCGGTCGTCCATAGCACTGTTCGCTGGTAGTGTATAAAAGCCTGACGAGCGAATCCAATGAGGAGTTGAGAAAGGAAGAAGGATGAGGAACGGAAGTGGATGAGAAGAAGTAAAACTAATAACAAGTAGCAGGCCCGACAAAGATACGTAACGCTTCTCCCGGGAAGTGGTGTGGTGGCGGGTCTCATCATCTTACCTTTACCCATGATGCTTGAGCTCAATTAGAACCAATAAAACATGATTATCACCGTCCTTCTGTCTCCTTTCAAACTACCTTCAGCTACTCTACACTCGAACCATTATGACACTTGGAACTACTCCTAACTCCGCGGTCATCCGCACTGCTCTCCTTGTAAAGTCCACGTGCATAGGTAGTTTCCAATTTTTTCACAAGTCAAGGTGTAACGACAGCGAAAGGTAGACGTAGCAGTGCGCCGCTCCGTATCCCATCATATGCATATCATTCAACGCAGCACGTCCTCGCTTGGCTCGACCCAGATGTGAGAATCCTTGCCCATTATTCCCTCAGCACCACGGCCGGGCTGTTTAGATACATCTGCCATTATTCCCTCGACGACACACCGATGCGATACGACACGCCACCACGCACCAGTACCGCCTCCAGCCTTGACATTCTTTTGCTTCGTTCAATCATCTCATACAAATTACACTAATCCGGAGGCATTGCCACTAGTCGTAGCGGTCTCTAGTGATCTAGGATTCACATTTGAATTGCGAATCTTTTCCCGTTTCCCTGGATGCAGAAGCTGAAGCCGTGTGGGGCCTCGGATCTTGTGCCACTTTTTGCTTTCCACTTCCCGAGCCAGCGAATCATCGGCCGATATTCCATGAAACCCCACCTACACCTTTGTCTTTTGCCAATATCTTTATATCTTTGTCTCGGTACTGCAATCACCTTGCCCTTCTGACAAGCTAAGCGGTGAGGCTACAGAATAGCTCTGCACTCCCATCTCGCTCGCTTCCCCGACTTGTCTTCTGACGGTCTTTCGCACCGAGGGACTTTCCCAATTGTCCCACGACAACCACCAACCTCCGCTTTCCCACACTCTTTAAGACGAAGATGAACTGAACACGCGGTCATAGTATCCAGCAACAAGGGGGTTAACGCCTCGGCTCTGGTGAAGCTAGAGCCGCCGTTCGGACTTGTGACCACGTCAGCGATACCATGCATGAGTACTTCTTTGCTCCATATTCATCCTCTTACACTGGTTAACGCTGTGTGCCATCAATGAACTCATTGCGCTCAAATCTCTTGCGGCTACTTCGAACATTTCCAGTGCATTCTATGACTGCCAAACAGTGTACCGCAGAAATATTTTGACCTTTCGTTTGGAACTCTTCAAAAATTGTAAATATACCATCGCGAATCGTGAAGTGATTCTACTCACCGGTGCACGGCTTGTAGAACCCCGATTTTCATTTCACGCCACCGCTTGGAGACATGCCATTCGAAAGCTCTACATTATTGTTCTCTAGATTTACTTCAAAGACGAGTTGCTCTTCCAACATCTCTCCAATATCTCATCAATTCCATTGGCATCAGTTGGACGACCGAATCCCTAGGAGCCTTTCCCATCGTCGTAATTTTCCTTGCTCATGTCGCCTTTACTGTCACTTTCGAATGTCCACTCCTAGACTTCCAATGCTTCCAATGATGTCCCTGTCTGCGCGCTGAACTTCTCCAGTACCCACAGATGGACGCTAGCGTCGCTCACAGCCACCTTGCGACGGTCATTTATTCCTTCACTGACATTGGCTTGTTGGAGACCGGGTCAGCTTAGACATGGTAGCAAGAGGATAGTGGAACAACTACAACTGCACTAACGAGGAAGGTCATGATCACTCGGAGCAGAACATAGCTCTCTCCCAGAACAAGAGCGGAGCAGCCGCTACGGGATGAAGACTACGAACAGCGGAAAAGGTCGAGGAGGCCTCGATGAAGTCCGCTATGCACAATTTGACCGACCACGGACTTGCTCACTTATTCGTCGACTCTTCCACAGTCGAAGGACGACCATTAATTATGTATTTGCTCAACGACATTTCGGAACCCAAACAGCCTCCAGAAATGTCCTCTCAGTCATGGAGGCGGGTTTCCGAGATATTGAGGCGTCTTGTTCACGAACTCGCCGTCTTCTTTTATGTATATCGAGATTTTCCTTTCGTCGATGGACCCACACCGGCTGATCTTGATTCGCCTTTAATAAGCACGACACAAGAAGTCACCAAGCCGCTAACAAATTGATAATCATGCGCAGTACGCACGTGAATGGTCCCAGAACGTACATCACCTTGTGACTGAAACATCATGGGCTCACATCAACCGTGGAAACGGAACGGATGGCTGAGGCCGATACTTTCACACACTAGCCATGCCGATCAAACGCCAAAATGTGATACATACTAGTGATGCGGCCACGACCATAGTCCCGTTATCAATCTCCAACTGCTCGCATGATATTAATCTAGAGAGAGACAGCAATGATCCTTCGTGCTCTTTGTGACATAGATCTTTGTGTTGCTTGCTGAGGATATTAGTGGACCAAAAAGATATGTCATCGTGAGCAAGCGGGAAACCCATCTTCAATAGGAAAGCTCTGTCTTTCTATGTTCATTTCTGTCGGGACGATGAATATCGCCTAGGCAGATTTAAGTCCCGCTACGTTCTCAATCGTGTTTGTGGCATTACTCAAACCTCCTGCGCTCTCGTGTTATGTGGATTTTGAATTCACGTCATCTTGAAATACGGTAGCGAAAGCAAACCGATGTGCGAATGAAACTTCAATGTCGTTTTCGTGTTTTTCATTGCTTTTGGCACCTCCGAGAAAGACTAGTACATCGATTCACGATTCCGAAGGAGGAGAGTTCTTCCATATTCGAGTTTGGTGCAAACGGACTTTTTCCTCTTTCATGTAAAACAATCAGAGCTACTGGTCTGCGGCTGTCAAGCTGCATCAGACCTCTTAGCCCAGGACTTCCTGGAAGGTCCCGGATACTAGCTGGCCGCACTCCCCATCCTGCTACGTATGGATCTTGGCGGTGGCAGCGAATCCTCGTTCCAGATACGCCCAATGGACCCTATCCGGGCACGTCCAGCGAAAATATGACTCGCTCGCTCGCTGCGAGCGCAACAATTCCTTAAGTCTAATAAAGACGAGGCTGGGTTTTGAATTCATGCTTTAAATTACCAGAAGCATTGCACTTCCGAGGAGTCTTTGCGGCGCCATCACTCCCAACCCTATTTCCCGCTTCCGTCCCCGCGAACCCGCACTCCACAATCAGAAGCCAGGTTCGATATTTCTTGCTCTCTTTACCGCTCCTGATATCGCAGGTCCCGCCGCTAAAGTTGATCTAGCCTTTGGCGCAGCGTACAGTGCATGCCTCCTGCTCCCGCAACCCGCTTTCTGTGTCTCCCTTCCGACGGCTTTCATTTTTTGTTTCTCTGAATAATATTCCCTACGTCCCGATGAAGGTCGACCGACTTTTCTCTACATATATCGACCGGAGGAGGGATCTAAGCATGAAAAAAGGCAACACAAACGGCGTCATCATCTTCGAAAACGGGTCCGACTATGCCACCCACCAGCTTTCTCCGGAACGACGGAGTACTCTATTTTCCGCGGATATTCCCAGATTACTTTTCTACTATACTGGCGCATACCTCGAGATTTGATCCCTCGCAGCTAAAACAACGAAGCGTATGATTACGCGCAAACTTCAAATCACGGAAAGCAACCTCACCGCCCGTTGCTACTAGCAAGGAAAGCCCTTATGCTTCTTCTGACACTCTTTCCCTCTGTGCAACGAGACCTGTGATAGCCATCAGTATCATGGCGTCACTCACTTAGTCAAATTCTCCAACTTGGCGGACTGTCTGTGGAGATCTCGATTCCGGATCCATTTAGGCCATAGACCAGCTCCGCTAATACATGCAAATTAACGCGTCTCCATCTTTCAATCAGTTCCGTGAATCAGAACCAAACACCCGCGGCTAACCCTCTCTCTATTTCTCCTAGTCACTGTCAGCTATGTAACTTATGGCCCCTTTCCTCTACCTTTTTGGTACGCAGTGGCTCATGCGTACAGGGTAGCTCTCCCCTAGGAGTTGCATCTGCCGTGCAACTAAGGCCTTCGGACTGCTATTGGGTGGTGCCCGGAAGGCTTTGATATCAAGAATTTCACGACGTCGATTTCTCCTCTCGTTTAAAACCGTCGGAGGTGTTGCGAGACTCATATACTACTACTGCCAGGCCATGAACAGGCGGGGAGCAAACCAGCACCGCTTGGGTCTCGGCAAATCCAGTCTTGTAGACCCCTTCGCACAGATCGCTAGACAGCCATGAGTCAATGGTGTCGATCTCGGACCGCAAAGATTCTCTAGACACAGGTCGATTTGGCGTACTCAGAACATTGTGAACCCATGAGCGGAAGATGATGGCGAAGGGCTTTGTTCAAATCCCCGTTTCAGAAGAAGAAGAGTCGACTGTGGTACTTCAAATCTGCCAGTTGTGGCACGGTCCTCAAGGCTTCAACTGGATTACATTAGGTCGAACGGCAGAAAATTGTACTTATTTTCTGGGCCCAATGTTCAGGTAAGGTCTCATTGGATTTATTGCTCTGGGTGTTTGTCTGAGATGATCAGGGAGAAAACCAGGCGTAGATATAAATATGGTATATCAATTCCACGGCTTGTCAACTTATGGGAGATTCGGAGAGGTCAGGTACAGGTTCCATGATTTCTCACCATGGCATGCACAATCAGAGAGGAACCCAGGCGTAGATATATCAATAGCAAATCAATACTGCGGCTTGTCAACTCATGAGAGATTTCAAGAGATGAGGTACAGGTTCTATGAATTTCACAGCATAGCATGCACGATCAGGGAGTCAACCAGGGATATTTCGCTTTCCTGCATGGAGATTTCTGCTCGTTAACTCAAAAGATGTATTGAGCGATGAGCGGAGGTTATGAGGAATCCGGTGCCATAGCACGTACAAACAGGGGCACACCAGCTGTCCGTGTTTTTCAGCATGTAAGGTCTTCGGCTCGTCAACTCGTAGAATATCTTAAGAGATGAAATGTGGTTCTTCAAATGTCCTGTCATGGTACATACAATCGGAGGGCAAACCAGCCGTGTATACAAATCCTAGTATATCAAACTCAGATTTGTCAACTCGTAATGTATCTCAAGAGGTGACATCCGGTCGTTTAAATTTCCCGTCATAGCACGTATAGTCGGAGGGCAAACCAGCTGTACATACAGATCCCAGCACATCAGACTCCCACTCATCAACTCGCAGGCTATTTGCAGAGTAAAATGTAACTTCATATGATGTCTATATCGTCATGTGTACAATCATGGGGCAAACCAGCTGTATATACAAAGTTCAGTACCGGGAACTCCCCTCATAAACTCGCAGGTTATTTGCAGAGTAAAACATAACTTCAGATGACACATATATATCGCCATATATACAATCATGGAGCAAACCAGCAACCCACGCTATGCAGCAACGCAAACGCCTTCGCTATGACATCTCTAAATACACAAAGAGAGAGAAAAACCTCACGTCCTAACCGCACCCACTCACACCGCAGTACCACTCTGCTTACGCCACATCTCGGCGTACTTCCCATCCACATCCAACAACTCCGCATGCGTCCCACGCTCCACCACGCGTCCCTCCCCAATCACCAGGATCTGTTCCGCGTGCGTGATCGTACTGAGGCGGTGTGCTATGACCAGCACGGTCCGCCCCTCGCTCAAGGTCTCCAGCTCCTGCCGAATACTCTGCTCAGTGTTCGTATCCAGCGACGCCGTAGCTTCGTCCAGGAGGATGATGCTGGCGTTTTTCAATATCGCGCACGCGATCGCCACGCGCTGCCGTTCTCCACCGGACAGACCCCGGCCCTGCTCTCCGACTTTCGTCGAATACCCGTCAGGGAAAGCGAGGATCTGCTCGTGGAGACAGGCAGCGCGGCACGCTGCGTATATCTCTTCATCAGGGGCGGAGGGCTTGGCGTAGCGGAGGTTATATAGCAGCGTTTCGTTGTGTAGGATGGGATCCTGGGGAACCACCCCAATGTGGCGACGAAGGGAGTTGATAGAGATGTCGGTGATGTCGTGGCCGTCGATGAGGATGCGGCCGCTACTTGGATTGTAGAAGCGGTACAGCAGGTTTAGTATGGTACTCTTGCCAGCTCCTGATTCACCGACGAGAGCAGTAGTGGTACCCGGGATGCAGCGAAAGGCCAATCCTCTGATGGCTGGCTTCCTGACGTCATGATTGAAGCACACGCCGTCAAACTCAACGTCGCCAACACAGCTGTCGAGGTGTGAGACGTCAGCGGCATCCACGACTTCGGGTTTCTCCTTAAAAAGCTCCAGCATCCTCTCCGAATTGACCATCGAGGTTTGTATCTGCTTGTAAGTTTGAGCAAACACATTCAGTGGTTCGCGTAGAAGCGCCCAGTAGCTCAACAACTGTGCGATGAGACCGACTTCTGCTTGACCATCGTATATTTGCCAGGCCGCGATGACGATGGAGACGAATAGTCCGGCTGTAAATATAGACTGCTGTACGATATTCATGATATATACTGACAGAGAATACAGATAATCGAGACGCTGGAAAAGCCCGACAGCACTGCGGTAGCGGTTCACTTCGAAATCCACAGCGTCGAAATATTGAATAGTTGTGTATGATACTATGGATTCATTTCTAGCAAAAAAACTTAGTTGTCGGCCAAGACTATTTTAGTGCTGAACTCACAAGACCGCTTCCGATTCATTCTCAGCATTGCTCATTTCGCGACGAAGCTCTGCTCTCGACTTGGCCATTCGCATCGTTGCTCCAAAGTATAATAGCAAGACAATGCCGAGCACAAGTGCATGGTAAGCGTCCAACACAGTCGAAAAGATGATAAGTGCATTGACCAAGTCAACTCCCATGGGAACGATCTGAAACGTAACAATTTCAAGGAAGTTGTTAACCGCGTTGCCTTTCTTCATCACGGACTGGAGAGCTCCGGGCTTCGTATTTTTGTGGAACTTGAAGCTCAGCCTAAGAACATGCTGACAACATGCGACCGACAATGCACTGAACGAGTACTGTTTGACAGGAGTCCAGAAAAAGTTTCTCAGGTTGTTCAAGACCAATGTATGCAGGTAATAATAGAAAGCCCAAAGGCAGATATCGCACAATGTCGAGGGATATCCGACCGTTTGAACGACATCGTTGAAGACAATGCCAATCTGGCGCGGCAGAAGGATGGTGACAATTCGCTGGAGTATCATGACGAAAACACCTAAAAGGACACGAAGCTGAAGAGCTCGATTGTTTGACGGCCACAGATATGAGAAAAAGACGCTATAACTCAGTAGGTATTCGAGCCAGTCAATGTCGGGAGTACTGATTGGTTTCTCCCATGCCGCAGGAGCATGCGGAGCGTTCGCTAAGGGCTCCCCATCCCCTTCAACTGTACCGAACACGGTGGTTTTACTCTGAGAAGTTCTCATTTGTCGCTGTTCCTCAGTAAGTAGCCCTATTGTCTCTTCGGCGACATTGGACAAGCTCGGTGGTGACGTTTCTCTTTGAATTTTGGAATAAGGTGGAATCGACCAGATGCTGTATGTAATGAGGTATGCTAACAAGAAAAAGATACGAACACAGTTTGTCAGTATCTCCGCAAATTCCCAGTCGTTGATATGATTGACGTGCTTTTCGCCGTTGCTGAGCCATGTGTATAGTCCGAGTGGGTTGCTGCTATAGATTGCAGCCGAGAGTGCTACGGTGGTAATTTCAAAGCTTGCAGCAAATGTCCATGTGATGGCGTGTGCGAACGTCGGAGATGGTATGGAGTCGAGTGAGGAAAAAAAGAGCATGATGAAGACGAAGAATGATCCTACAATATAACACTGCATCTATGTCAGCTCAATGTTCTTCGCCAACCTGATTCATATTGTTATTTACCACGAACTGTTTGTCGCACCACCAGGCTGCGTCTCGGTCGACCCATGCACGAAGGATAACAAGTGAAGCGTTGGCAAGATATGTGAGCACGACTGCAATATTGCACCCGAGAAAGACTCTCTTCTGTTCACTGCTGAAATCTGGTGTGACCTTGGGAAGGGCTTTCTTTTCGTTCTTCCTTTTACGGCCGCGTCTGTTGGTTGAGGGTCCATCGGACGGGGTAGCTGCGGCGGTCGTGCTTTCTTTCTTCTCGCGGTTGCCCCTTTTAGAAAGATTTATGCTGTGCGCAAGAGAAGCGACGAGGAAGACCAGGAGGACAAGAGACGGATAGGCGTAGTTTAAGATGGTCAGAAGGTCAGCAGCGACTCGTGATATTACCATTGCAGAGTTGCTTCCAGTGAGGTTGATAGGGTGACAGTGTGCGAGTCTTTGCGAGAAATGACGCCGGATTTTGTACGATGGCTCGTACTGTCGAGTATGTCTTCAGATTGCAAGGCGCGCGAAACGAGCACCAAGTATGAGTAGAATGCCTTATAAAACCAATGAACAACCGACCAACAAGCGTAATGAACAAGTGAGGAGACTGAGAACATGGAGCGAGCGGGCGGCCGTTGGTCAGTATTCCGCAGGGCATTGTGCTGGCCGATGGACCAGACCAAGGGTAGATGAGGAGAGAACGTGGGCCGAGCATCTGGCAAGGTCATCGCGGAGAATGGATGTTGAAGAAGACGAGGAGGGCATGGAGAGAAGAAGAAGGATGAAGTTCGAGTCGAGGACAGTCGGCATGTGCCATGGATGCAGTAGATGCAGGGCAAAAGTGGCAATCCAGACTGGGTCTCCTCTCAGATCTTGCAGCGAACCCCGTTTTCGGCCCGCTGCCAGCTGCCACTTTACCGGGGAAAGCTTCAGCGGGCGCGCCCTCAAATTCCACGTTGTTTCACAGCAACCCTCTGCTGCCTTGCCCATCCTCTTCGTAGTCAGCTCTTTGATCACTGGCATTCGAGTTTTAAACTCCGAGACTGCTCGAGCTCGTGATCATGATCTTTCCATCACAGGTGACCACTTGAGGAGCCTCGTGCGCTAGGTAGATACTGCTGCACACATTTTTGTGTATACACTCGAGTCCAGCGAGGCCTCCGCTGATTGATCGAGGGTGCTTGTGGGTTTTGCCTCGAGTCTTCGCCTCGTGTGGCACTGCGATCCTTGTCCCTCTCTCTTTAAAATTACGTTACAGCATCCCCATACCACAACAACCTTGGTCGTCATCCGTCCCACAACCCAGACCGTTGCCTCTTTATTCCTGTCTCTCATCACGGGCATCAAATTCGCCCGGCTGTGCAGCTAGTCCCATCAACCCGCTGTGCACCCGACCACCAAGTTGAATCCAAGCTCGAAATGCAACATGTCAAGCGATCAGCGCCGCACCACTTCGTCCTCTACTCTCCCATCAACATCAAATCCCCGCATAACGCCACCACAATCACTTTCCCAAGGTTATACCGAGGCAGCGAAGAATGTCTTGACCAGGTTGAGACATGGAGTCAGGAGGTCTTCATCCCATAGCACACCTCCGGATCAACTCGCTGCTAAGTTAGCCGCTGCCACATCTTTCGGGTATGTTTGTTCCAACATACCTTACTACCGCGTCTGCAAACAGCCGGTGCTATTCATCGCGTCTCCTATATTCCACTACTCACTTGCCAATTGAAAGTCTCCTTTGTG
>Ga0115853_100261_pt1 | contig 16179 bp, 16 predicted proteins | sample InSIn5gowninarea_FD_83867 | JGI IMG/M metagenome (GOLD analysis project Ga0115853, IMG submission 83867)
GACCATCAGACATGGACTTGACAATTTCGATTCGGAAAAGATCGTTTGCATCACCTTCAAAGCCCTCGTATCCGTATGCGGAAACCTCCTGTTGCCAGTCTGCCTCGGTGACTGGTGCTCGAACGTCATGTGAGTGGACACGACGGTCGGTGGTGACGTGATACAGGCGGATGACAGATCCATCGACGACGAGAGAAGGGTTGATGTTGTCCCATGCAAGCGGTCCCTTGATCTCTTCACCATCGGTTCCCAGGGGTTGTGTCTGGTTCTCGACAAGCCAGACGTTGTTCTCGTCCTTGTGAGGGTAAAGGGTGATCTGTTGCTGCTTGCTGCCGGTTGGATACATGTGGGTGTGCGAGTGTAGGTAACCGCCCTGGGTGTTGTGGTGACGAAGGGAGATGCGGCTGCCGAACGCGACATCTGCAGGGACGTCTTGCATGCCTTTGGAGTTCAACGTGGATTGGAATTCAGAAGACATGAAGCCATCACCTTCGCCAGGGTTGACGAGGCAGATGAAGTGAATGACAAACATGCCCATGTAGAAAGTGATGGGGATAATGATCAGGCAAAAGATGCGCGCGAAAAGGTGCTTGAACCAGATTCTCTATCCTAGGATTAGCAACGTGGAGGATGAAAAACGTGAGCACAAGTACTTACAGGAGTAACGGTACGAGTATCGGCAAGAAGAACCCAAAGCTGTAGTGCAGTAAGACTGCCAATCCAGGCAATGGTGAATAGACCGACCCACTTGACGCTGGCGGTAGCGCCCAAGAAAAGACCGGTAGAGGCGAGCCAGAACCACCAAGTCGGCTTGAACGCCTTCGAAGGACCTTGTTCGTGCTGGTTGGCAAAGCAAACCCAGGACAAGGCAGTAAAAGCGGTGAAGATTATCAGAGGTGAGTCGAGCAGGATAAGCCTAGACTGAGTGACAAGACCGTTCTCTGCGTATAATTAGCGCACTTTTCTTCTTGTTATCACAATGATCGTACCAAAAATGACCAAACCAGCACCAAGCGCGGCTGTGGTGGTTTTGCAGCCATATGCCTTGAGAGTCAGGAACATGGTGGGGATGGTCATGATACCCATGATGGCGGGCAACAATCTCATGGAAACGTATGGCACGTGATCCTCGAGGTAATCTTTTCCGATATCTTTGAAATCAAAACCTCCGTCGAAACCGGCCATCCAGCCAGCGAGAGTAATGAGAAGTTTGGCGAGAGGGGGATGGACGTCCATGAAGAACTTGCCCTTAATGTACTTGGAAGCAAAGCCGCCGAAGCTACGGATCGAGTTAGCTGAGTGCGGGAGAATTGTTAGGAGAGAAAAGATTCGTACTGGACTTCATCGAATACGACACTCGTAGGCTGGTAGATGCGGAACAGGCGCACAAAGGTGCCAACGAGAGTCAGGACACCCAGTAACTCCCAATCGGAGCTTCCCAACTTGGTGATATCATTATCCTTGACTCCTTCTGAGGCGTAGTCTTTGCCGGTGATCGGTTTAGGCGCTGAAGTCTTGTTGACTGAAGCATAGCTTGAAGATGGCTTCCCTGTTTGGGATACTGGTTTTGAAGCCATTGTGTATTAAATTACTCGAGTCCACAGTCTCCTGTTAAAGGAGGAAAGTTCGCTTGCGCGGTAGATAGGTGACCCGATGGGGAGTAAGATCAGGCTGACCCAAGATCCATGCAAAAGAGGTAGAGAAGAGGCCAAGGCGGTAAAAAGAAAGATTGATTGAGGAAGGGAGGAGAAGAAGAGAGTGATGAGAAAGGAGAAGGTGTAGAAAACGCGACAGCTTTCGGTTTCGGCGCTCAAAGGGGTTGACAAGAAGTGCAAATGGACTTATTTTAGTAACGGCCAAGGTCGAGAAGCTGCCACGTCGAGCTCTCCGCGCGTGTCAGCAAAGGGGGAAGGAACGGGGTCATGGCGTTTCACGCTAAGATTATCAGATAATGGACGGGTAGATCCGGGTCTCATCTAGCCCTGCCAAGCATCACGGATCTCAGAACATTAAACTTGGGTAACGGGAGCTCATGTTGGAGGGAGGACAAGTCAATTCTTCAGCTGTATATTTACACGCGTACTACTTCAACAAACACTCCCACCCGATCAAACCCCGTCACTCAAGTTACCTCATACAAGTATCCGACTGCGCGACATCAACAACCACGCCCACGATGGCGCCTGCTCCCCGCACTGAGCACGTCGACACACCAGACAACAACGAGTTCCAGCCTCCTGCCGGCGTCATCATCCCACCGAAAGACATCCGCAACTCTGTCGAAAAGACTGCAGGCTACATCGCGCGCAATGGATTCGCCTTTGAAGGACGTCTTCGCGACACTGCGAAAGACAAACCTGCACTCCAGTTCATCTTCCCGGACAATCCCTACAACCCTTACTACCTGTGGCGGCTGGAAGAAATCAAGGATGGAAGAGGAAGCGCAGTAGCGGCTGGTCGCGAGGGAGAGATTGCCTCTGCGAAGAAGAATGAGGGACCCGCACCACCGCCAGATTTTCACTTTTCCGCCCGCATGCCGAACATCAACGCCGTTGACTTGGAGGTTGTCAAGCTGACCGCGCTTTTCGTCGCCAAGAACGGTCGCGCTTGGATGACCAGCCTGGCCAACAAGGAGGGTCGGAATTACCAGTTCGACTTTCTCCGACCACAGCACAGCTTCCACCAATATTTCTCCCGCCTGACGGATCAATATATCGAGTTGCTCAGTGGTGACACGGTTGAGGGCAGTAAAAAGCAGGATGCCAGGATCAAAGAGCTGGAACGCAATGTGCAGGATAAATTCAACGTCCTCGAGCGCGCAAGGAAGAGTGTGGAGCAGAGCGTCGTATCTGCCGAGCCGGAGAGTGACGCGGGCACAGCTACTGATGAATCCGTGCCAGTGTAGGGGGTGTGAAAAGGGGGATTATCTTGTGTTTTGCCAAAAAGTGAGTAGGTATAAGCTTCGGGAATATATCTTAGTTAATCTCGTACACTCTTCTATTTTAAATTTTCCTCTCACATGTTGCTTTGCATGTAGATGGGTGGCTCATACTATTTCTTCCCTTTTGAGAAACATTAGACCGCGCTAGTCGTAAACGCGTCAACTTTTTCTCGCCCACTCTTATCTTCACCTGAAGTCTTTCATCTACTCCGTATGCCTTATGATACTACTACATCTTCCCTTCGTAAAGTAAGGAGATATATATATTCGATTATGCCAATATAGGGGGTCCAAGACAAACTTATACAAGACTACCAGCAGGCTGTACAATTTGACGTTGTTCCCGTGCTCCTGTCAATCCATATGAGTATATCGTAATGTGCGTAGTATGAAGAGTTCTCTTCGGCAATAGAATAGTGTTCAAAGATTCCCTTCGGGCCTCCCGCTTCTCTTCTGACGTGGCTGCGCTTGTCTTTTTTTCGTGGGGAATTTCATGTCTAGAGCAATACCGGTGCCTTTCGTATAGGGCAGGCACTAATACGGGATTTCGAATGAGGGAATTCACCCACCATGGCTCCGAATGGATGTCACATAACAAATCGAAACATTCCCTTTTGGGAGGAAAGACACCCTCCCCGAGAGCTGACCCAACTCCCGTCCCCATACCTTATGAACCGAGATAGAACGTTTGTTATATGCCTAGCTAGCTGCAGGGGAGAATCCGATGGTCGGGTTAGATCGTATTGCAACCACTCGTACGTGATGAACTTTTAATACAACATACGGAAGTCGTAATAAAAAAATCATAAGTATCTGAAAGGGGACGTATTCAAGCAAAGCGGAGTTTCCCTTTTGGGAAAGACACCCCCGAGAGCTTCTCCAACTCCGCATAAATCATGATCTGAACATTTTAATCATTTTCCACCCAATTAATTCCACCAAGACAGCGAAGATGAGCAAGAAGAAAAGGAAAAACACGGCCCCGCACAACCCACAACCACATCCATCCGCGCGTCGACACGTCTCGTACGAAGATATTGAAACAGCGCCCGCGCCGCCAGTCCCACGACAGCAGGTCTCATACGCCAGTGATGAAGACGTAGACGAGAACAAGGACGTCACTTCTGTGTCGCAAACGATGTCAGCAGATCACAAAGACGCGGCGCTCAAAAACGGCAATAGCACGACGACAACAAACGATCCACGGCCTAGAGTAGACGTCACGTACGGCCAACTCGGCGCGTTTCCGGGTCTGGATGGATATGACACCGAACCCTTTTACGGGCCTGCGAATGACGGCCTGGACTACCTGCGCATGGTGCGGTCCGAGGCCCGCGGTATTCCACACGTCGTGACGGCGCAGAAAGAGACAGTCGCAGCGAACGGAGAAGAAGAAGACGATGACAAAGACGTGTACGACGTACATGCGACGAACACGGACACACACGGCTATTACGAAGACGGCGCCTACGTCGCCCGACCATCTTCGACCCCCTCCAGCATCCCCGCCGACACACTCGCCTCCGCTGACCCCCAACAAGCCTACCACGCCTCTCTCACAGCGCGCTTCCGTCACCTCCGAATGCGCCTCCACACCAGCCCCTCCGCCTCCGCTGTTGCAGCCCTCGACGACGCGCATCCGATTTCCTTTCCGCCAGGCAACAAATACGCCGCGCGCGAATGGAAGCGGCTGGTGCACACTACGGCCCCGCTGCCTGCGCAGCTGACGTCGATGGATTCGCCGACGGTGCTGCGGTTGTTGAAGCTCGTCGAAGGGAGGCTGGTGCAGTGTCGTCAAAGGCGCGTCAATGTGTCGCGGGAGCTTGGTTGCTGGATTTGGGCGCTTTTGGCGAGGTTAGATGAGGTTTGGGCGCTGCAGACTAGGGATGTTGCTGCTGTTAGGGAGTTGGCCAAGTTGGCGATTTGGGTGGGAGAGGGATTGAGAGGGGAGGGGAGGGAATTGAATGGTGGGTTTAGGAGTGAAGAGAAAGAAGAAGACGAAGAGGAGGATGATCAGGAGGAAGAGGAAGACGAAGAAGAGGTGGAAAAGGGTGAGGAGGATGATGAGAAGGTGGAAGATGATGAGAAAGTGGAAGTCGATGAGAAAGTGGAAGATACTGCTCAGCACGGCTCTGGAGACGACCCGACTATCGACGAGGACGGCGACGCTTCCATACCATCAGACCCATCACAACATCTCTCCGACATGTTAGCTGCCAAGAAAAAGGAAATTTTGAGCGAAAAGACGATGGCGACCGCTCCGAACAAAGAAGTCCCAGACGCAAACACTTCCGCAACTCTAGACATGATCATCACAGTCGCCGGCGAACTCTACGGCCAACGCGACCTTCTCGACTCGAGGCCGAAGTAATTCACAATTTGTCCTCCAAGAGAACTAGAATGTAATGTTGGCGTGAAGAAGCGACGACAATTGGCGACTGAAAGTCATTAACAAATTAGTGGTAAGGATTGAGATGATATATGCCCTTGCTTGCCCATTAACTAATGAGTTTTGGAGCCTTCTCGTTTCCCTTGTTCTTATTGCCCTCTTTCTTCATCTCTTTCTTGCCCTCTTTCTTCATCTCCTTCTTTATCTCCTCCTTCTTCATCTCCTCTTCCGCCTTGCTACTATAGCGTGTCCTTGTTTACCTCTTCTCTGAAAGCCTTCCCCTGCTCCCTCGCGCCTCCAATCCGCGTTTGCGTTGCGTTTGCCTCGCTTTACCGTTACCCTCTAGAAGGAACATGCACGCCGTAACACAGTGATTCGCGTCGAAGAGCGTCACTCTGACGTTTCTGCCTGGAGCTAGCTCGATGACTGTTGGAGTCTCGAGCAGTACGGGTCTGGGAAACCACTCGAGCTGGCATTTGAAGAATAGAAAGTATGTCAAATTCAAAAATCTCGCTCTCCAAGTCTAAGCCTTATTGATATTCTCAGAAAATTAGTATGTAATATCGCCCCCCCCCCCCCCCCCCCCCTCATCTGCCCTTCCCTCCCCCCCCCCCCACCACAAAACAACAAACCAAGACAAAAAAGACAAAAAAAAAAAAAAAAAAAAAAAAACAGAGAACCAAAAAAATGTTGACGACTTGCTGCGCCCTTTACCGCAGAGGTAGTCGCCGCACCCGTACCCGAGGCAGCAGCAGTGGACGAACCAGAAGACGAACCAGTGGACGAACCAGTGGCGACAACAGCGTTATCTTGATAGACGCCACAACTGTTGTAAGCGTGGGTAGGCGAAGGATTTATCTTGGCTTGATTCGGGTCCGTAGGAGTGGTTTGCGTCTTGTTGCACCAGTTGGGCGCGGTAATGGCAAAGGTGTCCGACATGCCAGTGACGTAGTAAGGTTGCCAGACGTCGGCGCAATTGGTACAGATTGCGCTCCACACAAAGGCTCCGCGGTAGAGAGGAAGACGGCCGCCAGAGCCACGGGCAGCCCACAGCTGAGATGCGTAGAGTGCCTGATAGAACTGCAGCTGCTCGACCTCGGTGGTGGCGCTGGTGAAATTCACGCCGTTTTCGTTTGCAGAGAATTCGCCAACGAGGACTGGGTTTTTCCAAGCATTGGCAAGAGTCGGGGGCGATAAACTACAATATGTGTCTTCCAGGACGGTGAGACTGGGGATATCGGTGAACAAGTTCCACCAGTGGAGATCCATGGCGACCTTCTGGTTGGGGTTGAAAACGTCACCCCAGCTCTGGACTCCGAGCCAGGCATCCCCAATCACGGTCCAGACGTTGGGCAGCTTTGCAGCTACTTTGGCCTGATTGGCGACGTAATAACCGACGAGTAATTCGTACGAGTCGGCAGTGGGCAGAGCAGGCTCATTGGCCAGTTCGATCATTGCAATGGTCGAGGACAAGTTTGCAGGCAAAGCTTGAATCCATTCAATGACTGCGTCTACGGTTTGGTTGCCTCGGAGCAAGTTGGTCGAGTTCAAGAATTGTGGTGCCAGCCCGGCAGTGACGAGATCGCGACCGGAGTGCTCGTCTGTGTTTTGGCCGCCAGGAAGCGCGTGAAGATCTATCAGCACTTCCATTCCATACTTTGCAGCCCATTCGACGAGTTGCAGCAAATAGACGTCCTTTTGACGCGAATCCGTCCAGTACGGCTCGTCGCCTTCGGTCGGGATGAACATCCAGAAAGCGACAGGAATGCGAACGAAATTGATTCCGCGGCTTTGGGCGTCCTGGAAGTCGACCTCACGGATATACGTGTCGAGGTGGTTGATCATGCTCGTGTTGACGTTCGGGAGGCTTTGGAATCCCCAAGTGTCGTTCACGCCAGGCGCATTACAGGCAACGTATTGCCACATCATCCATTGCTCGATGATGAAGTAAGATCCCAGATTCAAGCCCATGACAAGGTCGGAGTCGTCCGTGGACCAGCCATCCCATGCGAGCGAGGTGGCGATGAAGCCGAGCAGAGGCGCGAGATAGACGGCGAACTTCATGGTGTAACGACTGTGATGCGAGTGGTGCAAAGCTCACACGAATAATACTGAATGCGAAGAAGAGAAAGACCGCCACCTCGCGCGCAAAGACGACACAAGACTCGCAATATTTGGTCGAGACGGCTAGGGTACCCAACAGAGTCTATCCTTCCCAATATCGGACTTTTGAGGCACACGCAGCTGCTAAACTATTTTCCGTTTATTTAGCGATTGCTGCAACCCTAGTCCCTTCAACCAAACAACTCGGTAAACAACATGACCAGTACATTGATGATTTCCGTTGCGTGTTTGCCGCTCGTCATATCTTGATTTGGTGCCCGTAATCTCCACCCCCACGGCTTTGGAACGCCCACGTGCGCATCGGAGTGAATCAAGTACGCAAACGGTCAAGCTCCCGTTGCCACGGAAGCCGAGCGTTCCGATCAGATCTAATCAGATTTAGGATCGAGGCAGATTCGTCAGCGGGATTTGGTTTCTGGAACGCTTCTCTCCACAATGCTCGACATCTCGACAACATGTGGTGCCCTCACGGTCGTGGAGCGCCCTGGTGTTCTCCAACGGCAGCAAACGCAACAAATCGTGTCATGGCAAGTCACGTAGCAAAATAGAGAGCGCACATTTCAATGAGATGCTTAAATATAGTATGCCTCAACAGATTGATCCCACTACGTTTGACATGGGATCAATCCAATCTGCAACTTTTCATGTTTGAATTTACTTCCATGATCACGAAAGACAAGCGCAGCGATCCCAGAACAGAAGCAGGAGGCCCGAAGAATCCCTGAACACTACATTGCCGAAGAGAACTCTCCATACTACGCGCATTACGATATGCTTACACGCTTTAACAGGATAGCACGGGGATAAGGTCAACTTGTACAGCCTGCTGGTAGCCTGCTGGTGGCCTGTGTTGGACATCCTGCGTTGTTTTTGAGGTATAAGAAACTACGCAAGGTGGGTTGCGGAACATCGAGCAGTGATGTTCATGATGCTTTCTTTCCCTCAAACTTCGTCTTCATTCATCCTTGAAGCCTATTCTCAAGACTAAGCATTACTCCTGTCCCATCCAGTCTCTCCCTCAATCTATCCATCCTTGGAGCCCATTCTCAAGACTAAGCATCACTCCTGTCCCCTCCAGTGATAGTTTGCAGTGCGTTCGTCGTCCTCGTGAGTGTATCCTCTGCCAGATCGAGCCTTGTCCGAAGGGTTTTGCCTATTGTGTACGCTTGGTAACGGTACCTTTCCGTCTGTTCCAGCATGTCCTCCATCTCTGTCGTTTCCTCTTCCACGTTCTTCAACTTGTCCTCCATCTCCTTCAAATTTTCATCCTTCCTTCCCGAAGCAGTGATGAGCTCTGCGTTCTTCGTCGACAGTTCCGTGGTCTCTCCTTGGAGCTCTTGTATTCTCCTTTCGAGCTTTGTGTTCTTCGTCGACAGTTCCGTGGTTTCTCCTTCGAGCTCTTGTATTCTCCCTTCGAGCTCTCTCACTCTCTGCTCGTGACGCCGTTGCGTAGATTTAACGGTCTCAATGCCAGCGATGCCCACTCTTCCTTGCTTTTCCAACCAACGACGGGCGTATTGGCCCACTACACCCACCAGCAGGGCCTCTTGTCGGTGGTTTACAGCGTTAGCAATGAGTCTGTCTGCGTCGTCAGACTCAATGCCTTCGAGGTTTTCCAGTATAGAGTGTTTGACTTTCATCATTTCAATGACCTTTCGAGCTTTTTCGTGACGCTCTCTTGCTAGGTCCGCTGCACTAATGGAGTCGCGAAAAGGGAAGAGGAGGTTGAGATATCTCATATCATCGCCCCATCGTATTGAGTAACTGCTTGCGCCTTGCCTGGGCGGCATTGTGCAGCTGACTAGTGATGGAATGTTTTAGCTGCGTGTGACTGACTGGATCAGGCGAATGTAGGGAAGTGGATGTGATAGATGAATACAAGAGAGCTGGGATTTCAATATACAAGCGAGAAAAACGAGAGGGTAACATCTTACTTAACAAGGTTGATGTGCCGGCGGTCGCAAAGCAGACACAAGACACGTTATTGGTTGGACACGTTGTAGGTTGGTCAAGAAAAAGCGAGAGTCCGCAGGAAATTTTGTCTTAGTCTCCCTCGCACAATATTTCTTCCAATGGTGATGTAGCAAAATAACTGGGTAGCAGGTCTTGCAGAGCAATTGGATAGGAGGGCGGTGAAAGTAGGCCACTCGGCAGAAAGGGTGTGAAGGTGAAGGTGAGGCTCATTTTGCCCTGTTTGACAAACACTATGCAACAAACAGCAAAAGAAACAGAAACAGCAGACCTGTGTTTCCATTGTGCTCGCGAAAGCACTGCTTTCTTGCACTGTTTCTGATCAAAAACTACATCGTTCTCTAGCTTTGCCATCCGACACATGGGATTTAACCTACAGTACTGAGAAATCCTTTACAATGGCGTCTGCAGAATCTTCTGATGTAAGTCTCCGTCGCGTTAGCAATGATCTGGTTCTAAATTCTGGCGTACTGACGTTTTTAGTCTGGCAGCACTGATCCTGACCTAACTCAAAGCATCATAAGATCCGTGGAGATCAAAGACGAAGATGAAGAGAGTGCTTGGGGCGAAGATGACGAAACGGAACATATCGCTCAAACCCTGGGGCTTTAGTCAGTACATGCCGATTTGAACGTACAGCACACATACTAAACAATTCAGCGACCCAGAGAGAACTGGCTCGATCGATGAAGACTTTCTCGGTTCACAGATGAACGGTATCAGTCTCGCAACGTATCGGGCATTTACCAGGGGTTTGTCGCCCTCAGAGGAGCCCGAAAGCATCCGCGATGTTCCTACCTGTGAACAGATACTCTCGAAGCAGATTAAGTGCTACGATGAATTCGGATTCCACGAAGTCCTCCGCAGAATTCTGGACGACGAGCTGAGTTACAGAACACTGCAACAGCTGCCGCACGACAGTGTCTTGATCAACTTCTACCTTATATGTGCTGGTATGAATCATGACATTTTCCAAGCTTTGCTTCGGGGTACGCTACCATCCGATTTCCATACTCCCGGCGGCGCAGTTGGTACCGCACTTCGGGACATGAGTAGATGGACCATATCCGGCAAGCGCCCAGCAATCTACTCCAACCACATGGTCTACAAAGACACTGGCATTTCACCAACCGCAGAAGAAGTGGAGAGTGTTCTGGAAGATATGGAGAAGTACGCGAAATCAGACGAGGACGATTTCGCTCGGATAATCGATGGACAAGTTGGCGGTCCGGCACCTGCAAAGACCGTCAATGGGTACCGCAGGTATCTTTCCACCGATAAAGACAAAGCGCCAAGCAAAGAACGACTTTCAGTCCTGGACAATTTCGTGCGGCAGGTCAGACATCGCATAAAGCATCTTCCGCGCGGCAAACAGCACCCTCTTCAACCTGCCTTGAATGAGTACGGCTACACTATCAACATAGCGCAGCGCCTTCAAGCACACAGGGAACACAAGGATTCCAACTACCTGATGAACCTGTTCGAAGCAGTCGCAATGAAGAAGTATGGAGGCAAGATCCGGATCCAACAGCACGTCATCTACTTGATCCCTTTTCCACCCTTGGCGGCATTGTCAGAGATCCTTCTAACCCGTCTCGGTCTCGGATACACCGGTGGAGGATGTGGATTTAGCCACGCAGCTGCAGGTATCAGTAACAATTCCGCATACGTCGAGACCGACGAATCCTGGAAGACATGGCGATCTTGGACATACAGTAAGATCGACATACCGGGCAACAAAAAGAAAATCCTAGAACCGGCAAAGAGATATATCGACAGGATGAACGCCGAGGCAGCCATTCATGAGAAAACCATTGAGCGATACGACAAGTACCTCGAGATCGCTCGATTCAGGCCACTGGATGCCATTGTCAGTGAGCGGATGATTGAACTGACTGAGGATCTGAAGGAACTTCACAAGGGGTTGGAAACGGGATTGGAACTGGCACCTGGTGAGATGCCAGCATTCACACATGAGGAAGAGGGAAGGTTTCAGCGCCAGAGGTCTGGAACGCCAGCAGAAGGTCAGCCACTGACGGAAGAGGAGGCTAACGTGGCCAAATACTTGATGGGAGAGACCGACACGCTTGAGACGACTGACCAATGGGCTGAAGTTTGGGAGATGTTTTTGTGACGAAGATTTCATTAAGTAGCAGCCTCGTGGTGGAGGGCTGGGAGCGCGATGAATGAAGATGAAAAAACCCGACCAACCCCGAAAGCAATGCAATGTCACCCCCTTACTACTCGCATCTTCCTTAGTCTCACTTCCCGGTGCCAGCACTAACAAACTGGGCCGCGCTCGCCTCCCTCCCTCCGCCAGTTGACCCAACTCGTGCCCAGCACTCCTCGCATCCCCACCTTCCCTTCTTCCTCACTTCCACGCCGGCTTCTTTGACTTCCTCTGCTGTGCAGCTCCTTTGTCGTTCGCCGGATCTCTGCTCGCACCCGATGTCGGCGTTGCTGTGGCTGAACGCTTGTTATCGTTTCTGGTGACCCAGACAGCTGCTTCATCCTCCAGCTTCAACATGTCGTTGTGCACGGTAGGCAGGACGTAGGTCGAGGGTAGGATATAATATTCTAGCTCGTTTTCCGTACGGCCATCTCGCAGAGATCCTGGCAAAGGGTTGATGACGAATTGGAATGGTGAGTGCTTCTCAAATCGAGCACATGGGATCCTGCCTCTTGTGCATACATTGCACGATGATTCTCTGTCGATGACACCGTTTTTGATCATATAAAATGATGAATCTTGGCGAGTTTTGGCGTTGATGCAAACTATGGCGCTGTCTCCGACTACTAACTGCCCGTACGTTGTCTTTTTATCTTTCTTGTATCTGACTTTAGTCGCCGTGTTCCACTTGTCATGCTGCGCAAGTAAGATTTCTTTCATCCCTAGGATGAATGGATTAACTCCGACAATGCTGTCATTGTCGTCCTTGACGGCGAAGTACAGCGAGTTTGCCGCTTCGCTTGATGAAGCGAGGGTGGAGGCTGCTTGTTGCTGGTTGAGGCTCGGAGGTATCTCATGTTGTTGGTGGAGGCTGGAGGTTGTTGGTTGTTGCTGGTGGCGAATCGTGAGTGTTTCATGTTGTGGGTCGAGATCGGGGGCTGTTTCTTGTTGTTGGCGAAGCGCAGAAAAGGTCTCCCGAGTTTGCACGCCTTCCAAACGATAGCCGCCATCGCGTCGAATGCTCCGACTAGGAAGACCAAGGTAATCAAAGCAGATGCTGACGGCAACACGACCATCTATGAAGTGTTGGTCCCCGAAGGTCAGAAAGTAGAAGGCGAGGTCACTGAGGACATTGCCATGCCGGATATTCTGCCCGAAAAGGCAGCCCCTGGAACAATTATCGAGGGTGTCGGTATTGCCAATGCCGAGGGATTGATTGTGGCGCACGATCTGCTTGCACCTGTTAGACGCAGGAACATTCCTCCCAAACGAGTGAAGAAAGGCGGACCGGGACGAGGAAGGAAGAAGGTCATGTTTCAACGCAGCGACGCCCATGATAGAGCAGCAGCAACATCAGACGGTATCAAATCGACTGGCCAGGGTGCGAGCATGGACCTTATGGACGTCGACACGCCAACTCGTGGGGAAGACGAAGATGCACACAATCAGATCGGCCAAGGGGAAGAAGATGACGGCGATGAAGGCGAGGAAGGTGATGAAGGGGACGACGATGACGATCGTGAGGAAGGCGAGATTTCCGAGGGTGAAATGTCATCAATGCCGGAGAAATCGACAATGCCACCGTCTCAGCTCGAGATGCCAATGGACTTTTCCGAGCCACTTGCAGCAGAACCGTCTCCATCGGATGCTGGAGACACAAAAGCGGCCGACCTGACGATGCAGCCGTCGAGCGTCTTACCCACTTCAGAGGTGTCAGACGAAGCAACTTACACCACAGCCCCAACATCGGATAACCTGCCTCCGCCACTAGTCAAAGAACGAGACCCGTCGAGCTCGCCCGATATGCCTCTGGCGGGTTCATCACACAGTCGTCAAGGATCATTCGGGGAGCCAGCAGCCGCATTGCAGACCAACACGACGAGTCCGCCACCAGCAGACGTCAAGGGGCTCGATCTCCTGCGCAAATTCGAACGGGACCTTGACGAGCACGAACGAGATGCTTTGGAGGAAGCCGAACCGAAAGATTTATAGGTTGAATCACATGTCTCGCCTCAACACACGTCGGCATGGGATGAAAGGGAAGATGACGTCGAGTCTCCTGACCCGCTACACGACTTTTTTTAGAATTTCGCTTTTTGGATGGAGTTCTTCAGCGCTTCAGACCAGTCAGGACACTCTCTTTCGTTATATGTTACTCTTGTATGCGCTGGGATGGGACGTTTGTTCTCAGGGAAGGCGTTTAAACAGAGCAGTTTGGCTAGCTAGATTCAGGAGAGACTAAGATGGCTGGATTAGATCGTGTTGCAACTATGGAACTGATCCATCCTACTCGTTGCCCTTATAAACTCTTAATACAACATGAAATTCGTAATCGACAAACCACATGTATCTAAAAAGGGACACATACAAGCAAAGCGGAGTTTTCCGAGAGCTTCCTAACTCCGCATATAACAAGGCTTCAGTGTAGTTTCTCGTCACGCATGCTGAGGACATACTACTATCTACATGCACAGACCGGCCGTTCCTGCACTAGAAGACTCCAGGCGATAGTACAGGCTACTAGCAAGCTACCAGCAACAAATTAACGTCATCTCCGTGCTATCCTGTTGATGCTTATACGTACATCATGATGCACGTAGTATGAAGACTTCTCATCGGCAATAGAAGATTCAAAGATTCCCTTCGAGCCTCCTGCTTCTGCTCTGGCGTGGTTGCGCTGGTCTTTCGTGGGGAAGACCTCTTCGTATCCAAACGTCCAGCTGTCAAGATAAAAGGTCGTCTGCTCGGAATACTTATCAACCTTTCGAAGGAGCTCGGCTATGCCGTCCGCTTTCGTGGGGAACTCCATGTCCAGAGCAACACCGGATGCAAACGTCGTGTCGAGGTAGATGTTGTCTAGAGCACGAATGCCTTTCGTATAGGGCACCAATGCAGGATTTCGAACGAGAGAATACACTCATAATGACTCCGAAAGAATGTGTAACAAATTGGAAACATTCCCCTTTTGGGAAAGACGCAATATGAAACACGACCTGGACATTTTAATTTCACCCAATTACTTGCACCTTAAACCATCCGCTCTCATGTTCACCTGAACTCTTTCATCTTACTTTCCTTGTCACCTCATATCTTCACCTGAACCCTTTCATCTCACTTCTCTTGTTATCTCATATCTTCACCTGAAGTCCTTCATCTTACTTCTCCTATTCTCACATCTCCGCAGCCCAAGATGAACCAAACGCAAGGACAGGAGCGTCAGGCCAGAAGGGAAGCCAGAAGGCGATCATTGGACGCTGCTGATCAACGAGACCGGGATCAGTTGGCTGCTGCGCTGAACACTTCAGACCAGTCAGGACACTCTCTTTCGTTACATGTCTCCCCTGAACACACGGCGGCATAGGAAGAAGCGGAAGATGAGCTGTTTCACTACGGGGCTTAATACCTCCAAAAGAGGCCTTGCATATGACTAGAACCATGTATAGCTCATACTACCACCCGACAAGCTGCAGCAAAGTGCCCACGAAATTCCGGAAACGGCAGTGCATGCATGCACCTTGCGGGTAGACGCAGTGAGTGAGCAATAAATCGCGCTAGCCGTGAACGCGTTACATTTGCACGTGAAATTGCGTGTGACCATCGATCCCACTTTCTCTTGTTTGCTCTCATCTTCACCTAAAGACTTTCACGTTTCGACCCTACCTTTTCTCTTGCACTCACTTGAAGTCTTCCGCTTTTCGATCATACTTCTCTTATTAGCTTACACCTCCGCAGCCCAAGATGGACCAAACGCCAGAACAGAGGCGGGAGGCTAGAAGGGAATCCTTGAGAGTGGCTGATGAACAAAACCAGGATCTGTTGGCCGCTGCGCTAAACACTAGAACCGATCTGATGCAAAATCTCAACATCCAAGCGGAGCATGCACTCCTTTTACATCAGCATGCAACCCTCTCACAACAGCATGCAAACCTCTCACAACAGCATGGAATCACTGAAGACAAGTTGAGATCAGCAGAGGCTACTATCGCAAGATTCGAGCGGGAGGTCCCAATCCTTTCTCAACAGTATGAACTCCTTTTACAACAGAATGGAATCCTCCAAGATAAGTTCAGATCATCAGAGGCTACTGTCGCAAGTTTGAGGCGGAACTCCTTCAACGAAACGAGGGATCGTCTTCTTCAGATTGAACCGGATGCCAGGTCTAGAGACAACGCGGTCGGACACAGTACCGCCGGATCTGACACACGCTACGGATCCATCCAACCTCCTGAGACGCCAAGAAGCGACTTTATCTTCAGAAGTCCGTTTGGCGAACTCGCCCAGGCACCTGCAACCGGTAGCACAGTTAGCACTGCAGTTTCTCGCCGAGCATCCGACATGAATGTCTCTTCAACAGCGTCAAGGGTGTCGACCTCAGAAGCCTCCCATAACGACTTTCATGCGATCGACATGACAGCATTGGCACAACCCCCCCCTCGCCCAGCCCAACCACCGCTCCCGCGCTTCATGGACTTCGACCAACAACAAGAAACAGCCCCCGATCTCGACCCACAACATGAAACACTCACGATTCGCCACCAGCAACAACCAACAACCTCCAGCCTCCACCAACAACATGAGATACCT
>Ga0115853_100262_pt1 | contig 16147 bp, 15 predicted proteins | sample InSIn5gowninarea_FD_83867 | JGI IMG/M metagenome (GOLD analysis project Ga0115853, IMG submission 83867)
AATTCCAGTCCGCATTAATTAAGCGGGAAAAGGCTGTGCCTTACTAATTAACTAGCAACAGTAAGGCACATACTAATAAACATCTTGCTAGGTATTCGCGGAGTAGCTTAAGCTTATGTGAGGAGAGGTTGTAAAGCGGTCTATAAGGTGGTTCTTTACCCTCTATAAGCGCAATTAAGTAATCTAATATCTTAAACTAAGGGGGAGTGGTAGCTGCTGCTTTATCAAATACATCTGTGTATTCGTGCAGTGCGTCTAGTATGCGCGTGTTGTGCGCTATATGCGCTTTATAGATATAGGCATCGCACTCTAAGTTTATACTAACAGACTGCAATACTCTAAGGAGTTAGGGTTTATCCTATAGGTGTTCCTTTTCTAATTGCTCTGTAGTAACCAGTTAGATACTAGCTGTAGTGTAGCCCTAACGCCATGTTTAGGTGCCGCAATTAATAGAAATGTGCTCTTGTTAAAGAAAGGGGTTACTAAGGAGTAGGGGTAAGCCTTCCTTATCTACTCTATACACTATAGTCTGCGCTATGCGTTCTGCACCTGTGTCGTCGATCAGGCGTACCTAGAGCGCGTATACAGCGTAGGTGCTTTGTCTTTACGCACTAATCCAACCTAATTGAGGGAGTTCAGCCCCTTGGATAGGTAGTAAGTCCATTTCCACCGCAATGCGTTGGCTGATAAGGCTAACGTCTGCTTATAGGTCCAGAATAACCTAGAGTTCTCTTTCTAGGGTAGTCTCCCCTCGCGCAGTACACGTGCGCTTCATACCTAGCAAGATGTTTATTAGTATGTGCCTTACTGTTGCTAGTTAATTAGTAAGGCACAGCCTTTTCCCGCTTAATTAATGCGGACTGGAATTTGGTTTAGGTTGCCACTTCTGCATTCGTTGGCGTAGTGGCCTACCTTCTAGCATTTGTAACAGGTTACACTGCTCTTGTCGCGCACGGGCTTGTTAATAATCACAGGGCTTCCCTCCTTTGGCTTAGATTCTCTTTGTTTCCTGCTAAATTTGCTACGTAGGTGCTGTTCCCAAGGGGGTGATGCGCAGCGCAGGTTCCTCTCAAGCATAGAGCCTAACGCTACTAGATCTTCCCTTGTTGCTAGGACCTAGTAGTAATTGGTAATTGCTCGCTGTAGCTCAGGTTTGAGCTTTAAGAAGAGGTGCTAGACTCGCTGTTCCTCAGTATAGGGGGTAAGTTGTTCTTCAAGAACATCTAGGTAAGTTGCAAAAGCCCGGACAGTCTAGTCTTTTTATTGCATAGCATAAGCGTGCGCAATAGCTGCTTTAAGGGTGCGGTTGATAGGATTAGAAAGTAGGTTAAGCATGTAATCCTTAAAGTACTCCTAGGTTAGGGTTTCTTCGCTTGCTTTGAAAGTATGCTTATAGTGTGTATACCAGAGCTCTCTTGGGTCCCCTGCTAGGTATTACATAGCCTATAGGGTCTTGTCCTTATCACGGCAAAATTCCAGTGGCAACAGTCTAAAGGCTAGTTTACAGGAGCGGAAAAACTCACAGTGCTCTTTTAATATCCTTCCCTTGTATTCCGCCGGGTCTTTTAGTTTAATTGTGCGTTTCGCGTGTGGTGGCGTAAGCGCTTGAGGTGCGTCCCTCTTGCGCGTTTCTTGGGCTTGGGAGACTGGGTCTTCCTCAACTTCCACTATAGTGGGAGGTGCAGTAGTAGGTGGTGTTGCCTCTAGCTGAGCAATCTCAGCTTCCAGCGCCTGTAAGTGATGTAGCCTTAGTAGCTCGTTGCGCCTTGCTTCCGCAGCTTGGATGCGCTTATCTAGCGTCATGGTATTGTTTATTGTGCGTGCAGGGGTCGTGTCGCGCTCGCTGCGTGTATCGGACGTGTCCTGAGGTTCGCTCAGGGGCTGAATCGTTCCCCTTGTTGTGGGCGCCATTTCCCAGACTACTTCCTTGAAGTATTATTATGTGAGGATCTAGTTACAGGCAATAGTATTTGCTTTACACTAGTACAAGTAGTAGAGAAATAGTAGGTACATTCTGTAGGTACAATAATACTTGTCGTTGCCTTCGTGCGCGCTGAGCGCAAGTTATACGCGCCACGCTAGGCAGTAGCGCTAATCCTAACTAGGGCAGCTAAACACAACAACACCAAGCGCCTTCACGATAACTCCGTTACAGGTTTATTAAGGGGCGCGTCCCTTGCGCTTTGTGTTGCGCTCTAGAGGGTATAATGTCCTCTAGCTATTATTAATGCGTGGCTAGTAATCTGCCCTAAGTTGTAAGTTAACTACCTTTTCTAAGAGGAAATAGAAGGGATTCGAATTATAAGGTTACTATAGGTAGGCAATTAGACTCAAGGTAGATAGGATAGCTTCTAGGCCGAATTAGGGTTGTATTTAGATATTAGAGAAATCCTTAAGGTATAAGCCTCTAGATTTAATAGGAGTATATATACAGAGGGTCCGTGCGCAGCCTAGTCCTTACCCTAGGTGTGCCTAGAGTAGAGCTAAGGGGTGTTAGAGAGGAATCCTGTAACACAACGCAGCTCTTAAGGCTATATCTTTAAGCTGTATAGACTACGTATTGATTAGAAGGCGACAGTCTAACAATTAGTTACAAAATTAACTATAGAGGCTAAGCTACTCTCTCTATTAATAGCTAGATTAGAGATAGAATAGTAGCAGCGCTTCTTTAAAGCAATTTAGTTTAACCTAGAGTTTATACTACTACTGTAGTATAATACCTAGCAAACTATCTTAATCGCAACTAAGGCAGCTAACAAGCTTTAGACAAAGCTAAAGCATGTAGACGTATACTACTAATAGGTACGCTAGGAGGTAGCAGAGAGCAGACTGCAGGTAGATTAGAAAGCTACTGTAGATATACTAGCTAATAGACTTACGAAGATCCTTAGTTAGTAGAAACACACTAACTTTGTACACTAGCTAGGACTAAGCGATCTATTGTCTAAATTGCAAGACAGATTAGATTTAGGTCTGTACACAGAGAATCCTATAGAGTAAGATATCTAGTTTTAGGGAGGCAAGACGCTTATTTACAGCTTTCGTTTCTTGCTATTCACTTAAGCTAGGGGGGTGTGTTAGCTAGCATTACGTGCTCTGTTACATAATTATCTGTAGGGTATATATTCCCTCTTCCTCTCTTTAGATAGAAATCAACCTAGTCCCTCTTTTCCGCGCCTTGCCTCTGCCCGCACACACAATCAGTAAACGATATGAAAGAGTTGCTCTAATTCTTCTGCGATCCCCACACTCAATAAACGAAGACCCCTATTTTACAAGCGGGAAATTGTTACACATGGCAGCTGCTGCGAAGATGGTGACTCTCGTAAGCCACATAATTCAGCGGAGATCAGAGCTGCACACTAGAGACATCGATACAGCTTTGTAAAGCTCACCTGTTTCAATTGGCGACGATTAGAGAGCAATATCTAACCAGGCAAGCTGTTGCTAGACCTCAACGTGTGATTTACTTGATTCGGATCCATCCGCTACTCTATTACCTTCACTACTAAGTCTAGCAGCACTCTCGACAGCAGTTTAGATGCCGCTGTCTACCTCGGACAGCTTCCTTATGCCCCGCTCATATCGCATACCACTACCTCGCCGGTACCCACCAATAGGCCACGCCGCAGTGACGAGAATGCTGGCTTCAACCGCCTGATAACTTCCGTAGCCAAGCTAGTGCCTGTTGAGTCTGTATGCAGACACACTAAAACTACATTGTTCTCGCCCATCCGTCCGTACGTGTAAAGATTGGAGTCATGAAGATCTCTTGTCATGGTGAGGTTGGATTTGGCTGCTATTTCAACTGATTATACTAATTACTAATCGCACTGATCGCGCCAAGTCTGATCGCTTAGTCACGTGACTCGTGCTATACTTTGTTGCTTATGCTCCCTTCGCTTGCTTGCTTGTAATTCTCCTGTCGCGCGTCCAGTTGTTGTGCCGTACGGTGGCTTGAAATATCTCGACGAGAGGTTCCGTATACTCAGGATCGTAATAGATGCCAATCAATCTCGCCGACTCTATATACTATGTTGTACGTTATTTTGATGCAGACTCGTCAGTCTTTCATAATGATGTATATAGCGTGAATAATGCCCTAATACTGTCAGTATGATAAATGATTCAAGATGCATATAGTCGAAAATTACAGGAATGTAACCTAAGATAGTGAGCAAGATGTTGATAAAGAGATCAGCATGGCAGCCGCGCTCTAGGAGAACACCAAGAGGAGGAAGAAATAGTGCAATAATCAATTTGCAGAGCATGTTGATGTTGATGTTGTTGTTGATGTTGATGCTGTTGTTGTTGTTGTTGTTGTTGTTGTTGTTGTTGTTGTTTGTTGATGCTCTAAAACGGACGAGAACTTGCAGCTGCAAATAAAGCTTTGATATAGCTTTAAGGGTATTGAGAGGATGGGTTGTACCGTTCTGCAAAGAAATGCATGCTCTAATTAATGTGTTGCGGAGTGCATTGGAAGCGAAGGTAATTGTTGTACTGACCTGCTGATGGTAGAGACTAAGTTTTAGAGCTGGCCTTTCTATTAGCGTCACGATCACTTCCGGACATTCGGGCAGCGCTCTGGATCCCAATGTTTTAGACTGCACAGCCACTATACGAACTTAACTTATACGCGGTACGCGGTACGCGGTACGCGGTACGAGATGTGGCCTAGCGCGATAGCTACATAACGTCTACTAGCCAACGATAATTCACGTCTCGTCTAACGCAATCGCACTGAAGCTATTAAGATAGCCAGCGCGCGTGACTTTCGTTTCTTAGCGAGATAGCGTAGTTCAAAACAGTGCGCTTTTTGTAACACACTAAAGTTATTAATTTTCCTTATAAGATTGCGCCTACTAGCTTACTCAGGTATGGCAACACGGAACAACTCCTGCTCCAAAGCTAAAACTTTTGATGAAAAATTACGAACGTCCCTCGAGTCAACCCCTTCGAAACCCGTCGATCCGTGTTCAACATTACGGTACTGTTCTTTTTCTTACCCTTTTCTTGTTTATGTCCCCTTGATGCAGAACCTTCTATGTAATTCTCGAGTCAACTCGTGTCAAGCCCTGAGGCTAGGAGGTATCAAGTAAAGTATCGAAACATACAAGGTATCTTCAGACTGTAGACTGTTCGCTGCTGAACAGGGACAGTCCTTGAAGGGGTACATTTTCAGGCCTCGTGAGCGCAGAGGTCGGTACCGTAGTTCCAGGTACCTCTCAGCCCAATAGAGTTTAAATAGAAGGGCATATAGTACTGTTCCAGCACGACGACCGCTAGTACACAATCCTAGTATCGTTTTGGACTTGCTTGGCGCAGCAGCTGGAGCTGGGGTCTAATAGCTAACACGTTCAAAGAGCACCAGCTCCAGCGCGATTCGCTAACCACTGTTTGCAAAAGAAACTAAAACATTTTTTAATTGTCCAGATATAATTTTATTCGCCGCTTCACCCGAAGGCAACTTTTTAGCCTACTCTAACTATTTCGACCCAGCACTGACATGAAACAAGGCCTTCTGTAAAAATGGCACGAATTGCTCGACGCTGCGGAGGCTTGTTTATGAGGAGGAGTTTACAGGCCTTCTAATAGTTCTGCATGGTAGATTTACAAGTAGGAGTAGTGTGTATGATCCTATCAAGTCTCGGCGGGCTACTTTGGGACGCCACATTTGCTTCAAAATCCTCCTGCGGGATCGGTACGAAGGAGAGAAACGAGGGCGGAAGACCTAAAGGCCATCGCTTAGGTTCGAGATGCAGCCAAAAAGCGCATTTTGTTGCCTGTAACAACGTGCGGCGGATCAACGATATTTTACTTTAGGAATATGCCTTCTATTCCCTGGTAACAGAACAAGACATTACCATTCTGCCAAAGTGCAGCTGGTGACAATTCTAGGCGCTTCTTATAGATTATCAGCATCAACTGCTATACACTAGCGTCAAACCAATCTATGTTAAATGCGTGAAGATACTCCAGCTACTTCTAGAGAAGCCTAGAGTACTGCTTATCAAGATGTAGCTTGAAACGCCACACGGTACGGCAGACTGCGGCAGAGAAGCACATGTTCAGCGAAGCCTTGCCGGCTTGGCAGCGCACATGGTCTCCGGGAACAGCGCGAGGCAGTAGCTCCGTAACGTATTACGCGTATGTAGATATTACACAAAGATCGCGTACACACGGGTATTGGGATGTTGCAAGGATCAACACTAGTTGCTAATATCGACGATACGAGTTAAAGCACGGGCTAAAAACAGATCAATACCTACTTGGTATAATCAATGCTATATCTTTGATTTGTACCTTGCCTGGACAAGCGCACTATATACGTTATACTAACATCGTATATATACGCTCTTGGCACGGTCTGTTCTCGGTGAATTCGTCACACCAGCCGATCCTACGTCAAGCTCCCTTCTAGCAAGGACTGTGATACAAGATGCTCTGGACCGTGCATTTCATGTATACACAGTTTAAAAGTCGCGAAGCGCTGCGATACTGTTTCATCGCCGCAGAAACTCCATCATGACATTCGTCCCAATGACCCAGATTCTGCTTGCGCTATTACCTCTTGTTTCCTTCGCCCACGCACAAATTCCTGATGGCCTACCAATCGACGATGCCACGCGACAGTACCTCGAGTCTTTGTCTCCGGACAAGCTGGCTGCAATTCTTAAAATATACCAACAAGGTGTTGCTGGTCAGACTCCTGCGTCCGCTGAAGTTATAGAAGCACAGGAACTCTATTGGAGCTATAACAGGAGTCCTCCTTTCTACCCAACGCGTTAGTAGCCTTCACCTTATTTATCTCAACTGTGTCAATAGGCCAGTTATTGACGTGAGTCCATACGCAGCCCAGGCCACAGGCTTAGACGACTGGAGCGATGCGTATCAGCAAGCATCGGCAATGGTCGATCAAATGACCATTGAGGAGAAGGTATCCGTTGTGTCCGGCCAGACGTCTGCCATAGATGGATGCGCAGGCCTAATACCTGGAGTTCCCCGTCTTGGGTTCCCAGGCATCTGTGTCAACGATGGTCCCAACGGTCTTCACGACATGGCTGCTGTCAACGGCTATCCATCTGGCATCACCATTGGTGCGACATGGAACAAACAGCTCGCCCTCGAACGTGGCCAATTTATGGGAATGGAGTCCAAAGTGAAGGGTGGTAAGTAGATTAATACTGGATCCACTAGTGTAGATACAGCTAACAAAGTTTTCCAGTAAGCAGTCTGTTAGGACCCACGGTCGGCCCCCTTGGACGTACAGTCATGGGTGGCAGAAACTGGGTATGTAAATCATGCTAGAGATTGGGTTCACGTCTAACAGAGTGTCAGGAATCTTTCTCGGTCGACCCTTACCTTTGCGGTGCCATGGGTGCTCAGACTGTGTTAGGTATACAGAAACATGTTATTGCGACTGCAAAACACTTCATCGTTAACGAACAAGAGACCAACCGCAATCCAAGCTTCTTTGGTCTTGGTAACGCCTCGATATCGGCCACTGTGGATGACAAAACGATGCACGAGCTCTACCTATGGCCGTTCCAGGATCTCGTTAAGGCTGGCGTGGGATCTGTCATGTGTTCTTATAACCGCATTAACGGCTCTCATGGTTGTCAAAACAGTTACACGCAGAATCATCTGCTAAAGACCGAGCTCGCTTTCCAAGGATACGTCATTAGTGACAGTGGCGCGCTACACACCGGCATTGCCGCTGCCAACGCCGGTATGGATGTCGTCACACCATTTGAAGAAGTCTGGGGCGGAAACCTCACAAACGCAATCTCGAACGGCACAATGAAGGCCAGCAGGCTTGACGACATGGTTAAACGGTATGTCATCGAGTTGAATATTGGCCCCTTGCTGACTCTAAGATCTAGTATCGTCGCTCCATGGATAAAGTATGCGAATTTCGAGCCCGGTCCTGGCCTTGCAGCAGATGCTTCGGGAAAGGAACATGTTATCAGCGCCATAGATGCTTTGTCTCGCAAGAACATATTTCAAGGCGCTCTGGAAGGTATTGTTTTGGTGAAGAACGACAACAAAACCCTACCCTTGAAGAAGCCAAAGATACTCACCTTATATGGATACGACGCTCACGAAGCTCTAAGGAACATACCTGAAGGCCCCAACACCAAGTACAGTTTAGGATACCAAAGCGTCAATGTTACTGACGAAGAAATGCAAGGGCTTTTCATTGGCATTGGACAAATGCCCGGGGCTGCGCTATTGGGCACACTCCTTAGCGGGGGTGGTAGTCCCTCTATCGTCCCAGCTTACGTCACTTCGCCCTTCGCAGCATTCTCGCAAAAGGCACGTGAAGATGGTACCTTTTTAGTGTGGGACTTCGAATCTCAGGATCCTGTCTATCCAAAGTCTGGCTCTGACGCCTGCATCGTTTTTATCAACGAGTATGCCGCGGAGGGACAAGACAGATCCACGCTCGCGGATTCTTGGTCCGATGAGCTGGTTGAGAACGTTGCTTCCAAATGCCCTAACGTAAGTGCTGGGCTTCTGCCTGTTCTCTCAGGTTGGACTCAAGCTAATCCACACTCAGACTATTGTATCTATTCACAATGCGGGCACTCGTCTGGTCGATCGATGGATCGAACATCCAAACATTACCGCGGTTCTATTTAGCCATCTCCCTGGTCAAGATTCTGGTAGCGCCCTCGTTTCAGTCATGTACGGCGACCAAGCTCCCTCCGGTCGTCTACCTTACACTGTTGCTAAGAACGAGACCGATTATGGCGATCTTCTGTCTCCCGTAACCGCCAACAATGTATCGAACTATTACACATCCGCCAATTTAACCGAAGGCGTCTACATCGACTATCGCCACTTCGATGCCTACAACATCACACCTCGATATGAATTTGGGTTCGGTCTTACATACACTACCTTCGAGTACGCCAACCTCAACATCGCTGTCACCAATCTTGGTAAAAACGCCACTGCTCTTCCACCACCTGCGCCGGTAAGTCAAGGCGGTATTGAGTCTCTCTGGGACGTGTTGGTCGTTGTCGAAGCCGAAATCAACAACACGGGTGCTGTCTCCGCACCCGAAGTTGTGCAGCTGTATCTTGGCATCCCAGACGCACCGTCAAAACAGTTACGCGGATTTGAGAAGGTTCCGTTGAAGGCAGGCGAGAGTACGGCTGTTCGCTTTGAACTCACAAGAAGGGACTTGAGTATCTGGGATACTGTGCAGCAGAGCTGGGTACTAAAAAGGGGACAGTATATGGTTGAAATAGGTGCGAGTAGCCGGGATATAAGATTGAGTAGGAGCCTGGTACTTTGAGTATCATGATGGATAACAGAAGGTGCATTAGTATTTTTAGTGTGAGAGCTCGAGTGTACCGAAATTAGAATAGGGTTACTACCACAACAATATTCAATGCAATTTTCCGTATAATCTTCAGTCAAGAACTTGAGTAGGCATGGCTTCTTCTAGACCCTCTTGCTACGAGATCCCGTAGCTGGCATGGGCAAAACATCACCGCTTAGGCAGCCAAATGGGTGCAACATTTTTTCTTGTATTCACCGTAGTACGATCTCCAGCGACTTCAATCCTCAAGGGTAAATAAAGGCACGTTGTTTAGATACAGGTCATCTTACTAGCACGTAACGACGCTTTGCTTTTATTCCTCCTTAGTATAATATATCTAGGACGCATCTCCGTCGCACCCGAGTGTCCCATAGACTTGGTATAACGACCGATTTCGTCTTCTCTTGTGATCCGGGGACGCTGGTCTAAGAAGTTTCAGTGTTTTGAGCCGGGAAGAGCCGGGAAGAGCCGGACAAAGCTAGGCGATGTTTAGTTCAGATGCAAGGACAATCGCCGACACGCCAAGAAATTGTCACTCCGCGAACGAGATCTAGAGCCATACGTGATGCGAGGAAAGAGCGCTTCCCACCTTCATTCTGACCAATCAGAGCTGGTACACAAGCGTATCTCGTATCGCGTATCGCGTATATAGCAATCTCCAGCAGGAGGTCTGCGGTAATTACGCACACAACGTGGCTAAGACACGTCATCTGTAGGCCTCCAATTACGACCGTCACAGCAACACCTAGTTGTTTTATGCCCTTGCGAGGTAAATGGGTTGATGCAAACCACTACTCGTTGGCGGCTCACGATGGCGCCTCCGACACCTTGTAAAACGGAGCAGGCGTGGATCTCGCTAGTTGCTAATTGAAGCAGTCGAACTCGTTGCGTGCCTTCTGTCTCTGCGAGACTCTGAGCTTTGGGCTCGTACAAAGTCTCATCTTCATGAACTTGGATGCATACCACTTAGCGGGGGAGTTAACAATCAAGCGGCCGACACTCATCTGTATTGACGAAGAGCCCAGTCGTTGTTGGATCATCCGTCCCACTCGCACTGCGGGGTAAAATACGACCCGTTAGAAAACATCTACTGAGTAGCAAGCGTACCAACATACGTATACTTTCTCAGAAGCTGTCTTCTAATAGAAAATAATATTTCTCTTTGCTCTTAGAACGATGAACATCAGGCCCAGTGTTCTGCTAGTCCTCTGTCAAATGTAACGTGCAGACGGGATAGTAGAATCAGAGGCGCGAGCCTTGTCTAGCTCGGCTCTTTGCGCTGTTGAGGCGGCACATCAAGGATTCAGGCAATGCGGTGTCTCGACACTTATTGTTGTTAGCCGGGAGGACATCACTGCGCGCTCTATACTGAACGATCGTCCTGGATTGGATCTCCAACAACGGAACCAACTGCTGGTGAACAGCCATAGTATGCATTAAACTGCGCCTAGTTATGGCGTACGTGATTAAAGCACAATCCCTAAGACGGACGTGAAAATCTTATTTCCTCTTTCCCCTGCTTACTTCAACTCACCGAATTTTCTCAAAACCTCTGCCTCATCTGCCGCACTTGGCTGATGCGCATCGTTCATGAAGGCGTCGTGTGCTACTCTTGCTTTTAAGATAACCGCTTGTGCCGCTGAAGTTGATGCTCCGACAATGGATTGATAGATACCAAGGGCAGGATACGCGAAAAGACCGAACATGGCTAGAAACGTCGAGCGTTAGCAATATAGCGTAAGAGGAAGTATACTCTCTAGGGAATGGAGTGTTGACACATATAAGAAAGATCGCTTACCGCTCCCTGGCTTCACCACCAACCCCATCCCTGCTTTTCCCAATCCAGTAAGCAGACCTAACCCGCCGTGTTTCGTCAGCCCTACGGCTGGCTGCTTAAACAGACACCATATTGGATCTGCAAAACCATTTACGAAGTTCTTGCCTGCTTCTTTGCTCCCGCTCTTCCAATCTGTGATCGGTTTCCGTTGGCGGACTTTTTCGCCGTACAGTAAAGGCACGCTATTCAGCCCCTCCGTCAGTGCGACAGGAAAGTCGACTATTGATCCCTTGACCAGACTGGTCATCATTTTACTGACCCCAGCCTTAGAGGCGGCGCCGGCGCCAGAACTCGCGGTGGTGGTTTCGTTAGTGGAGCGGACGTCGGAGGAAGAAGAGTTCTTGGCAGGACCGTAATGTTTGTACGCTTTGACAGGAGCTGAGGCGAGGGTACCGAGTCCGCGGCTGAAGTCGACGGCGCTAGCGAGGACAGAGGAGGAGGTTGCGGTAAGGGGGTCCCAACGTTCCGTCTTAAGATAAGAAGGTTTGGAGTGGTGGCTAGGAATCGTTAAGATCCATTTGCAGGAGGTATGCCTAGTATGGCTGAGGTGGAACTTAAGAATGACTTACAGTTTAAGCTTCGTCAAGTCCAGCATTTTGTGCTTACTCAGAACCGTGACTGCTTTAGGGGACAATTTGAGGCGCCCAGTAACCTTTTTCCCTTGTTTCTTGAGCGCCTTTGCATCGTACACCCAGACCGCGCTTTCGGTCGGCAACAAGCTGCATACGAGATTCGCTTGGGGTAGGTTGCCGTGAAATGATTCTACCGCACGTTCAACGCCTTGCTCGCGCTGCATCTTTGCAGCAATAGCTTCAGCTGCGCGCTTTGTGTTTGGTTCGAGTAACGTTTTGATAATCGCCGTGAAGTTCTCTTCGGTGAGAGATGTGTGATGAATCGGGCGAGGCCCGGCGCCCGCAGCAGCTACCATGTCGCCCCAAAATGGCTGACTGAAAACAATTGTCAGCAGGGACTAGCTGCATTTCCAGTGAATTCTACTTACTCTCCGAAAAACGGGATGATGGAGGTCGGACATGCGTTCAGAAGTCCGCAAGCTGTAGTTCCTGCACCGCCGTGGTGAACGACTCCAGCGACACGCTTGAACAACCATTCTACACACGCTGTTAGTTCACATAGACCTCGGCTTCGATTTGGACGTTACCGTGAGGACAGTCCCCAATAAATAATGCATTTTCGTCCTCTCTTCCTTCACCGAGGTTACTCCATCCCCGTGAAATGATAGCCCTCACACCACACTTCCTAAGCGCAGATAAGACAATGTCTGTGATCGAAGCTGGGTCTTCCATCACGATGCTACCGAACCCAATGTACAGGGGTGGAGGCCCAGCTCGAAGGAATTGATCTATATTCCGTGGCGGCGAATACTGGGGCTCTTCTCGAAAGAAGAATCCGCAAACATCTGTTGTTTTAGCATCCATATTGATGAAAAATTGAACAGCATCACGGCTTACCAATGTGTAATGGCCAGTCGTCTGGTTTAGGCACGAGACTTGGCGACCAGCAATATGTGTAGGGCACTTTGAGAGATTCCATGATCCCTGTCGCGTCGATAGCGCCAATTGTTTCTAGTGAAAGAGTGTTCTCTCGCCAGTCGTTAATTATATCTCCCAATCTGTAGGAACATCAGCTAAGATCACACAAAGAAGCATGAGAATCTCGTTTACCCTTGCCAAGTCATCATCTCAATCATTCCATATGTCAAGTAGTTAGCCGTATTCGGATCGAGGTTTGACCGCTTGATGTTTGCCAGTGGATGTGGGAAGGCTTTTGTTGGGCTCCAGGGCATCGTGAACATCATATGCAATGGAACTCCCAGTGCCTCCGCGCAATGTACATGTGCAAAACTTGGTGGGTTTGCGATAATAGCTTCTGCGATGAACGGCACGCCGGTGTCTGGATCAGGTTCGATGCATGATTTCCAGCAACCCTCTAATATCTCAGCAATCATGGAGCGTTTTTTACCAATGTCTCCGGCCTTGATTGTTGAAAACTTGGGGATAATGCCGGGATTCTTTACCATGTACTGCTAGACGTGAGTATACAATATACATGGCATCAACGATGAGCTTACTGCCATAAGGTCGGAAGGGTCAGCACCGATGGGAAAGAATTCGAGGCCTGACTTGTGTACAAAGTCCTTGAAAATATCGTGGGTCGCAATACGTATCCTATGACCGTATTGCTGGAGCTCGGTACCTAAGGCCACGAAGGGCTGAATATCTCCTGTACTACTAATAAGTTTTTGTATGTAGGGCAGACAGTGTAGGGCAGCAGAGATACCTCGACTCCCAACAATTTGTATGACAATATTGAGTGGGGGGACTGAAGTCCTCTTGTGATTGAGAGTGTTTTCGGCATTGCTGTAGTATGTTGGTGCTGGCAATGAATTATTCTCCTGGGTCCTTGCATGCACAAGACTGTTCAATGAATCGGCATTTTCCGCATCAAAAGTGAGGTCAATCCGATCGTCGTCTGCAACGAATTAAGAATAAAATACGAGAACAATAGTGCAGGTTTGGTCACCTTTTGCAACGGCAGACGTTCGGAGGTTTGCGCCTACCAGTCTGAGGTCGTCTTCCTCGTTCTTGGATGCTATGGCTGGACTGCGCATGATGAGGGCCCAAAGTAAAAGGAAGAGGCTTGTACTTGTGTTAGGAGTCTCTCGTGGGAATGGGATTCCTAAGGCTATTGCTTTATCTTGCCTTTCGTTTTGTATCCTAAATAAGGTTTGAGGGATAGGTGGAAAACGTCGTTTCGCCCTCGACCAGGGTCGAACGGAACCGAATGCGGAACGGTGCCATACGCACCCCGAATACGCGCCTCCCTTGTTCCATAACGCGATGGTGAGTTATCACCCCACGGCCACACGCCATGACATCTTATTGGGCTGACACTGGCCGAGATTCCCCGGTAACTAATCTATCGTCGCTGCTACCAGTCTCTTCGGTAGCTCCAACCAGACGTCCCAGTAGCTGCCCAAAGTGTCCTTCGCAGCTAGCACGATGTTTTTGCCCCAGCCCTCCATCCACCAGTGCCCTTCGAGGCCCACAGACAGACCGCCAAAATGAGCAAACAAAACGAGCGCAGCAGGGTGACGCTGCTGGAGGCGCAGGAAATAGACGTCTGGCGCGAGGCTCAACCATATGAACGGACCACTCCAGCTACGGTTGTAACCCCAATCAGCATGTGAAGCAAGGCCTTGAATGGTTTCCTCAGGAATATGTCGAAATTGAGCTGTCCAAGCCCAGCACTTGCGCAATAGGTACAAGCTTTCGTCGTACACGGGCGCATCAGCGCTACCCGCCCATATTGCCTCGAGAGACTGCATCTCCGCGTCGTGGGGTACGGTGCCGGTACCTGGTTCGATTTCGTTCCAGTTCCCAATGTATAATAACGAACTTAGCGGACCGGCACTGATGCGCGGGCGAATCTGATGTAGCAGTAGATTGACGCCTCGAATCAATGGAATCCAATCCTCACCGAGGACACGCGAGCGGTGAGTGGCTGAAGGCTCGTCTGCGTCGCTGGAATACAGATCCCCAAAGGCGGCGAAAACATAAAAAATATTGAGAGACGCGCTCGCGAAGAGAGCATCGTTGTCGTGGTTATCAACGTTGCAGAGTCTGGCTTGGAAATCGCGAAGGGCCCTATTGTGGTGTCGTGCAGCTATTGCAATCAGAGTGTGCTTCCTTGGCTGGTCGAGGTAGGCGAGATGTAGCGCTGTGAGGCTGAATATGCCATGCATAACGTACGGATTTTGAGTTCCGATCCGTACTATGACGGTTTGCCAAATGTGATCGACATCGGGGGTATTGACCATCGTAAGGCTGGTGACAACAGACCAGTGATGTAATAGAATGAGATCGTCCATAATGAAGGAATATGTTTCTGCACCATCATTGGAGCTTTTAGGCGGTACTTCCGGCCACGACTGTACAGTACTGCAAACCGACGGCCTAGACAAGTTCGCGCGAGAAGTGGGTGCATGAGGCGTACAGTGTCGGGATTCCGACATCGAGAGGGTCGAAGTAGTAGGCGCATACACGATTGAGGAATAAGGATATACGCAAAGTGTACCTCTACGCACGCAGTAACTACAACCGCTCTTTTTTTCATCGCACTGTGCGATGCATCAGAATACTTAATCTCAGCATTTGATACCACATTAAACCGACCTTGATCCTCCTGCGTTTACACTCCAAGCATCCGTTACGCGACTTTGTATGCGGCCGCCGATTTCCTTTCCGTATCGGTTCTAACATGTCAAGGTAAGAAGTCAGCAGGCGACGCGAAGCTGATAATGCCGGTACGGCTTTGGCGCATGAAATCGCTTTCGGCACACTGCCAAATCGGTGCTTCTGACAGGGTAATAACTCAAGGGAGACATACGCGATGACGAGATACTCCGGTGCGACAAACCTAGATTTTTCAGAGCGACATCGGGCTTGTCCGTCATGTCTGACGATGCGAACGAAAAGAGTGGCTCATGGCTACAAATATCAAAGACGCGTGCTGGTAATGACCTTGTCACATCGAAGAGTCTCTCCACGTGTGCACGCACCGACACCCAAGTGGCATCAACGTGCCCAGACTCCTCATCCGCCCGGTCGCGGCGTAGCTCACCAGAACCTTGTAGATGGGAGTGTGGACGTGTGCGGGGTTTGCAAAGCATCCTGCGACATGCTATCATCATTGGTGCTGACGCTAACGTGTTTTATAAGCGAGCGGCGCGTACAAGCGAGCGGCGCACCCCACCAACTTTGCGCACCTCTCTCATCAAACTATACAATGGCTCAGCACAGCGCTACCTAACTACTCTTAACTAAAGCAGACATTCAGCTTGCTATCTCTTCTATTACTTCTAAGCAGATCAAAAGCAGTCGCTCTGCTGCTGCAATCTATAGCGTAGCTGAAACAACCCTTCGCCGCCAACGCGCTGGCAGACCTGCCAGGCGCGATTG
>Ga0115853_100264_pt1 | contig 16122 bp, 14 predicted proteins | sample InSIn5gowninarea_FD_83867 | JGI IMG/M metagenome (GOLD analysis project Ga0115853, IMG submission 83867)
TTTTGGATGTGTCTAAATATCCTGCAAATTCAAAAGAGAATTTATCATAGCTGGTAAAACTCATTTTTCCCGCGGTGCCTATACTGAATTTTTTTGCACCCTGTTAATTGTATAGGCGAATGCATAAGCCTTATGAGGATGGAAATATTTTATACCTGCAGTCAAAAGATGCAAAGACAGTTTATATATACGTGTTGAGTGATGATGAAACAGACGCTGTTGTATTACCTGCCACCATCAGTTTAAAAAATATTGCATTGAATAAAAAGAGTAAGACATTATTTATGGATGCGCCAAAAGAAAAAATCAGTCATAAGGCAGACGATAATAGCACAATATTAAACATACCGGCTTCATTGCAAAATAAACCTCTTGGCAAGTATGCGGTAACTTTTAAGATAATTTTGTAAAATAAATGTAGTGTTCCGTAGATGATAACAGCAAAAGTTTACACGCTATGATAGTAAGAAGAAAAATAGTTGGCAATATGTAATGTAAGCAAATGGCATAAGGGAATATAAACATCCGGAATTCAATTTGGACGTTAAAAAATTAAACGACATACCTGGAACCTGTGTACGGTAAGTGAAAAAAGTTATTAATGCAAAGCAGAACAATTGAAATGTTTTATCTTTTTTTCCAGGTATTTTGATTTTCCAGGTTTTAATATTTGTAGTGTTGTATTTTGTTACTAAGAAAAAAGAACTATTATACTACGGTCTTTTCTTATTTTTTGCTGCTATTTATTTTTTTATTAATGCACCTTTTACATTCTTTGGTATTGCTGAAGAAATCGTTTGGAATTCTGATTGGTATGATAAACTAAATGATGTTGTTATCATTATTCAAAATGTCTTTTATCTTTTATTTCTTAAAGCATTTTTTACAGGTATTGCTACTGATCATAAAGTTAAAAGTCTCTTTCGTTTCAGTTTGTTATTTATCCCGGCAATGGTTATTTTATTTTCGTTGGTTACATTTTCTAAACCCGGAAGTCAGACTATTTATTACGCCACACAATTAATACCTATAATACCGGCATTGGTAGTTGCGGTATCTGTAGTAAAAAACAAATTTCTTTTTGCCGGACTGGTTGCAAACGGCTTACTGATTAATGTAGCCGGAACTTCGCTCACTGTATTAATGAATATCTTAAGAAATAACAACGTTCATCATTTGTTTACAGAAGGCTATCCACTAATTTTCGTGCGGATTGGTATTTTGGGTGACATGATTTTTTTTCTTGCTGCCATTTTAAAAAAATGGCATTTCCAGGAAAAGCAACTCGCCGTGGTGAGATTGCAATCACAACTTGAAGTGGAAGAACTTCGAAATAGAATCTCGGCAGAATTACATGATGATATTGGTAGTACATTAAGCGGTATCTCAATGTACAGCCATTTGGCAAGAGAACAGATAAAAAATACAAACACAGAAGAAATAGAAAAATCATTAAACATTATGCAGCAGAGTGCCGGTGAAATGGTGAATAAACTCAATGATATTGTATGGTTCGTAAATCCTGAACAGGATTCTTTGCAGAAGCTGATTCAACGTTTGAAAGAATATGTAGTAGATATGGCTGCTATTAAAAACATGAAAGTAAAAGTAAATGTGCAGGCTAATATGCAGGAGCATAATTTATCAATTGAAAGCCGCCGTAATATTTACCTTTTCTCTAAGGAAGCCATCAATAATGCAGTAAAATATAGCGAAGCAACTTTGCTCGAACTCAACATCAAGGAAGCAAACGGCATACTTGAATTCGCTGTGGCCGATAATGGTAAAGGCTTCGATATTACAACGATTAAAAAAGGTAATGGCCTGGGCAACATGGCTAAACGTGCAGATGAAATTGGAGCGATATTAATGGTACGATCTAAACAGCATGAAGGTTCGTTGCTTTCGATAAAATTGAAAATCACCTGATGGGGTATGGTGGTTTCAGGCTCTAACTTGTAGGTTTGTGTTGCAAAAAACAGTGCACATTTAATAGGAATTTTGAAGTCCATATATGGAGATTCGCGTTACCATATTTGAAGATAATAAACTGGTAAGGGATGCATTACAGGCTATCCTTAACGGTACGCCCGGTTATGCCTGCAGCGGCGCTTTTGCAGACGGCAACCGCTGGGAATTTGATATAAAAAGAAGCAATCCTGATGTAGTGCTGATGGATATTCAAATGCCTGGCCCCAGTGGTATTCAAGTGACGCAGCATATAACAAAAAAGTTTCCCGACATAAAAATTTTAATTCAAACTGTTTTTAACGACAGCGATAAAATATTCCAGGCGCTTTGTGCAGGCGCTTCGGGTTATATTCTTAAAAATGATCCTCCGCACAAATATCTTGAAGCAATTAATGAAGTGTATAATGGCGGCGCGCCGGTTAGTGCATCCGTGGCAAAAAAGCTGCTTGGTTTCTTCAGTAATAAAAATGTAATACTTGTAGCTCCGGATGATACCAATTATCTGCTTAGCGACCGGGAAAAAGAATTGCTTAAACTAATGGTGGAAGGCCATAACTATAAAGACATTGCCGCTAAAGCATTTATTAGTTATGAGACCGTGCGTACCCATGTAAAACACATTTACAAAAAACTTCACGTAGCCAGCCGTAGCGAAGCGGTGATGAAAGCTATACAACAGGGGCTTTCATAAATACAAGAGGCTTTTAATAAGCAGTACTTGTTTCCTTAATTACAGCCTCGCTATAAGCGATGCCATTCATGCTCTTCTATTCTGTTACCCAACTCGCATTGTATTTAAAAAATATTTACGCTATTACAAAAATCACCCAATGGGGTATTGAAAAACGTCTTCATGTACTACATTTTTACATCGAAAAAGAATTATTTACAACTAAAACAAAAATCATGAAAAACATTCGAACAGCGACTATCATAAAAGAGTTGCCTAAAAAACTTACCGCAAAGAAAATAATAGTTTATGGAAGCGCCAGGCTGATGGCAACTGTAATTATTATTACTTTATTATTGAATGCATGTCAAAAAGAATCATCTTCTCTTGTTAATCAGAATCAACCAAGGTTTGCATCTAATGAAAATTTGGAAGAGCATGCTGAAGCAAACAGGCTTCCTCCAATCCCTTATGTTTCCTGCGGAATGAAGATCAATGTTTTCACACCGGTTGAAAATTCGTTAAAGGCTTATGCATTCGCCTATACAATTAACAGGGTGCAAAAAAAATTCAGTATAGGCACCGCGGGAAAAATGAGTTTTACCAGCTATGATAAATTCTCTTTTGAATTTGCAGGATATTTAGACACATCCAAAAAGGTAAAATCATGGAGGATAAGAAGAACAGATGGAAAATATCTTACAACAGGCCTCACCTACAAGATAAAATTAACCGGCTCAAAAGCAGCGCAACAAACTTTTCTGCTTGCTTCATTAGGCAATGGCCAATATAAAATCTTACTGCCGAAACTACCGGTGTGCAACCTTGCCGCCATATGGTATGACATTGATTTGGGGTACCGCATTTCCAATTTTGACTATAACGATTCTCATCTTGATGGTAAAGACACAAAAGTTACAATGGTATTAATTCCATTACCCAATCAATAACCTTCATTTTTCAGCCTGAAATACCTGATCACTTTCTGTTATTAGAATGTCTCACTAAAGGTTATTGCTTTATACCTTAAAAAAATAAAAGCGCAAACAAATAAAAACTAGAATTATGAAAACAAATTTAATTTTTACGGTTGCAATGCTTACCATAGTCACAATAGCTGGCTCACAAAGGGCAAATGCGCAGGCATGGACAATTAACGGCAATGCTGGAACAAACCCGCCAACCAATTTTATTGGTACCACAGACAATAAAGCTTTGGTGTTTAAAACTAAAAACGTTGAACGCATGCGCATTCGCCAGGAAGGAAATGTAGGCATCGGAATTAATAGCCCTGGAGCTAAACTTCATGTGGCAGGAGGAACTGACGCATTATTAAGCGGCGGCGGTTATATAGTCACAGGAAATTTAGCTGCTGACAATTTAGTGATTGATGATAATGAAATAATGGCCCGCAACGGCTCAAGTGCAGATGGTTCAAGCACACTTTATCTTAACAAGGGCGGTGGCGATATTAATTTTCGGCAGGATGCAATGCGGATTACGAACAATAAACTTGTAGGAATTGGCACATCGGCCCCAACAAATAAACTTCACGTAATAGGCAATACTTTATTGAACGGACATGTAAGTGTCGGCAGTCTCGCACCTGATGCCCAATGGCATCTTAGGATTGGCACCACTACTAACAATGGCTTTCTGATGGGTACTGCAGAAACATTGGAAGATTTCGGAGGCTCAACTTTTGGCAGCAACAGCAACATTGTTCCAACATCAGATAATATAAGAAGTTTAGGCAGTTCAACAAACAGATGGAATGCTGTATGGGCAGCAGACGGAACGATCAACACCTCAGATGCAAAAGATAAGAAAAACATACGCGACCTGGATTATGGATTAAATAAACTCATGCAGCTACGTCCTGTAAAATTCAACTGGAAGGAAGGAATAAACACAAGTGATAAAGTTGGTCTGGTAGCACAGGAACTTCAAAAAATCCTGCCTGAAGTGGTAAGAGATTATGATATAAAAATCAATGAAGCAACCGGCAAACAGGAAAAAGTACCTGCTACAAGATTAGGCGTTATTTATACGGATTTAATACCAGTACTTATAAAAAGTATACAGGAATTGCAAATACAAATAACTGAGTTAAAGAAAGAGGTTAACGATAAAGCATCAGTTGCTTCCACCACTTCTGACGCTTCTAAAATTGCTATAAAAACAGAATCCAAAACAGTGCTTCAACAAAATGCACCCAATCCATTTAGCAGCAACACTACAATACGTTATCATGTGCCGGCTTCAATATCTACTGCACAAATTAGGATAACCGATGTAGCAGGGAATACGGTAAAAACTTTTTCGCTTAGTAATGAAGGCTCTGGTTCTATAAATGTCCAGGCAAATGAGCTTTCGGCAGGCAGCTATCATTACACTTTAATTGTGAATGGTAAAAAGGTTGATACAAAACAAATGGTAATCGTTAAGTAAGTAGAATTTCAGTTTCAAATTTTATTAGAAGGTTGCTTGAAAAGGCAGCCTTTTATTGTCAAAAGCAATACCATTTGAATTATTTATTATTTCAAATACCTTAATAATCTGTTTTCACAGAATTACCAAACGGGATCTTCAAAAGGTCTTTTACATCTTCATCATTTCTTCCTTCCGTCACATCAAGGCCATAGCGAATGCCTTCAACCGGTGTTTTGGAGTAGGTGCCAAAAAGTTTATCCCAAAAAGGAAAAATATTACCGAAGTTAGAGTCGGTTTCAGGACGGATATAATGATGATGTACACGGTGCATATTGGGAGTAACAACTACGTAACTTAATATTTTATCCAGCCGCCGGTTCATTTTTATATTGGCGTGATTGAACTGCGAAAGCACTACACTTACACTCTGGTATAAAAATACCAGCCACATCGGCGCTCCGCAAATGAAGACAGCGAGTATGGTAAACACAGCACGAAAAACGCTTTCGCCGGGATGATGACGATTTGCCGTTGTAGTATCAACATGCGTATCAGAATGATGGATGATATGAAATTTCCACATCCACTTTATTTTATGCTGAATGTAATGAATCAGCCATGCGCCGATAAGGTCGAGCAGCAGTAAGCTAATGATCATTTGCAGCCATACCGGCATTGGTATCCATTGTAAAATACCGAAGTGGTGTTGCAGGCACCAGTCACTGGTTAAAACGATCAGTAAAGCAAAAGCAAAATTTACAATAACGGTTGTAATTGTAAAAACGATATTGATGCCTGCGTGTTTCCATTTATTATATTGAAAAGTAAATAGCGGGACAGCGCTTTCTATTAGCCAAAAGACTGTAATGCCGCCCGCAAGAATAAAAGCGCGGTGAAGGGAAGAAATATTTTGAAAATACTGCACCAGTTCATTCATACAACAAAAAAAATTTCATTCAACACTTTCACTAATGTAAGGCGAATTTTTATTAAATCAACGCTAAAGATTATAACTGGCGGGTTTGAGTTAACAGTTGTCTTAATAACGGAAAACTTATAATTTTGCAGCAATATCTAAATTATATTAATACCTAAACTTTATGTTCAGTTTATTAATTAACTGGTATAAAAACTTAAGTCCTGCAAGAAAACTGCTCATTTCTTTCATAGCTAATTGGATAGTTTGGTTTATCAGTTGGTTAGTTATCAAAGAATTTTTATTGGACGAAAAACATTCAATAAGCTATTATATTTTCTATGCAACATGGATGGCCTTCTTTGGAATGCTTCTTTCTGATTGGAAAAACATTAAACTGGTTTTCGGAAAACAAAAGCAAGCATAGATTTAAGCAGGCTCAACCCAGGCGCCATAATCTTTTATAAGACCGATCAGTTCATCAACGGCAACATTACTGTCAACATTACGCTTGATAACCTCTTTGCCTTTGTATAAAGTTATTTTTCCAACGCCGCTTCCAACATAACCAAAATCAGCGTCGGCCATTTCGCCCGGTCCGTTTACAATGCAACCCATGATTGCAATTTTTACACCTTTAAGATGATTGGTAACTGCACGGATCTTTGCAGTGGTTTCCTGCAGGTCAAATAAAGTTCTGCCGCAGCTTGGGCAACTGATATATTCTGTTTTTGAAATGCGGGTACGTGTTGCCTGCAGTACAGAAAAAGCAGTTGCGTTTAAAAACCCGTGGTTATTTGCAATGGAAATATAATTGCGGCCACTGAGTTTGGTATTGTTCATTTTTTTAGGATCATTCATCAGCCAGATACCATCGCCGAATCCATCCAATAATAATGCGCCCGCTTCTGCGGAAAACTGAATCAGTTGTTCATCTACCTGGCTGCAATGACTTTCAATACAAATAATAACAGGCGTTTTAATATTACGTTCCATCAACTCAATAATATTCCTTCGCACATCTGCCATGCTGTGTTTATTGGTTGAATAGAAACAAAGCACTGCTGTAACATCGGTTGCAACCAGGTCAAAAATCCTTGCTTTAATATTTTTATCTATGGTGTGAACATCAATGGCAATAAAATTTTGCTTTGCAGATTTTTCTTTTACTTCAAGATATTCCACGCCTTCAAACAGGGGAAACGAAAACTCAACACCCCCATTCACCAGTTCGGCTTTATGTTCTATCCATGTTCTTGCATTACAGATAATTTTTAAAGTACCGGGTAAATGAAAGTCTAATAATTTATTGGCGGTATAAATGTAATCTGCTGCAGAATCGCCGATATTCCATTTATCTGTTGCTGCATCATAACTGTAGCCTATTGCCCCGAGATCTTCAGCACGTATCTTTTCTTTCTGCATGTAATCTGCAACTACAACGGGAACCAACAATCCGCCAATATTATTTACTTCATGCGCAAGCCTGCGTTTGTGCTCGAAAGGATTGTAAGGAAGTGCTAGCCGTTGACCGCCTGCCTGTCCGGTGGGCAGGTTGCCCGTTGACCGCTTTTCTGTAGACGCTTGACGGTGAACGGTTGACTTTAATTTATCGGAAATATTGTGCAGCAGGTCTTTTATTGGCGAATGATGATCCCTGCTTTCGTACCGTTTTACAAGGTCTCTACAAACAGGAATTTCGAATTCGGGATCTTCTGTTAATGAAACCCGGATCGTATCACCCAAACCATCTTCCATTAATGTGCCGATACCAACAGCACTTTTTATTCTTCCGTCCTCGCCATCGCCGGCTTCCGTAACGCCAAGATGCAAAGGATAAATTTCATTAAACTCCTCAAACATCGTATTTACCAGGAGGCGATAAGCCTGAACCATTATAAGCGTATTGCTTGCCTTCATGCTTAATACGATGTTATGGTAATTTTCATCCCTGGCAATACGCAAAAACTCCATGGCGCTTTCCACCATTCCCATGGGCGTATCGCCATAGCGGCTCATAATACGATCGCTTAACGAACCATGATTGGTACCGATACGCATAGCCGTTCCGTATTCCTTGCAGATCTTTACCAATGGTGTAAAGCGCTCGCGTATCCGATCAATTTCTTCTGCATAATCCGCATCGGTATATTCTATCTGTTCAAACTTTTTCTTATCTACATAATTGCCGGGATTCACCCTCACTTTCTCTACAATGCGTGCGGCAATTTCTGCGGCATTGGGAGTAAAATGAATATCTGCCACCAGCGGTGTTGTATAACCACGTTTATGCAATTCATTTTTTATATGGAGTAAATTTTCTGCTTCTTTTTTTGACGGTGCTGTAATACGCACCAACTCAGCACCCGCCCTGATACAACGGATGGATTGCTCAACTGTGGCAATAGTATCCATGGTGTCGGTGGTGGTCATGGTTTGCACCAGCACCGGGTTAAGATTGCCCAATACCAGGTTTCCGATCTTTACTTCGCGTGTTTTTAAACGGCTGTATGCTGTAAGTGAATTGCAATATGCCTGCATGGGGCAAAGTTAGGAATTAGGAATGCAGGTTTTAAAATTTCAATATGATTGAAAATCAATCAAATACTTTTATTTACTGGTTAATCCGCTTATTTTTTTACCTGCGTCAATCAAAGTGCTGCGCAACTGTTGTTGTGGTATTGTTTTATCCTGCAATTGCTCCAATGAATGCTGCAGGTAGTCTCTTGTATCTTTTGCATTTGGATATGCTGTTAAAACTTCCACAGCATCTGTCAGGTAATCAACCGCATAATTGTGTAATTTAAAGCTCACTGGCGGATCAAGCAGGTATTGCTTTATTGTTGTGATCTTTTTGATGTCATCATTCAACATTTTCATAACTGCAAAGATAACATAAGTAAAAGAGAAAGTTGTTAATGTGAAGTTGGGGCTGCGACAATCAGACCGGCTTATCATGTAGGTGGTTGTATTTTGCTTCTGTTGATACAAGTATTTAAGATCACTCAAACCAACCGAATATCATTCCCGCGACCTGTCCGCCGTGGAGGAAGGCGGGAACTTCATCTTAAACCCTATACACGTTGATTATGAGATGTCCGGTCGCTGCCGGGCATGACGTGTAAGTAGTTGTGTTTGCTCTTGCGCTATAAACATTTAAGAATCACTCAAACCAACCGAATGTCATTCCGCGACCTGTCCGCCGTGGAGGAAAGCGGAATCTCGTTCTAAAACCCGTACCTGGATATAAAGTCTCAAAGCATGATTGTAATGATCATTACATGTTCACAAAATCAGGCTCATCAATTTCCAGCCGCAGCCGGGTTTCTTCAAGATCTAATTCGCGTTCCATTTTCCTGATTATTTCTTCGCTGGCCTCACCCATACGGTGCATTCTTTCAATTGTTTTGCGCTCGATGTTCAGCAGGTCTAACTGCAATTGAGAGAACTCATTAAATATATTGCCCGCAAGCGTTTTTCCACCTCCAAAATAATTGGCCGGGAGGTCTGTTTTTTGAAGACGGTTATATTTTACTTCGTACTTACTCTTGATATTATTCAGCAGCTCCTCCTGTACCAATGAGAGGTTATCTTCAATATAGGTTATAGCTGTGGTAACTACTTTAGTACGCACTTCGTATTCTTCCCCCACGAGAGAAAAAGGCTCAATTTTTAATTTGCGTATCACCCATTTAAGCGTGCCGCCTAACAGCAAAAGCGTGGTTAAAACAACACAGAATGATAAATAGATTATAAGATCCCTTTCAGGAAATTTTACGCCATTTGCCAGTGTAACCGGCAAAGCAAGTGCAGCCGCCATTGAAACTACCCCGCGCATGCCGGCCCATCCGAAAACTACAAGATTGCGTTTATCAAAAGGTTCTCTTTCGCGGATGCGTTTACTTAGTATTCTTGGTATCATAGCTGCAGGCACTACCCATGCAAATCTTACAATTATTACTACGATACTAATAACCAGTGCTAATAATGCAAGCGTTTGCCAGGGATAGTTGCTGATGCCTTTCATAACATCCCGCAACTGTAAACCGATCAATACAAACACAAGAGCATTTAGAATAAAAATAACTACCTGCCATACAGAATAAGCCATGATCCTGCTTTCATTACTGAAAATTTCTGCAGAACGGATGGAAAGGTATAAGCCTGTGGTTACTACAGCCAATACACCGGATACATGTAGTTGTTCGGCCAGCAGGTACGATGCAAAAGGTGTGAGAAAAGAAAGTGTGACCTCAAGTATGGGATCGCAGAAGAATTTTTTATGGATAAGATAGGTTAAATAACCAATCGCAAGACCGATACCGATACCGCAAAGTGCAACCCAGATAAAGTTTAAGCCTGCTTCCCAAAACAGGAAACTACCTGTTAAGGCCGCTATAGCATATTTATAAGCAATCAAGGCGCTTGCATCATTTACCAGGCTTTCACCTTCGAGTATGGCAATTAACCGGGGGTGCAAACCAAGACCTTTGGTTAGTGACGTGGCTGCAACAGCATCGGGTGGTGAAACAATTGCACCCAGAAGAAATGCCGCCGGCCAGGAAATGCCGGCAATTAAAGAGTGTGCTGCCCAGCCTACTGCGCCGGTAGTAAAAAATACAAGGCCAATAGATGCCAGGCCAATGGGCCGGATGGCAGCTTTAAAATCGCGCCAGCTTGTATTCCATGCAGCTCCATATAATAAAGGTGGCAAAAAAATCAAGAAGATTATGTCAGGTTTTAAAGAGATAACCGGCAGCCCCGGAACGAGACTTATAAGAATGCCTGATAAAACAAGAACAACAGGAAAAGGGAAATTAAATTTTTTACTGACTACGCCTAAGAATGTAACACCGAATAAAAGAATAACTATTATGTCAACATTTTCCATGCTTTAAAAATAGGGATTCGTTGTAAACAGGCAATTCTGCTGACCGGAATATGACGATACTATGTGGTTTTATAATGCGGAATAACCGGTTCTTCTTATGGATATGTTCGAAGCATACTTTGGTTATAGACATATTAGTATTTCACAACGTTAAGTACCGGGCTAAAAATTCCCTCACACTCACATTAGTTTGAAAATACAACCGCGAAAGTTCTAATATGTGTGCTTCTTTATGGCTCTGTTTTTACCAGTGGTTCTATCACTTCACTTTCATTGCCCTTATCTTCCAGTGCTGTAAACCTTGTTTGAAATACAAAACTGTTTGAGGCTGCATCATAAGCTGCATACAAGGTTTCAAAAGATCCAGGCACAATTTCAGCAGCCATTGCATCATTGGGCGCCAGTGTTAATTGCTTCCTTTTAAAATCATAGCCAATAATATATTTCCATCCCCTGTTTACATATTTTCCTTCACCATAGGGGCAGGTAAGATGTTTTTTATCTGCGGACGGCAATATTTTCTTCACACCAAAATAATCAATTATCACTGTGATATTATCACCATTGGAATTGGCCTGGCCATCATAAACTGTTCGTGAACCTCTTGTTGAATATTCACCAAGAACTGAACGCAGGTTTATTACCCGGAGTATAGATTCGCCTGCGGTAACATCACTGTTAACAGCGCTGTTTGTTGCACTTGTATCCTGTACTGCTTCCTTACGGCAACTGATCATACCTGTTATTAAAAGCGTGGCTAATGCAATGTTTTTAAAAAGGCTTTTGTTCTTCATAAATAAAGATTTTTATTGATTGTTTTACTCTTCCGGCAAAATAAAATTAATGGGAAAAATTATTTTATAACACAGTTATTTCAATATTCCTTCAAGCACTTTCGGGTCACCGTCGATCTTATTAGAATATTTTAGCTCCAGCAACTTTGCAACAAGAGGATATATATGTACGTTCTCAAATCCATCAATAGTTAAATGTTCTTTGAATGCAGGCCCCCACGCATAAAATGTTGCCTGCATTTCTTTCATATGATTATCAAATCCATGCTTTCCCTGCACTGGTTTCATATTATTTAGCTTAAAGGTTAACGGATAATGCGGAACCAGCAGCATGTCGCCAATACGGTTATATATATCTTCCTTTTTATTATAATGCCATCGTGCAGGTGTGCTATCGGCGAGATAAACATCAAAATCTTTTGCTTCGGCTTTTATTTTATGATATGCTGGTGAAATATCAGCTTTATTCTTTGCATATAAATGGATTAATATGTCACCCCGTTGTATGATGAATTTAGTGGTATCTATAGTAGTGGGCATTTTTACAAACTGGAGTGTATCGGCATTGGCCATGCCATGATCGGAAACAAAAATGAAGTTTACCTGCAGATGTAATGATTCAACCATTGCTGTCATTTTTGCAATACTTTCATCAATAAATTGAACTGCAGTTTTTGTTTCTTTTGAGTCAACACCATATGCATGTGCTGCATGGTCAACTTCGGGGAAATAGAATGTAATTAAATGCGGGCGTTTATCAGCCGGCAACAACAGCCATTTTTTCAGAGCGGTTATTCTTGCATCCACGCCTGTTTTTTCATTGTAATTATAATAATAGGTTGGCCGAATGCCATCAACTGCCGCTTCAGAGCCTACCCAGTAAAAGCTGGCACTAAGCATTTTGTTTTTTTCTGCAACAGCCCATAAGGGAACACCACCATACCATGAGCCATCTTCCACTGCCTTCCTGTTCCTGAGGCTGTAGAAAGCCTTTTTATGCTCATCATAAAATGAATTATTTACAATGCCATGGTGGGCAGGATACAGTCCGGTAGCAATGCTATAATGATTTGGAAAGGTAAAAGTAGGATAACAAGGCCTCAAATATTTTGCCTGTACGCCGCTGTTGCGCAAAGCAATTAAATTTTCAGCATGATATTTATCAGCAAGATCATTCCGGAAACCGTCAGCAGAAATAAGAATTAAATATGGTTTTTTTTGTTGTTCTGTACTGTTAACCCTGTTTGGAACAATATGCTGTCTTGTATCCTGGGCATATAAAGAAGCCTTGCCAAAAAATAAAATGACAGCACCAACAATTATAAACCGCAAAAATTTCATTTATACACTTTAATGGCATGCAATTTAATCGACATAAAATCAAAAATGTTATGGATTGCATTTATATAAATTTCAAACATCAATTTAAAATTGTTGGTGCTTTCTAAGTTTAATCTTTTAAACGATATAAACCCGGATAATAATGAGCTATCTATTTTAAAACAACCTCCTAAACCTGTTGATAGATAAAAATTTGACACTTAATTATTATGAACCGACGAATTTTTTACTTCCGGAAAAAAGGTTAATATGAGGTCTGTTGTTGATAGTTTTAAAACTTCAACCGCAGTTGAATTGTATCTTGCACTCCAAATTCCGGGAACAGCTATGCAGGATTATCTGAAGGGATTGAATGAACCCCAGCGCGAAGCAGCAACACATATTAACGGGCCCTTAATGATCGTTGCCGGTGCAGGCAGCGGTAAAACAAAAGTGCTTACAACACGCATTGCACATTTAATGGCTAACGGCGTTGATTCATTCAACATTTTGGCACTAACCTTTACCAATAAAGCTGCTGCTGAAATGAAGGAGCGTGTGGAAAAGATCCTGGCCAACACTGAAGCACGCAATCTTTATATCGGAACATTCCACAGCGTTTTTGCAAGGATTTTAAGAGCCGAGGCACCACGTATCGGCTATCCAAACAACTTTACTATTTATGACACCGATGACAGCCGCTCTGTTATAAAAACAGTAGTAAATGAATTAAATCTTGATGATAAATTATACAAGCCAAACGTAGTGCACAACCGCATTTCATCTGCAAAGAATGCCTTGGTTGGTCCTGATGAATATGCCAATGATTATTACATTCAGCAGGAAGATATGCGCACTAACCGCCCTGCTTTGGCTCAAGTATATAAAGCATACCAGGCCCGGTGTTTTAAAAACGGCGCAATGGATTTTGACGATCTTTTATTAAAAATGTATGAACTGCTGCGCGACTTTCCTGAAGTACTCCATAAATATCAGCATAAGTTCAAATACATTTTAATTGATGAATACCAGGATACAAATCCTGTTCAGTATCAAATAACAAAACTGCTTGCCGCTGTACATGAAAATATTTGTGTAGTGGGTGATGATGCACAAAGCATTTACAGTTTCCGCGGCGCAACCATTGAAAATATTTTACAATTAAAAACAAATTACATACAGAATGAATTACAGGCTGGGCTTTTTATTTGTGGCAATGTTGTTTACATCAAAAATATTTAGTCAGAGCTGGAACAAAAACAGCAGTGAGGACCTAAGTACAGTTGATGGTTTAATCCATTCTTTATATGATGCAATTTCGGGCCCTGCCGGCCAAAACAGGAACTGGAATGTTTTCCGCAATTTATTTGCTGAAAATGCACGGATGTATATTGCCGTAAAAGATAAAGACAGTAATTACTCTCTAAAAATAATAACACCCGAAGAATATGCAGAACGTAATAAAACAAGATTCCCTGATATAGGTTTTAATGAAGATGAGTTGTATCGCATAACCAATACTTACGGTGCGGGTACGCAAATATTTTCAACATACGAATCTCATTTCACCAATAAAAATGGCGAGCAGGAAATAATAAAGGGTGTCAACAACATTCAATTATATTTTGATGGTGAGCGTTATTTTATTGTAAGTATTTTCTGGGATGCGGATGCAAAAAATATCGAAGTGCCTGACCGGTATTTACCAAAAGATAAGCATACGGAATACCAGATCAATTTATGATTTCTGATGTAGGATTTGGTGATGTCTGATTTAATAGCTCCGGGTTATGAGCGGCGAGCTACGAGCTGTAAACTTGCCTTTCTTACCTCTAAATATTATTGATGATCCTGCATTCACGTTTCACGTTTGACGCTGCACGTGATCATTCCACTATCCTCAGCTTTGCATAGTTCAACATGATCTTCTTTTCGCCATTCAATTGAAACTTTACAGTGGCAATAGGGTTATGTGCGCTGCCTTCCAATTTTGTGACCAAACCAAAACCAAATTTTTGATGTTCAACTTTTTGTCCTTCCTGTAAATTGGTGGTATCACTTGGTACAAAATCTTTTGAAGGGATATGTTGTACTGTTTGCTGTGGACGATTGGTTATGCCGGTTGGCAAAGTTTGTTTTGCTGTTGACCGTGGTCCATGGACCGTGGACTGTTGACCTCCATCAAACCCTCTATGCATCCTCGCAAACGCCGACCCCATATTATTAAAGCTTGCCTGGTTCCTGGCGCCGCCTCCTGCAAATGTCCTGTCTAAAAATGCTTCCGGTAATTCTTCCAGGAAACGGCTTGGGTCATTTTGTGTTAAACTTCCAAAACGGTAACGCGCATTGGCATACGTCAAAAACAAATGCTTCTTCGCCCTTGTTACTGCAACATAAAATAATCTTCTTTCCTCTTCCAGTTCTTCGCGTGTATTTATGCTCATTGCATTCGGGAACAATGTTTCTTCCAAACCGCCAATAAATACAACAGGAAATTCCAAACCCTTTGCAGAATGTATTGTCATTAGTTTTACCACATCTGCATTCTCATCTTTTTCATCCGCATCCGTTAATAATGTTATCTGCTGAAGGTAGCTGCCTAAACCTTTATCACCTACTTCACCATCTTCATTGCCCGGTGTTTCAGTAAATTCTTTTATTGAATTCAGTAACTCCTGCACGTTCTCATATCTTGCCAACCCCTCCGTGCTTTTATCATTGAATAATTCTTTAATAAAGTTTGTGTGCTTACCAACCTGTACCGCAACATCGTATACATTCTTTTCCTGCAGCATGCTCTGAAAATAACGGATCATCGTTACAAAGTTTTGCATAGTTTCAAGCGTGCCTGCTTTAAAACCAAATTCTGCTGCACGGGCCAGCACTTCCCAGAATGTGATGTTTTGTTCATTGGCAAAAATCACAATCTTTTCTATTGAAGTTTTACCAATACCACGAACAGGATAATTAATAATGCGGCGTAAGGCCTCCTCATCTCTTGTATTTACGATAACTCTCAGGTAAGCAAGAAAGTCTTTTATTTCTTTACGCTGGTAAAAGCTGATGCCACCATAGATCCTGTAATTAATTCCCATTCTGCGCAGGCTTTCTTCATAAGCGCGGCTTT
>Ga0115853_100267_pt1 | contig 16081 bp, 18 predicted proteins | sample InSIn5gowninarea_FD_83867 | JGI IMG/M metagenome (GOLD analysis project Ga0115853, IMG submission 83867)
TGTATGCGATCTTCCGCCTTTGGGAAACAAAGATACATAGAATCGAAGAGACATCAGTTTTGTTCGGCCTTATTTATTTGGCGGGGTCCTAGCGGTAATAGCCGGGATGATTATAGTTAAATTAAGCCAGCAGTATCCTAGGGAGACCTTTTATGAATCCTCCCGACATATTGTAGGAAAATGGCTCGGGCATCTGATCAGTATTGTTTTTATTACTTATTTTCTGGCACTCGGTGCATTTGAAGTCAGAGTCACGTCCGAAATCGTGGATTTTTTTCTCCTCGAAGGGACACCGTCTTGGGCCATCATTATGACAGTTCTTTGGATTGGGCTTTATTCAATTACACAAGGCCTAGATCCGATTGCACGGCTTTTTGAAATGATTTTTCCGATTACGGTCATCATCTTTTTAACGATAGCCCTCATGAGTTTAGGCATATTTGAGATCAACAATTTGCGCCCTGTATTAGGTGATGGAATCATGCCGGTTCTCAGAGGAGTAAAGACAACAAACCTTTCATTTACATGTTCAGAAATTATGTTCATTTTAGTAGCATTTATGAAAAAGCCGAAAAATGCGGTGAAAGCGGTTGTGATTGGGACAGGCGTTGTGACCAGTTTTTATATGATTACGCTGATTATGGTCATCGGTGCACTATCAGTTTAGGGAGTTGTGACGAGAACATGGCCGGGGCTTGACCTGATGAGAAGTTTTGAAATACCTGGTTTAATATTTGAACGGTTTGAATCATTTCTGCTTGTGATTTGGATTATGCAGCTTTTTGCCACGTTTATTATCACTTTTTATGCAGCTTCCCTGGGAGTCTCACAAGTTTTTAAAAAGAAACCCCTTTCATGTATGTTTGGACTGCTTCCTGTTATTTATATCCTCTCTTGCATGCCGAAAAATGAAAATGACGTCTTTATATTGGGCGATACGGTCAGTCATATCGCTTTGTATATATTTGGCGCTTTGCCGATTTTGCTGTTAGTCATTTCGAAATGGAGGAAAAGAGGTGAAAAGTAAACTAAAACGTCAATTGCCTGCTATGGTCATAGTATGTCTGCTGATGATTTGCGTAACAGGATGCTGGAGCAGTCGGGAAATAGAAGATCTGGGTCTCACATTCGCTATCGCAATTGATAAAGGAAAAGAAACGAACACTGAAAAAGAGTTAAAAGAAGAGGGCGGGAGCTATCCGAAAAAAGACAACATTACGCTGACCTATCAATTTGTTAATGAAAAAGCGGCAGGCGCGGGCACAAGCGGGGGAGGCGGTAGCGGACAAGGAGCGCAAAAAGCGTATATTAATATAAGTGAAACAGGGGATTCATTACAGCAGATCGGAAGTGAGGTTGCATTAAGACGGGACCGAGAAGTGTTTAGCCCGCATTTAAAAGTTGTTGTCATGAGTGAAGATGTGCTGCACACATTTCCTATCGACGAAATGCTGGATCAATTTTTTCGTGATAATGAAATTAGGCTGAGCTGTCTTGTTTTATCTGCTAAAGGGGAAGCAAGAGACGCTCTCCAGCTGAAAGAGAACGGAGAAATTCCGGCATTTCGGCTGATTGGATTAGGTGAAAATGAACATAAAGTTTCCAGAATTCTTCCCCCTATGACACTCGCGAAACTAATTGGAAAACTGCATTCTGGCAGCAGCTTTTTACTGCAAAATGTGGTTGCGGCCAATGGAGCGGTCAAATATTCCGGAGCAGCTGTAATCAACGGAAAATCGAAAAAAATGATAGGCACTTTAAATGAATATGAAACTGAGGGGATTACATGGATTAGAGGAGAAGGGAAAGGCGGAGTTGTCAAAAGCCATGATAAAAAGAGCCAACAGACACTAGCGTACGATATCAATAAAATCAAAAGCAAAATTCAGCCAATCGTAAAAGGGAAAGATATTTCATTCCATGTCGATATTGAATCAGAAGGCGATTTGGTTGAAAACTGGAACACAAAAGAGGCGTTGGACACCCAGTTTATAGATCGTCTCGAAACGACTATTGAAAACGAGGTAAAGAAAATAGTTGGTCAGGTATTAAAAAAAATTCAACATGATTATAAAGCAGATGTTGCGGGTTTTGATGAATCTTTTAGACTTACATATCCTCACTTATGGAAAAGGGTGAAAAATAACTGGGATGACACCTTCAGTAAAGCCGACATCACATACAGTGTGAACGTCACAATTACTCATTATGGCACGGTTAAAACTCAGTAATGAATCCCAAGGAAGAGAAGGAAACCTCTCTTCTCTTTTTTATGCATTTTTTAGGATAAAGATACTTTTTTTGGAGAGATATACACTTAACGAATCGACCAATATGCTAATATAGGAATTGCTTGAAATAGAAGGGAGAAGGGGCTGTGAGGCAGAAACCGATTTATGTAGAAATCGAAATGAAATCTGATCTGGATACACTCTGGGAATATACACAAAACCCATCACTGCATAAGGAATGGGATCTCCGGTTTTCAAATATTACGTATTTGAATAGTCAGCCATGCGAAAAACAGAAGTTTCTTTACGAAACAAGGGTAGGCTTTGGATTAAAGGTGTCAGGTACAGGAGAAACCGTCGGTGTTTTCAACAAATGTTCATCTGAAAGGTCTTCTTCACTGGCTTTTGGCTCTGATCATCCATTATCTCTGATTCGGCATGGAAGCGGCTACTGGAAGTATATAGAGAGAGAAAATGGGAAAATGACGTTTTTAACACAGTACCAATACAAAACAGCCTACGGACTGCTGGGAAGATGGATTGATCGTTTATTATTTCGGCCGCTGCTTGGCTGGGCGACTGCCTGGAGCTTTGATGCATTAAGGCTTTGGGTAGAGCAAAATAAACATCCGAAGCGCTTCATTCGATCCGCTATCATCTATGTGTTCATGTGTCTGTTTTTCAGCCTGTTTTGGTTCTATCAAGGCTTTGCAGGTGTTGAGACAAGCATATTGGCAGGAACAGCGGAGATAGGCTTAGCTATTTTGTGGCTGATTCCTTTAAAAAGAAAATGGATCATTCATGGTGTCCAGGCTTGTATTTTTGCTGGGTTTGCTTGTCTAGGTTCCGAAATATTCATGTGGGTTCTATTGAGTGTGTTTTCCGCTGCAAGCGGCGCTCTTAGCCTGCAGCTCCCCAGTGCCAGGCGCACAAAACGAAAGAGAAAGAAGTGACATTGTGAGTTCGATTTATGAAAAATCAATTATTAACTATCATTTGCTGCATCCCAAGCTGCAGAAACGGTACCAATTAGACGGGTCTCATACATTCAGCGGGACGGGAACGATGTCAGAAATAAGCGGAGGCTCTTTTCTGGTTAGAATGCTGTTAAAGCTAGGTGTTTTTTTCAGATGCTTCTTTTCAGAAAGAGGCAAAGACATTCCATTTACAATACAAAATAGAACTTGTCTTTTGAAATCACAACATACAGGGATAGAATGGAATCGTACATTTTTCTTTAAAGGCAAAAAACGTTTCTTTGACGCGATAATGATATATGACGAGAAAGAAAATAGAATACTTGATTTCTTCGGCAAACCTCATCTGCTGTTGTCTGTTTTGACGTTCGAGGCATCTCTTGACGGCTCTCTTACAATCACATCGGGAAAGCAATGGCTATTGATATTTGGAAAAAGAATCCCGTTGCCGAAATGGCTGACCGGTACATCCGTAGTTTGCGAAACGTTTGATGAAAAAAAGAATTGTTTCACCATTGAAGTGCATGTGCAAAATACAATTCTTGGCACTCTTTTCTTTTATAAAGGAACGTTTCAGGAGGAAGAGAGAGAATCATGAAACGAAATGGCATAGTCAGTGCGCTTTGTTTTATAGGATTTCTTGCAGCAGAAGCACCGGATATTTCAGTGGCAGAGGCACTCGTTTTGTTATCCATTCTATTTTTCGTGCCGGGAATTTTCCCTTTTGTTTTTCGTCAATCTCCGGTTCGTGCTGCTCAGTTTATGGAAAACGGGCTAATCCAGTGCTATCCTGTAGCCGCATTCTTTGCGGTGCTGGCTCTAGTGACGGAGGTTGGAGGTTTCGCGCTTATCTGGTGGATGTACACAGTTTTTATTGCATTGTATGCGATCTTCCGCCTTTGGGAAACAAAGATACATAGAATCGAAGAGACATCAGTTTTGTTCGGCCTTATTTATTTGGCGGGAGGAGGATTTTGGTTTTTTGCTTATGCTGCCCATTTGCAGATCATGCAATTTGGCCCTCTCATCATTTTGCTGACTGCTGTCCACTTTCACTATTCTGCTTTTCTGATCCCGATCTTTAACGGTTTACTCGGCAGAACCATTAGAAAACATCGGATGTTGTACAGTTGGATAACATGGGTGATTTTGCTTTCGCCCCTCCTTATCGCACTGGGCATCACATATTCAAAAACACTTGATGTCATTGCGGTTAGCATTTATATGGCGGCGATTTATCTTCATGCATTTTTGGTGTTCACGGCAGCTTTTCGCACCAAGACGGGGACATTTCTTATTCGGCTTTCTTCCGCTGTTTTAATGATAACGATTGCTTTCTCGATGATTTATTCTTTTGGTGTATTTCGGCAAGAAGTTACATTGACCATCAATCAGATGATTTGGATTCACGGTTTTGTCAATGCGTTTGGTGTTATCTTGCCCGCTCTCATAGGGTGGAGAATAGAGGATGCGAAACCTTTTGATGCAGACAGTGTAAAGACATTCAGCCGTATCTACGGAAAAAGAAAGATTGGAGAAGAATTTTTAGCTAGTATTCAAGCTGAAAATAACGCTCGGTACAGCGGACTTGTGGATGATATGGGCAGCTTGCGTTCAAAAGATTTTTCACCAGAAAAACTGGCGCCGCTCATTCTTTCGTTTTATGAACTAACCATCGAATACAATATTAAAGCAAAAGTAACATGGAGCACGTGGTTTCGGCCGCTTGCAATTATTTACGAATGGTTCAGCAGAAGAATCGGCCAAATACATCTTTCGACGAACCCTGACTGGTATAGGATGTACAGCAAGATAAAAGGTGTTCATTCGAAAAAAGACGGAAGGGAAAGAGTACGTGCCTGGATTAGAACAAATGAAAAAAACGAAACCATTTTTACCGCTCTTTATTCAGTGTATCGTTCAAATGGAGAGGGGTATATGAATATTTCTTTACCGCTTCCATTCAGCAGCATGACAGGTATTTTAAAACCATATCATCATCAGGAGAAGCTGGTTTTAACAAGCAGGCGGAGAAAAAGCAGAGCGGGGGATGAGGGGATTTATCTGCAAACAAGAGCGGGAACTTGTCCGCTTCCTTTATCTGAAACCTTTCTGATAGAAGCTGTACATGACAACAAATTAACCGCTGTTCATCATATGTGGCTGTTTGGATTAAAATTTCTAACTGTTCATTACAGCATTACACATATTAACCAGCCTATTGAAAGAACCTAACACAAAGAAGAAGCTTCGTCTGCCAGTTGCTGCATTTCAAAATTCTGCACCGCATCAAGACAGGAAAGGAAGGGTTTATGGTGTTTTATATCAGTTTATTTCTGATTCTTTGGCTGGCTGCGGGGTTTGCAGTGGGAATGAAACAAGTGTATGTCGATCAGCTGTTTGATAAAGCTGTGATCGAAAGACTGGAAAAAGAAGCGAATGATCATGGACACGCTGACCGGATGATCAAACAGCGCGTCCTTTATATTTCAGCAGTGACAGTAAGCGGGTTTATTTCTGTTTATTATGAAATGAAAACAATCCCGCAAAGGCGAAACATAAGAAAAATTGAAAAAAACATCATGAAATTAAATCAAGCAAAAAAACGAAGAATGAAGAGAAAATAAAAAATGCACAGGCCAAAGGGCAGGTGCATTTTTGTTTTGTATGGAAATGGGAGAGGTGGTGCCAGCTTACTTTTCATAAATTCAAAAATGAGAAGAACAGCGCCCGGGCTAATGGTATATAATATTGTGAATTTAACAAAAATTTAACAAGGAGGACGAGAGAATTCGTGCTAAAGCCTCAAAGAGACCTACATCCTGTTGATTTGGACTTAGAGGCGGAGTAGATGAAACCGGCCAAAGTATCCCTGCTCCGCCGTTTGCTCCATTCCTTGAAGCATGTTGATTGTAACATAGCCAAACGTTTTCCATCAACTATTAAAATTGTAAAATTATTGTTGATTTTTATGGTGTTTACTCCGATTTCTTCAATTTATGCTGAAGATGTATATCAGAATTTTGAGGAATTAAAAAGCAATGAAGATCCTTCTGATTACGGCGTTGTTACGAAAGAAACCGGAAGCCCTGTTCTTGTTTTAGCCATTCACGGAGGAGGTATTGAAGGCGGGACAAGTGAAGTAGCGAGAGAGCTCAGCAAAGAGTACTCGATGTATTTATTTGAAGGCTTAAAATCGGCAGGAAACTCAGTCCTGCACATTACGAGCACGCACTTTGATGAACCTCGGGCCCTTAAAATGACGGGAAATCATGAATATGTCATTTCATTACACGGGTACGCAGAAGAAGATCAGCAGATCGAAGTCGGCGGTACAGATCGCGTAAGAGCGGCAGATTTAGTTGAGAAATTGCAGCATGCCGGTTTTCCTGCTGTATTGCTCAATACGGACCATCCACATGCGGGCGTTAGTCCGAATAACATTGCAAATAAATCAAAAACAGGTTTAAGTATTCAGATAGAAATGAGCACAGGGTTTCGAAAGTCTTTGTTCGGCATCTTTTCTTTAAAAAGCAGAGCTGTTACTCAAAATGAGAGGTTTTATGAGTTTACAGAAGTGATGTTCCGTTTTCTCAAAAATAGCTACTGAAAAATAGGAGGCGATAAGACAGCCTCCTATTCCTTATGCTTCTCTTTCGTTTCGGGAAACAGCTCGTCCGCGGCTTCCGTTTGATACTGCAACGTGTTATCTCTCGCTGACAGTTCATTTCGGAAATTTTCATCAAGCACATTTTTCAGTAAATACCGATGAAAAAAGTATTCAAAAACAGTAAGACAGGCAGCGGAAAGGAGAGCCGCTCCAAATGGTGAGAAATCGTTTCTTGTTTGGGTTAAAACAAATACCCAAAGAATAACGAATGAAAGGCCAAAGTCAGCCAATGAAGCTGTAATATTGTTTGTTCTGGGTAAGACGAGCATGTCACCAGAAAGATAGGAAACAAAACCTAAGAAAAGTGCAATAAACATCACACTTAAGAAGGATGCGTGATAGACTCTGTCCAAAATCACATATAAAAGGGCGAGAGTGAAAGCAATCTTTGAAGCAAGCGCAATGATATGTTTCATTTGACCACCTAAATTGTTATTTTTTGAAGAAAATTCTTGGGCGTAAACAAATGATAAATAATGCAATTCAAAACCATTCATAATGGTCATGTTACTATTTTAAACAGTCCGTTTTTGTTTACACTGGTATTTTTTTCAGCTGTATGAAACTTTCTTATGAAAAAAGTCGTATATGTGGATGATCAGCTTTCAAGGGGGGAATGATTTGTGGAGATAAAAGGAATCAATCACTTGCTATTTTCAGTTTCGCATTTGGATACATCGATTGATTTTTATCAAAAAGTGTTTGGTGCAAAGCTTTTGGTAAAGGGAAGAACAACTGCATATTTTGATATGAACGGCATCTGGCTAGCGCTTAATGAAGAACCAGACATCCCGAGAAATGACATTAAGCTTTCTTATACCCATATTGCTTTTACAATTGAAGATCATGAATTTGAGGAGATGTCAGCTAAATTAAAAAGACTTCATGTCAATATTCTGCCTGGCAGAGAACGAGATGAACGCGATCGAAAATCAATTTATTTTACCGACCCTGACGGCCACAAATTTGAATTTCATACCGGAACCCTTCAAGACAGGCTTCGATATTACAAACAAGAAAAAACGCATATGCACTTTTATGATGAAACGGCCTTTTGATATCACAACCATATTTCATATAAGGTTAAATTTAAAGAAGGGTGTTGGTGGAGACTTTATGTTTGGGGAAGGTTTCTACCCGACTTGTTCAACGATGCCATATCTTTTGAACTGTACAAGTGATTGGGTGAAGGTGAAATTGAAATACATATTACATTTTATATGAAGAAAGCAAGCTGTTTTAACAGAGTGTTGAACTACCTAAACTATGCACTAAATTTTCAGTTATTTCAATTGCCTCGCCCCTTAATAAATATGAAACCGCATCCTTCCACGACCTAAAAAATGAAACGTTTTTAAGAAGATAGCGTCTAATATTCTAAACGTTCATATTTTGATCAAAGTTTCCTGAAGGAAAGAAAATTTCTTGACTTCAACAATCTTTTGGTGGATAATTATGGTGTAAACATGATGTTCTTTTTCCTCCTATTCAGGCTCGCACCCAAAAGTCAGGGCGAGCCTGCTTTTTTTGAACAACAAACCCCCTCTCCGTAAAGGAAGAGGGGGTTATTTCATGCATCTGATAGATCAATAGATTAATGGACGGTTCTGAACACGCCAATCACTTTCCCTAGAATGCTGACATTCTGCAAAATGATAGGTTCCATCGTTGGGTTCTCAGGCTGCAAGCGAATGTGGGTATCCTCTTTATAGAATCGTTTTACAGTTGCTTCATCATCTTCTGTCATCGCAACTACAATTTCCCCATTGTTCGCTGTGTTTTGCTGTTTAACGATGACATAGTCCTTATCGAGAATACCAGCATCTATCATACTGTCTCCCATAATCTCCAGCATAAATACATGCTCGTCTGGAGGAACCATGCGGTCTGGGAGCGGAAAATATTCTTCAATATTTTCTACTGCTGTAATAGGAGATCCCGCCGTGACTTTCCCGATGACCGGTACATTAACGACCTGGCTTTGCGGAATGTCTACTTCTTCATCAAGAATTTCTATTGCTCTTGGTTTTGTCGGATCCCGTCTGATCAGTCCTTTTGTTTCCAAGCGGGCCAAATGGCCGTGGACAGTAGAGCTGGACGCAAGCCCGACAGCCTCTCCGATCTCTCTCACGGAAGGCGGATATCCTTTTGATTTAACCTCTGCTTTAATAAAACGGAGGATATCAAGTTGCCTTTTTGATAGCTTCGTCATTTTTCGCACCTCAAAACGTCGATTTTAAGAAGATTATAGCATGATTTTCCTTACAGTACAAACATAGGTTCGAAAAAACAATTGACAGAAACGTTTGTTCGTATATACTGAAATTATAAAAATGCGAACAAACATTCCTGTTGGAGGTTATGATCATGAGTAAAGAATCTATTATTTTTGTCGGTCTGTTCACAGTGATTTTGAGCGCGGTTATCCTTATGCTGTCATATACAAGCAGCGGCCAGGAGCTTAATCAGTATGTTAAAATAGAAGTCCAGCAAGGCGACACACTTTGGTCAATTGCTGATCAGGTAGCAGATACAAAAAAGATAAACAAAAATGATTTTATTGAATGGGTAGCTGATAAAAATCAACTACAAACATCTGATATCCAGCCGGGTGATGAGTTAGTGATCCCATTGAAAAAGAAGCATCAGGATGCATATGAATTGGCAACTGTAAGATAGAGAGGAAAGAGAGATAAAATGAAAGCACTCATTTATGCCCGTGTAAGCACAAATAAAGAACAGCAGGAAACGTCATTAAAGCGGCAGGAGGAGGAGCTTACGGCCATTGCAGCGGAGAACGGCATGGAAGTGGTCAAAGTGATTTCAGAAAAAGCCAGCGGATATGAAATGGATCGGGATGGTGTATTTGAGCTGCTTGATGAGATTAAGAACGCTGGAATTGATGTCATTTTGGTTCAGGATGAGACAAGGCTCGGACGGGGAAACGCAAAAATCGCACTGCTTCATTGTATTTATAGAGAAGGTGTGAAAGTCTATACAACGGCTCATAGAGGTGAACTGGAGTTATCGGAGGCTGACTCAATGGTCTTGGAAATCGTCAGCATTGTGGAAGAGTATCAGCGAAAGATTCACAACATGAAAATCAGACGGGGAATGAAACGTGCAGTAAAAAACGGTTTTAAACCGCAAAAAAACTTAAAAAACCAACATGGGAACAGTGGAAAAGAAAAAATAGAGGTGCCAATCTCAGAGATCGTCCGCCTGAGAGCGAATAAACTGACGTTTGCTGAAATCGCGGCTACCCTAAGAGGGTTTGGCTATGATGTCTCTAAAGCAACCGTTCACCGGCGTTTTCAGGAATACATAGAGAATGAAGAGACAGCAGAGTGAATCAGTTGTAAAACTTTTTTTGATCTAGTACTATATAGACAAAATGCAATAAAGGAGTTTAACATGATTTCAAACGCGAAAATTGCCAGAATTAATGAGCTTGCTGCCAAAGCTAAAGCTGGCGTTATTACAGAAGAAGAAAAAGCCGAACAGCAAAAGCTCCGTCAAGAGTACTTGAAAGGTTTTCGTTCTTCTATGAAGAACACGTTAAAAAGTGTGAAAATCATTGACCCAGAAGGCAATGATGTAACACCAGAAAAGCTAAAAAGAGAACAAAGAAATAACAAACTTCACTAATACAAGAGGAATACGGCAATATCGTATTCCTCTTTTGCATATACTATAATCAAAACTCTTATGTGACAAAATTCAACAAGTTTCTCTCAAATTTAAGCTGAAACAGTTGAGAAAAAGTCGTCAGACATTTATGATGTAAGGGTACAACACATAAGGAAGGGGATTTTTATGGATACAATTGAAAAGAAATCAGTTGCTACCATTCGCACACTGTCAATAGACGCTATTGAAAAAGCAAATTCTGGTCACCCAGGGATGCCGATGGGAGCCGCTCCAATGGCATACACGCTGTGGACAAAATTTATGAACGTAAGTCCGGCAAACCCTGGCTGGTTTAACCGTGACCGTTTTGTTTTATCTGCTGGACACGGGTCAGCACTATTATACAGCATGCTTCATTTAAGCGGGTTTGATCTTAGTATTGAAGATCTTAAGGGATTCCGCCAGTGGGGCAGCAAAACACCAGGACATCCGGAATTCGGACATACTGCCGGTGTTGATGCTACAACAGGTCCGCTTGGCCAAGGAATTGCCATGGCAGTCGGTATGGCAATTGCTGAACGCCATTTAGCGGAAACATACAACCGCGATTCATTTAACGTAGTCGATCATTTTACATACAGTATTTGCGGTGATGGTGATTTAATGGAAGGTATTTCTTCTGAAGCCGCTTCACTCGCAGGCCATCTTCAGCTTGGCCGTCTGATCGTACTATACGATTCTAATGACATCTCTCTTGATGGAGACCTCGACCGTTCATTCTCTGAAAACGTGAAACAGCGTTTTGAAGCAATGAATTGGGAAGTTCTTTATGTTGAGGATGGAAACAATATTGAAGAATTAACAGCGGCTATCGAAAAAGCACGCCAAAATGAAAAGAAACCTACATTAATTGAAGTGAAAACTACAATCGGATTCGGTTCACCTAACCGTGCCGGTACATCCGGTGTTCACGGTGCGCCGCTTGGTAAAGAGGAAAGCAAATTAACAAAAGAAGCTTACGCGTGGACATATGAAGAAGACTTCTACGTTCCGTCAGAAGTTTATGAGCATTTCGCTGCAGCTGTTAAAGAATCAGGTGAGAAAAAAGAACAAGAATGGAATGCTCAATTCGCTAAATATAAAGAAGTTTATCCTGAACTTGCTGAACAGCTTGAACTGGCAATCAAAGGAGAGCTTCCGAAGGACTGGGATCAAGAGGTTCCTGTGTATGAAAAAGGAAGCAGCCTGGCATCCCGTGCATCTTCCGGTGAAGTTCTCAACGGACTTGCGAAAAAAATTCCTTTCTTTGTCGGAGGTTCTGCTGACCTAGCGGGATCGAACAAAACGACTATTAAAAATGCCGGTGATTTTACAGCGGTTGATTACTCAGGCAAAAACTTCTGGTTTGGTGTACGTGAATTTGCGATGGGTGCAGCCTTAAACGGTATGGCGCTTCATGGCGGTCTTCGTGTATTCGGCGGAACTTTCTTTGTCTTCTCTGATTACCTGCGTCCTGCGATTCGCCTTGCAGCGTTAATGGGCCTTCCTGTGACATATGTCTTCACACATGACAGTATTGCGGTTGGTGAAGACGGTCCGACGCACGAGCCTGTTGAACAGCTTGCTTCACTCCGTGCGATGCCTAACCTTTCTTTGATCCGTCCAGCAGACGGCAATGAGACAGCAGCAGCATGGAAGCTTGCAGTGCAAAGCACTGACCACCCAACAGCGCTAGTGCTTACACGTCAAAACCTTCCTACCATCGATCAAACAGCTGAAGAAGCATTGGCAGGAGTAGAAAAAGGTGCATATGTCGTTTCTAAATCTAAAAACGAAACACCTGACGCTCTTCTCATTGCCTCCGGATCCGAGGTAGGTCTTGCAATTGAAGCGCAGGCTGAATTGGCAAAAGAAAATATCGATGTTTCTGTTGTCAGCATGCCTTCAATGGACCGTTTTGAGAAACAATCTGATGAATACAAAAACGAAGTCCTTCCTGCAGATGTGAAAAAACGTCTTGCAATTGAAATGGGCTCATCATTTGGATGGGGCAAATACACAGGGCTTGAAGGTGACGTTCTCGGCATAGACCGATTCGGTGCATCTGCTCCAGGTGAAACCATCATTAACGAATACGGCTTCTCAGTTCCGAACGTAGTGAATCGAGTTAAGGCATTAATCAATAAGTAAGCTTTTGAAAGAGGATGAGTCAAATCATCCTCTTTTTCTTGTTTATCCGACAAAAATAGTATTGGCTGTTTAACAGTAATAGACAATTCTTTCTTTTCTTCTTTTGTATAATAGAGAGCAAATGAAATGCTGCTGGAAAAGGGGATGAAAAGATGGAACGTCACTACTATACGTACCTGATCAAAGAGGAATTTGCCAATCACTATTTCGGCCGGGAATCGGTTATGTTTGAGCTGTTTCAAGACTATCATTGGACAAGCCTTGAAAAGCAGCAGTATGAAATGACAGAGAAACAGATTCAATATATTACACAACCAATCCCGATTTTACATATGCATCAGCGGTTAAAAATGAATTTAAACAAGACGGATTACAGGCAGCTGGATTATATTTATAGAATAGCTTTGCCGAAAGCAAAAGGCCACGCGACGTTTATGATGAAGGAGCACATGATAGAAATTGTGGCTTCGGGAGATTACGAGGCAGAAACGATATTCTTTGAAGTGTTAAGAAAAGTAAGCCCTTGCTTTTTAGCAATGGATTTCAATTCGAAGCGTTACGGATGGCTAAATCCGGTGAAAGAAAGAAATTTTGTCTAAAACCGAAGAAAAAGAGATGTAAATGTTGTATAATAGCTTTTGGTTTAGTACACTTTAAACTAGACAACATGAAGGAGGAAATAAAATGACTTTATGGGTTGGCATCCTAGTGGGCGTTGTTGCATTGCTCATAGGTGTTGCACTCGGGTTTTTTATTGCTCGTAAATATATGATGAGCTACCTGAAAAAGAATCCGCCTATTAATGAACAAATGTTACGCATGATGATGATGCAAATGGGAATGAAACCTTCTCAAAAGAAAATCAATCAAATGATGAAAGCCATGAATAATCAAACGAAATAATACGTAAAGATTATGATATAGAGAAACATGGTTATAAAATAAAAAACCCTTATACGGGTTTTTTATTTTGCAATCATTCATCACCCGCTACTGCTCGAAGGCGCTGCTTTTGATATTGTATGAGAAGATGGTCAAGCTCCTGACTGAGCTCTATCGTAATATGAGATGTCATTCCGTTCGCCATGACAATTTGCAGCAGCTCTGCTCTTTTTTTTTCAATTTCTTTTAATAGATGCTCTCTAATCACAGGGATGTATCCTTTCATACATTAGATCTTCAAAGTGAATGTTTATATTATATCCATATTTATACTAATTTTCAAATGAGAAGGAGTATAATGTCTCAATGTCAAATTAAATTATATAAGTTTTTTCTGAAAATAGAAATCCTTCAAGTGAAAGTGTTAAAAAAATGAAATGATTTTGTCATAACTTGAAGGAATGTCAAATCATGAAGGGATGATGACATGGGAGACGTGAATTATTTTTTGACATTCGGAGCGGGGTTTTTATCCTTTATTTCGCCTTGCTGCCTGCCGCTTTACCCAGCTTTTTTGTCATATATTACAGGGGTCAGCATGGACGATGTAAAAACTGAAAAGCTGCTGCTGCAGAAAAGAAGCTTGTTTCATACTTTGTGTTTTTTGCTTGGCTTTTCAGTCATTTTTATTGCTTTAGGCTATGGAACATCTTTTATTGGCAGCCTGTTTAGGGATTATCACGATGCGATTCGGCAAATTGGCGCGTTGCTTATTATTTTGTTCGGTTTCATTACACTCGGTGTGTTCCGGCCTGAGGCTATGATGAAAGAGCGGAGAATCCATTTTAAGCATAAACCAAGCGGGTTTTTAGGGTCGGTCTTAATCGGAATGGCATTTGCAGCTGGATGGACACCATGTACCGGTCCGATATTAGCTGCTGTTATCACACTTGCAGGCACCAATCCGGGCTCAGCGGTGCCATACATGATGTTATATGTACTCGGTTTTGCGGTACCGTTTCTTTTATTGTCTTTTTTTATCACAAAGCTGAAGTGGATAAGGAAGAACCAGCTTTTCATTATGAAAGCTGGTGGCGTTTTGATGATTGTGATTGGTGTGCTGTTATTCTTTAATTGGATGAGCCTGATCATTATTTTGCTGTCAGATCTTTTTGGAGGCTTTACTGGTTTTTGACGGTAAATTACTTTCGTACTACTACTAATCCTTTTGTTTTTGGTACAATAAGACTATTATCTGTGGAAATCGATTGTTGGAGGGGAATATGACAAGAGTTTTAGTTGTAGACGACGCCAAGTTCATGAGAGTGAAAATCAGAGAGATCTTGGAAGAGGCAAATTACATAATCGCAGGCGAAGCGGCGGACGGTGAACAAGCAGCGGACCTGTATAAAAAACTGCGCCCGGACCTTGTGACAATGGATATTACAATGCCGGTGAAAAACGGCATAAAAGCGCTTCGTGATATCTTAACCTTTGATCCTAAAGCGAAGGTCATCATGTGCACCGCCATGCGCCAGCAAAGAATTGTAACGGAAGCAATTGAGCTGGGGGCAAAGGATTTTATTGTTAAGCCGTTTGAGGAAACAAAAGTGCTGGAAGCTGTAAGCCGCGTTATGGGACATTAAAGTCATTTCTTTTCAAAATGGTTTTTTTTATTGTTTTGGAGTATAGTATATAGTATCAACACTCCGAGAAACAAAGGAATGATAAGTATGATGATTATAGTTTCATCGATTATTGCTGTGTTAATGGCTGTAGCTGTGATGGTGGTCAGAATAAAGTCCTCTGACAAGCCTGTTTCACCAAAAAAAATCATTCTTCCGCCGATTTTTATGAGTACGGGAGCGTTAATGTTTTTATTTCCGGTATTTTGGGTAACTGGTGCAGAGTTTTTGGAAGCATTCACTTTAGGTGTGATTTTCTCTATTTTTCTAATCAAAACTTCTAAGTTCGAAATTAAAAATAATGAAATTTACATGAAACGCTCTAAAGCATTTGTTTTTATATTAGTCGGTCTTTTGGTGATCAGAATCGTGATGAAATCGATCTTGAGCACATCAATTGATTATGGTGCACTGAGCGGAATGTTTTGGATTCTGGCTTTCGGTATGATTGTGCCTTGGAGAATCGCCATGTATTTATCATATCGAAAACTTCATAACGAGCTGCAGTCATCTAATATTCAAATGAATTAAAAAACCTTTCCTCTTGTCAGGAAAGGTTTTTTATTTGAGAAGGGTCTGATAAGGTTCCAAATCGATTTTTTTGTCCCGCAGATGCCTTTTTAAGAAGGTATGGTCTCTTTTAGGAGTTGCGAGAATATAGCCTTTGATCATAAGTTGCTGATCAATCTTTGCTACCTTTTCTTTTAATGCAAGCTCACCGATTTTGCCTGCGATTTTAGCTTTTGCTGCATCTCTGAACAGCTCTGGCACGGGCGCAGTCAATTCATCTAGAAACTGTTTGTTTTCATCGTTCCA
>Ga0115853_100268_pt1 | contig 16076 bp, 19 predicted proteins | sample InSIn5gowninarea_FD_83867 | JGI IMG/M metagenome (GOLD analysis project Ga0115853, IMG submission 83867)
AATTAAGATTATGACTGCCTACCCCAGTTGAGATGTCGATGTCCGATTTCGATACTACTCGCCGAAACCCTAGTATGCGGAGTGCTGGGGTGCTTTTGTATCAGCTAGACCCCAGAAGTGATGTTTTTAAGAAGCTACTGGGGCGTGCCTTCCTTTAGGTGCTCTTGCCTGGCTCAGCACGCCCCTCATTTCAAAGTAGCGAACAAAAACGTGAAGAAAAGCACGAATCTCACTTACGTTGTGTCAGCGAGATGTTGATGGTGGCAAATCAGTAAAATCAGGTCTGAAGATCACCGAGGTGTAGAAGGAGGAAAAGTGATAATAGAGGGAAAGGTGCAGGAAGGAAAGATGAGGTTGGAATAAAGAGAGAGTTGAGGAAATTATTCCCTGTTATAAAGGTGTAAATTGGTTTAGTAGTGCTTACAAGGCAACTTGTTTCGTTCTTGATGATAATGTTAACATGTACTTAGGTGACTTTCAGCTGACCTAGGCCGGTAGTCATGATCTTAACTACTTTTCAATCCCAATTTCTTCACCATGTTCTTTGCGTCCTTCCACAATTGTTTGACCAATGTAAATGGCCACTCCGATGTATCTACTACTCGCTTTGAGGCCTTGCCCTCCGTGCGATATATGTTGACGATCTACCCGAAGAAGGAAGCCTGCTGGTGCTACTGAGCGAGATAATCAAGAAAACTTGTTGCTGGAATTTGGACGCCCAGAAATGTTTGGGACTCCCCAAAGGTGCTTGAGGTAGAGGTTTGCTACACTATCTTTGGTGGAATCGATAGAACCAAAGAGAGAGAGAGAGAGGGCTTGGTGATGTGGAGCTTTTATTGAGGAGCTGGTGATAACAATGACGAATTACATGAATATTACTATTGCTATTGCTTCGTAGCAGCAGTGCCTTCCCAACAACACATAAAGCCAACTCCCCTCTATCACCACTCCTCAACCCTTCTCCCCAAATCTTCTCCACCTTTCCTCTCCCACCAAGTCACAATTCAGATATACCACGACCCAGCAAAAGCAACCACAGTATACCCCACCACAATCACAACAAGATGATCACTCCACCTCCCCAATCGCTGCCTCTCCGGTCCCACCATCGCGGGCCTCGGATATCTAACTCCAGTCTTCTCATCAAAGTCACTCGCTTGCTCCAAGGTGATCTCATCCGGCGGGAACAACATATACTCCACCGGAATCAAACAGGATACACCTTGCGTAAGCCAATACACGGGCGGCCAGCCAATACGCGTTAACAGATATACCCACTTGTCGTGGTCTGATGTGAGGTTGATAGGGCCGTAGGCAGAGCGGACGTTTGCGGCGCTGTCGAAGGTGCGGATGAGGTTGAGGATGATGCCCAAAATGCAGGCGAGGAGGAAGAGGACGTGGAACCAGATTCCTTGGTGAATGAGCATGATGCGGATGCGTTGGAGGAGGGGGGTGCGGGTGTGGGGGGAGCGTTCGGAGAGGCGGGTGGACATGCTGCCGCTGGGTACGAAACCTGAGGTGCGTCAGCTTATGGCTGGCAGGTTTGACAACGAGAGAATTGAGATTATGAGATGATCTCTTGACTTACCTGGCTTTGTGCCGCCAAAGTTCTTTGGCAGAACGAATCCACGTAGAGCTGAGAGAGTGAAGTCTAACGAGCATGATTAGTAGACGATATAGCAGTTGTGAGTTGTGCCAATACGAAACACTCACAAGGAAATAACCATGAATCAGCTTGTTCCCATCTCATACCATCACGATAGCCAACAAACAGCGATAACGAGACTTTATGCAGAAAGTCGCAGAAGACAGAGATCGACACAATGCGTAATAGCCAGATCAAATGCCACGTCTCGCTGTAGACGACAAAAGGGTAACCGGAGAGCAGTGCGAGTGGCAGTCCGAAGAAGCCGAGGATTGATAGTGACGAATTGATCATGGAAGAAGCACCAAAGACGAATCCGGCAAGACGCTGTCTTATAGTGCAATTTTTCACTGCATCACCCCATAGACGGAACTTGATGTGGCAAGCCATTTGTATATTTCCTGGGGAAGTATCAGCTCGATGAAATATGGTAAAGTTAAGTAAGCTTATAGTACATACCTATTGTCCATCGCGTCCTTTGCTTGACGTGGCCCATCAGCGTGTCTATTTGGAGAAGATGTCAGCGTTGAAGAACTGAGTGTCAGCATGTTAAAGGAGCCTCTTGATCTTGGAAGCTGGCTCAATTGCCATGTTCCTGGTGAAGGATGTTGACATATTGGTGCGATGTGAGGAGGAGATGAGGATGTGTAAGGTGTGCTGGAGAGAGAGTGCTGTTGATAGGTTGGAGAAGAGGATGCAGAAAGTTGCGAAAGGAAGAGAAGTGAGAGGAAAAAAGATTAAGTAAGTGAGAGAAAGGAAATTAGGCTGTGTGGAAGAGGCTGGACATGTCTTGGCCTCAATGAGATCTGAAACTTTGCTTACCAGGCATCTCTCCCACTTGTAAGATTTCGTCAATATATGCTACAGTCCAGCCTTTACCTAACAGCATAGCAGAGGTGCCAGTGTCTTCGGAAATCGAAGCCGTGGGAATCCCTCCAATTTCTTCAATCGCTTTTCGACGAACAATGTATCCAGAACCTGCCCAACGATGATCAATATTGAGTCTCTAGATTGTGCTGTTAGATCACTCACCGACACAATCAGCCGCATTGAGTCCTTCGTGTATAAGCTCTGTGATAGAATAGAAGTAATCCAGATCCTGTCGTACATGATCGTTGGGGGGGATGTTGTAGAAGTACTGGTAGACATTCAGCGTATGCGCACCGACATTGTGCATGATTTCGACTTACTTGTGGTGGATTAGTCATTCCAAGTTTCTCATCTCTTATCAAATGAGGAATCATAGACCGCAACCATCCCGGCTTAACAACCATATCCGTATCCAGGCCAGCCACAAAAGGCGCTGGCGGCGTCCTCAGACCAGCCGAGAACTTAAATCCAGCGTTAAGATTGCCCGCCTTGTAATCCGGTTTTTCTGGCTGTTCACGTGCATTATAGTAGACGTACGAATATTTTGTGCTTTGCAGGCGGCTGATAGCATCTTCGAGTTCTTTTGAATGACCGTCATCTAGTAAGATCACCTGGAGACGGTCCTTGGGGTAGTCGGATTCGCAAGCAGCACGCACGACGTTGAGGATGAGGTGATTCTCCTCGCCACAACAGGTAATCATAACGTCGATAGCAGGCAAGTCATCGCCCTCGGCGTATAGTATCGGTCTTCGTGGTCTTTTCCAGACGCAGATGCGTAGCAAAAAGAGGAACAATGAAGGAACTATTGTCGTCAGTCCTGCACGACGTGCCAGCCATATATGTATAGTTACGTACCAAGTGTGAATAATTCAACAACGATGAAGAACCAAGCGAGACCTAGCTAGGAGATAGTGAGCAATCATGTTAACAAATAAAATAGTCACGAAGGCTTTGAAACATACTTGATAGCGTCCTGTCGATTGAGCCACAGCAGCGGCGTATATTCTGAAAACAAAGTATGCCAACAAGGAAGTTGATGCTAGGATAGCAGTAACAGGCACCAAAGGCCAGAGCCGATCTGGAGCCGGGCCTTGTACCATTGTCGGTGATAGATAATGCTATTCGAAAAAAAGATGGCTAGAGATGAATGCTGGATTATGATAGAGGGTGAGGGGTGCTGAGATATATGGCATTCGCCATAATCTTGGCGAGCTCACCATAACCATCATGGTGAAACATTCTGTTGTCAGTCCGTCATCTTGCAGAAGGTACATCTGCACCATGTACCTTATCGCGATCGTCTCTGTGCGCTGTGACTAAGACAAAAGGTGTAGATCATCGGAGGAGAATTAAGCAGTGGAGAAATGTGCTGGCAATTGCACCCCAGTTCTTGCTGTAAGCTCATGCCGATACTTTCGAGGTGATAGCAATAGTACAGGTCTAGCTTCGAAGCCTCAACCGGGCAGAGGATGCTCACGAACAGTTTGAATCGACCGCCGTGGTGACAGTTGAGGCGAGGTGTAATCACAAAAGGCGTTGAAGTCTGATAACACCCCAATGGCTTCATCTAGAAGGGGGATCTTGATTGTGAGGAGAGCACGACACGAACCATTTTGCTGCACGACTTGCGTCACGGCTGCATGATGATGTGCCGGACAAGGATGATTGCAGAAAAGATTGGCGATTGCTTGCAGATCGATGGAATCTGTTGGTTAAAGCTTCGTCTCCATTGTCTCAAACCTTAAATTACGCCATCGCGCCTAAGTCAGCTGAATGAAGCATTACAAATGGTGGAATCGACAAACGGTGGAAGTGACAAATGATAGAAGCGTTGTTTCTAACCTGATTCGAGTCTGAATGGCCTCTGCAGTCAGTATTTGTGATGCTACGTAAGTTTTAAATAATCGGTCCGACTAAGGACGAGCAGGACGAAGGCCATTTGCGATATGTAAAGCTTCTTCAGCTTGATAACCAAGTATCATTGTGCCCATATTCTGTACATCTGCCATAGCATCAATGACATCGGAGCTCAAGACAATAGCGACCCCGTGGTTGGTAAATATAGGTCGATGTGAAGATTCTTGATTATCAGTGTAATCTGGCGGTGGTTGGGCTGGGCTGGCTACGTTCGTTGTGTGCGACGGTGTCTGGACTGCAGCTATGCCACGAGCTTGTCTCACTTCTCCAGCTGGCTGAGGTATTTGCCGCTGTGGGTTGCTGATTACTATGCCTTGTGGAGGCGGTTCGTTATTCGTTATATTATCGTTATTGGCGTTAGTCATAACAGGTCGTTCATTGAGCATCTCTGGCTGTGGCGCCTGATCTGTGCTGGATTGTGCTTGCGCTTGTGATGTTGGGTGTGTTGTAGGTTGAGGCTGTGTCCCTGCACTGTGACCAAATGGACAAGTGCCCCCAACAGGTCTTGTTCGAAATTCGACCACTGGTGCAGGACCTGGCTCTTCGATGACGGAATGTAGCAGAGTGCTAGGCTGTCTCTTGGCGCCCATTGGTCGTACCGGATTGCCTTCTGCTGTGTTTGCTGTACTGTTCTGAACAACTTCATCGTGTCGAGCAGGTAGCGTGCTCGCTGTACTGATTCGACGGTCAAGTATATGAGGTGGCACATGCATCCCCCAAGGACGGGAAGGGCTCTCACCTACCCTCACCTCTCTCAAAGATCGGTCGAAACGGGACTCTCTTCCATCGTCGTCCTTGTTTGAAGCTTCGTCGTCGGCTTCTTCTACATCAGCTGCGGGATTTGACCCTTGATATTCACTAACAGCCGAAGCCCATTTTTGTATCTTTTGCTTGGATTCTGTGTCGTCAGACTCTTCAATGATATCAGGCTTTGGCTCATGTGACAGCATAGATTGATGTTTCTGCCCTAGGCCTTGTATCATGCTGACTAGATTGCCGTATTTCGCGTCCAACGCACGTATGCTCTGGTCGTTTGCTTGGAAGCGCTGTACACAGATCTCGTGAGATCGTGGCAATTCATGCTTGTGCTCTTCAAAGTATTCTGCTATAGCTTCTGGCGAGTGCTGGTCCAGGAAGCGAATCGGACAAGTTTGGAGATTAGCTGATCCACTAACAGATGCTGCTGGTGCTTCTGTCATGGGATCTTGCTCGGCCGAGGCAGCAAAAGAAGCTCGTTTTATTTGCGAATTTGACGAATCAGCTTCCAGAGATGCCTGCTTGGTCAGTACTGGGCATGCTGCAACACTAGCTACTGTTGATTTTTTCGATGCTGAGCCCGCGAACGGACATCCTGCTGGGACTTTCCCGTCGGCGAACAGTCCAGCCTTCAAGCAAGGACATGAGCTGTTATTCGTATTCTGAGCAGGTGTTGTATCTTGAGTGGTGGATGGGTTCTGTTGCGTTGATGGTAATGGCTGGATTTGAGGCCGGCTCACTGGACATGCTTGCTGCGCTTTCCTGACTGCTGATATGTTGTCGTTGATTGAGTCTCTTGTTCCAAAAGCTTCAAGCCACTCTAGTAAATTCTTGTTTAATCGGCTAGCTTTGTCGTCCAAGGTGAAAGAAGTTGCTGGAAAGTCATCACGAACAGCTTGAGGGAGTAGAGATCTAAGAGTGTCGTACTAAAACAGAATCTGTCAGTCTCTGTCCGCGACATTTTGTGAAAAGCAAAGATCGAGTAATCGCAGAAACAGTAATCAGGACATATGGTAGGTTGTCAATCAACGCCGACTTTGCAGCTGTTGGTCTAGAGCTAAGGTGTATCATCATAAAATAAGGAGAATGCATCATCTTTCAGCATTAGCGTTCACCTACCTGTTCTTGAGCATAGGCCAGCTTGGCTTCTAGCTTCTGATATTTTCCTGCTAAGTCTGCGTACTCCTCACTCAACACCAAGAAACCTGCTGAGAGTCGATTGACCGACGATTCCATGTTGTTCATGTCATACTCCATTTCGTGTTGAGGCAATCGTGCTTGATGACTAACGCGGGAAAGGTCGCTGACGAAGATGCTGAATGTCAACTAGGACCTGCCAGCTCGTAAGAGCAGCGTCGAAGTGCGACTGCGGCAGAGGAAGTGGATGATGTCGGGATTGGGTTGGGGACTGTGCTGATGAATTGGAGATGTTGATGATGAGGAGGAGTCTTCCTGCTTGGCCTGGCCTGGCCTGGCTTGGCATTGCGCGGAATTGAGAGAACTGCTGACAGAACTAGAGAGTTCTACCGACGACCTTTCCGCATGTTTGGAAAGCAATTGATACAAGTAGAAAGGAGATTAGCATTTCTCTTCCCTCTGATATATAAAGGAAGGCTCAATCATCTTTCGTGCGCTCTCTAAGAAGATATATGTTCTCTGTCAAAACACTCGTGACTGCGTTCTTGGTACTCATTGCAAGTGTCATTGCCGCCATCTTCTTTCCAATCCTTCCGAAAGACATCACACCAACGTGGATGAACTTGAGATCACGAATCCCTGCATTACTTAATAACACAAAGACCACTCCCCTAGCAAGATCACTTTCCACCATGCCTGCCCAGGTAGCCCACCGTCCTTCTTCTACTCGTGGTCATGCTGACCATGGCTGGCTCAACACCTATCACTCCTTCAGCTTTGCCAACTGGTATGACCCGAGATATGAAGGCTTTGGGTCTGTTCGTGTACTCAATGAAGATCGTGTCGCGCCTCAAACTGGCTTCCCTACCCATCCTCATCGCGATTTTGAGATTTTCAGCTACATTATCAGTGGCGAATTGACCCACCGTGATTCCATCAAGGGCAAGAGTGGCAAAAGTGACAACAAGAATGACTTTTTTGTTATGGTTAGTTTTTCAGCAATAACAACATGATGATGATCTGCTAACATACTTTGCAGAAGCGTGGAGACGTGCAGTTCACAACTGGAGGAACTGGTATTGCTCATTCCGAGCAGAATGAAAACTCGAATCAATGGGTTCACTTCCTCCAGATTTGGGTCAAGCCATGGGCTCGTGGTTTGCCTCCAACCTATCACACATCTTCCTACACAGAGGAGCAGAAGAAAGCTGGTTTTGTCACAATCATCTCGCCGTTGAAGGCAGGCAGAAATGCTAGTGCTGAGGTCGAGAAGGAGGCTGTAAGTATAGCTCAGTTGTCACAAAGTCATATCAGATTAACCGACCATCTATAGACTCCAGCGATTGCAGAGACTATCCCAGTCCATGCCGATGTCATATTTTCAGCAAGTATCATCGAGCCAGGCAAGACACACAACCTGAAAATTGGGGCAGGAGTTGTTAGCAAGACACAGAACAGGAACGTGTATGTCCATCTCACTACTGCAAAGGACGGCGCACAAGTCAAGGTTGGAGACAAGCTTTTGAAGCCAGGTGATGCTGCTATGATTACGAGGATTAATGATGGAGAAGAGTTGTCTTTCGAGAGTGTTGGAAAGGTGGATGCCGAACTTGTTGTCTTGGATTCGGATTAGGCGTGTTGCTACATTCGAGCAGGGTGTCGAGATTATGTCAGCACTTTGAAGTAGATAGATGGCATATCTTCAGACTCTATTTCACTGTTTCATCTCATCGCGTACATCAGTCTCGGGCCGGTCCAGTCTTGGCGTCCAACAATTACGTGTTTCGTTTCATTGTGGTTTCATCTGTAACGCATCTTCACCCACGTCTGTCAATCGACTTCTCCAACCACCTATTGTTCGGAGGCTACAGTACATCGTCCTCTCGCTACCAACAAACCTCCTTTCTTCGAACCGAAACAATGACAGAAACCTCCTTACACATGTCCAAATTCAGACGATGGCTACTACAATCACCTCCTGCAGAATGGGCACTCAACCAGTTACGTGAATTACTTATTGGATCACTACGGCAAGGTCCAATACCCCGACATGTTGCTTTCGTCATGGATGGAAACCGGCGATTTGCGCGAAACCACAAGATCGAAACAGTAGAAGGACACAACCTAGGCTTCGAAGCATTAGCAAGAGTATGAAAATCATGCACCATGTCGTGGTAACTTTCCAGATCAGCCAATTGATGACGTGTTTTAGATACTGGAAGTCTGCTATAAAGCCGGAGTGGAAGTAGTGACGATATACGCATTCAGCATTGAAAACTTTAAGCGGTCGAAATATGAGGTGGATGCGTTGATGGATATGGCAAAGATCAAATTATCGCAAATGTCGCAACATGGAGAGCTTCTGGATCGGTATGGTGCGAAGATTAAGATTTTAGGACAGAAAGAGCTGGTACGGCCGGATGTGCTTGAAGCTATAAATCATGCTGTTGAGTTGACGAAACATAATAACCGGTATGGATGTCTACTTGTCATATCACGTCTGAGCGCATACTAACATAGTGTTATAGTGCCGTGCTCAACGTGTGCTTCCCCTACACCTCTCGCGACGAAATCACCACAGCCATTCGCTCAACCGTTTCAGACTTTTCGCAACCATTACAACCCCTGCACTCCGCCAACAAGCGTCCATTCTCAGAATCCTCGATAGCACGCAACATCCGGTCTCGAAAACTCTACGCTTTGCCAGATGTACCGGAAGTGTCAGAAGACAGCTCAACAGAAGAACAAACATCACACATCAGTGGTGATGCACAGAAAAGAACAGGCAGTCCCGTACCGTCAACCTCATCAATCACAGAATCCACCGGCTCAGCAGTCTTTTCTTCGTCGGCCGCCGCACATGAACACGGTGGTTCACCAGACTCTTCCTACCCACACAGTCCAGAGGACGGCGGCAACGATTCGTTAGCCAATCCAACAGCAGGACTATCATCCAAGATTTCCAGCTATCCCGACCCAGAACTCATCACCGCTCGAACTTTGACAGATCATATGTACACCGTAGGATCTCCGCCTTTGGATCTACTAATAAGGACGTCTGGGGTTCAAAGATTAAGCGATTTCATGCTTTGGCAATGTCATGAACACACGAGTATTGTGTTTTTGAAGTGTCTTTGGCCGGAGTTTGATCTTTGGCAGTTTCTCCCGGTCTTGGTGGAATGGCAATGGTGGAGGAGGAGGGATGATGTGGTGGACAAGGAGGTGGAAATGAATATGAGGAGTGGGAAGAGGTGGTCGTTGTGGTGAGAAAACAGATATGACCTGGACGATTGACTTCTACGACGGGACGAAAGATACGAGGAAGACTGCCTGGCCTTTGCTGTATCCTGCGGCTCTTCTCTGACGATGCTCATCGCTAGCAGGGTACTCAAAAATGACATAATACAGAAAGTGGCAAAACTCAAAAGTACCTCTGCATTCTCCATCCCAATCCAACATTGCCATATCAATATCTCCTCTCAAAATTTGACCATTGTCCAACCAACCACAACTCCCCCTGTATGCCCCGACTTGCATCTGCCATCTCCTACATCTGCGCTCATTGCAGAGCAGAAGCACTTCTTCCAATTTCAACCCAATCACAATCACTCCGAGGTAGGGCGTTCACTAAAACCGCAACCTCGCCACTATCAGCAGGTCATGCTCGGTATGCCAGTAGCAATGCCTCACCAAATGAACCAAATAAAGAGGAGGAGACAGAAGAGGGAGCAATGTCACGGCGTCTCTCCTCCATGAGCGAAGAAGCGCTAGAACAAGGCAACAAAAAAGCAGTAGAAGAAGCCGGTTTCTCCGACGAACTCAAGCAAAAACTGCTCAATCGGCTCGCCGACGCCTCCTACAAAAGCCAGAACGCAAGCGCACTCGCCACAGCAAATCTACCATCAAGCGCCGGACAAGGGACGCGAGATATCGCATCTGCAAGAGCTTGGAGCGGGACGGAGAGCCTGGAAGACGCTACGTTGCGGATGCTGGATGATGCCGCACCGCGGCCCATACGGACACCATTCAAGATACCCACGCCTCGAGGCCTACCAATCAAGATAGAAACGGGACGGAAGCCTGCAGTAGCGAAGGGAACGCGGTTAGCGAATGCACGGGACAAAGCATCAAGCTACTCGTATCTCAAAGACGAGACCTTAAAAGCAGAAGAGCGCGAGAAGTTTCGCAAAGAACTGAAAGAGCGCTTCGGCACTACGGGAGCATCACGATCACTGCCCGCCACAATCAAAGGACTCCAATCCCTCGCCAACGAACGCATCGAAGACGCCATTGCTAGAGGGCAATTCAAAAACCTACCTCGCGGCAAAGCCCTCGAGCGTGATCATAACATGAGCTCGCCGTTCCTCGACACGACAGAGTATTTCATGAACAAAATCATTCAGAAGCAAGATATCGTACCGCCGTGGATTGAGAAGCAGCAGGAGGTTGTGAGCACTGCTACCAAGTTTAGAGGTCGGTTGAGGAACGATTGGAAGAGGTATGCTTCGAGAATGATTGCAGCGCAAGGAGGGAGCTTGGAGACGCAGATTAGACGCGCCGAGCAGTATGCGGAGGCTGAAGCGGCTGTGAATCCGCCTATAAGAAAGGTGGAGACTATGAATGCTGTTGATAAAGAGGGACAGGTGTCGCAGATTACGCTTTCGGCTGAAACACAGTCGTCGGGTACTGGAAAGATGGAGGAAGTGCAGGAAAATATCACAGTTGCTGAGACGGCACCAATGTCAGCAGGAGAAGCAATACCAGCGTCAACGACAACACCACCACCACCACCACCACAAACAACATCAGAAACAGCCTCCGCACCCACACCCAGCAACCCCTACATCCAAAACGGCATCGCCACCCCCTTCCGCGACCCAATCTGGGAACGCAACGAATCCTCCTACCACACCCTCGCAATCGACTCCCTCAACAGTCTCACCCGCAGCTACAACCTCATGGCCCCCAAAATCGCCCAAAAACCCTACTTCTTCCTCCATCGCGAACTGCTCGCATGCTACCGCGACGTCGCGCCGTTATTGGCAGAGGAAATCGCAACCAAAGCCAGGGCGCCGCCGATTAAGGCAAGGGTGGAGGTGGTCAGACATAAGCCGGGAGGCCTGCTGGAGAAGTTTGGAGGCGAACATGCGAGGGTGCATGATGAGGAGAGGAGGAAGGAGTATGGGTTTAGGCAGTTTTGGAGTGATTTGTTTGCGAAGTGAGGGGAGGGAAAGGGAGGTGGGATGTGCCTCAGGAGGTAGGATGTATATGTTATGATATGATATGATATGACTAATGATTGTGGCACTGTTCCCATTAGTTCGTTTTGTGCTGTTTGTTTGAGACTGTTGTGATTCGAGTGTAGTGACTGCTTTTGCTTGCTCTGAAAGAACGAGGTGGTCTTCCACATCCTGACTTCTTGACACCCACCACCCCATAAACGCCAGGGTGATATGTCAACATTGCATCTATACCAATTGCAATGACGATATCTTTGACACAAGGGCGTACAACGGTTTGGTACTACACAACATTTGTTGTTTATTTCTTGCGAAACAGACATCATTTCAATCGTCTTGGAATTCCTCCACCATATATATACTACATGCCAATGTCGCCCTTCTGCGACATGATGTCAATGCACCACACCGTGTGAGAAGTGAAAGAAATGTGGAAAAGAGTAGCATTGATTATGAGCTAGGCGTAGCTAATTTGAATTCATCATTCATCATTACTTTCCAACGCTACTATTGTCGACTCGTGACGCTCTTCTATCTGGAGCGTTGCTGTCATTTCTTCCCATAAGCTCAACACCCTGCCAAAGAAAGAAACAACATGCAAAACTATAGGGAGTCTAGGAAGAAGATGAGGATGGTAAGGATGGGGAAGTTGAGGAAGGCGAGGGAGAGGTCACCGAGTTAAAAAATCTATAACCCTTAGGGTAACCTGAATAATGAAAGTCATCGTCCTCGTTGCGGGTGCAAGTTCCATCAAGCTTGAGGTCGTTTGATCTTGTTGGTGGGTATGAGAAAATTCTCACCCCCAATACTGGCATCACTCTGGCTATGCTGTACGTGGGGGATATTGGACGATGCTGAAGCTGCTGTGGCTCCATTGGGAGATTTGGCAGAATTGAGGCAGCAGATGTGGTGGAACCTTCAAGCATCCTTCCCTCAAGAGCTAGCTGAGGAAGGTCATGTAAGCGATGGAGATGGAGCTGGTCGTCTAAGGAAGGCCATGTAAGCGATAGAAGAGGGAGCTCGTCATATTGCAGCATTCCGATCCTCTTACGCCTGATCAGCACGGTGACTGTATCAAGTGTGCATTTATTGGCCCTCCATCTCGGTCCTTGAGTGATCTCGATGCTGGACACTTGGATTCGTTTGGAGGCTGCTTAGGTCGCCTCAATACTTCCTGATTCTCTACCAGGAGGAAGGAGCGTGGTTCCCCCTTGTGAAGGATCTGACAGTGGCTTCGTACCACACCGATCTCACCCTTGGCAACAGATCGACCACTACTAACTTCGCCTTCAATAGGGTTGTAGGTCTTACGAAACGCATGTCTGGGGTAGTGTGTAGTTTCGTGACAGAGAGAATTGCTTCGAGCGCAACCTGGTGAACGCTATGCAGGTGCTGTAAAGTTTGCTGGTCTGCCTGAACTCTGCCGAGATCCATATCATAAAACAGCATTAATGCACAATCGATTGCACAGGTATTTGTTACTCTTCCAGGTAAAGCCTTGGTGCCGATGTCGCTGGCGCAGATCCAATAACGATGTCGTGATCAGAAATAAAGTCCCGTGCTGCTGTTGAAGCCTCTGCTTGGCGTGCTACCGCAGCCAAAGTCACCTCGCGAGATTGCTGTGTCAGCTCTTCGTAAGCGAGGCGAGTAGTCCTAAACACCAACGGATGCGCTGTGCTGGGTATTCCGTATCTTTTGCGAAGTTTCTTCATTTCCTTCCTCAGCTCCAGCGAGAGTGTTGTCGAACGAACAAGTAGCATCAGTAACAAGACCCGTCAACGCTTGTGTTGTACGCCAGGTGTTGTCTCGAATCGTAAGTGAGTTGTTGGCGGACTCGGTTGGCTGTACAGCCGGCGAGCAATGCTTGATCATGCGCACGACAAACACAAGGGTACCCAATAAATTGGCCCGGCACCTCACTTAGGGCTTCGGCCTAGTCGTCTTTCTCGTATCGCTGTCGTAAGATCTTTGGCCAGGTGGATTTGCGCTTTTTACTATCGGGTTTAGGCTGAACATCTTCATCCTCTTCTTCCTCATCCTCTCCACCAGCTTGTTCTTGCCATTTGGCTCTTGGTCAGCACGCCTCTAGTCAGCGTTACCTTCAACACGATTGCCGATGGGTTCGATTGGCTGGGTCGGCTTGTCGTTGTGGTTGATGAGTGATAGGCTAAGTTGCTTGCGTTGGTTGGCGCGCTCAGTTGTCCCAATTGCCCACGCAGCCCTTCCACGTCGAGCTGTAACGACGCGAACTTGCTGTTTGTCTCTTTCCGTGCGTCTTGTGCTACCTGCGCTTCTTGTAAACGACCTTCGAGGTAGCAGCCTGTGCAAGTGCGGCATCCTTGACATTCATGAGCTCGTCGAAGCTGGTTTTCAACCGTTTCAGCTTCATGTTCAGTTCCATGTTCTTGTGGGTAAGGCCATGTTTACTGCTGTCGATGCTGTCCCGGATACTTGCACTCTACGTCGAACTTATGGCGGTTGTTCGACTGTTCAACAGCAGCACGCTCCACAAATGAGTTGTGAAGCTCGATATTTTTCAACCGCAGTGTATCGTTAATGCCTTTCGAAGCCTCGTTGAAGCGGACCTTGTAATACCTTTCGGTTGCTGCTAGAGAGACTGCGTGCTTGCGTTTTTAGAGCGACCATCTGCTGTTCGATTTCGTGCTGTTTCGCCGTAGTTTGGAGGTCGAGAGCAGTGCACTTTTCACATTGATGCACCAAGTCCTGTCCATGAACCAAGTCGAGGTCTTCAAGCTGATCATTGTGCCAATGTTTCATTTCGAGCATTTCATCACGAAGGTCGTCCACCTCTTGATGACTATCCCTCAACTCTTTGGCTGCAGCATCCTTCATGTCTTGGATTTCGGCTTCACACTCCTCTTCGACTGTATAAAGGTACGTGGAATATTCGTTCTCCCTGTAAAGAAATCCCCATTCAGTAATTTCCTCCGCATCTTTGGTGATGTTGCGGGTCAGACGTTCACGCATGTCCTCCTGGGACAGATCCCTGCCGATCAATAGCTTGTCCATGTCTTCGACGCGGCCCTTGAGATCATATATCCTCTTTTGTCGTTCGGCGACATCGTACTGGTGTACTCGCTTGGCCTCGGTCAGACTTTCGTGGTGTTCTTGCTTCAGCCTTTCCACAGTCTCGGAATGGGACAATGTTAATGCTGAGATTTGCTCCTCAAGTCTTTGCAGGTCTTGAGTATAGTCGTCGACGATAGCTTGTTCATGACCTTGAAGTTGGGCCTCATATTGCATCACCAAGCTCTCCTGTTGCGACGTAAGTTGTTTATCTCTTTCTTCGTCAAGTTCCTCAATGTAGACCTCAGCTGCCCACTGATGGCGCAGCTGTTCTTGGGCGTGCTTGTATATTGACTTCTGAACTTTCTTGGCGTCGTTGGTGGACTCCATAGATGCGAAGTTGTAAGACTCCTCGAGCCTTTGCAGGTCTCGAGTGTGTTGTTACGGTGAGCTCTTGGTATTGCAGCAGGAGGTCTTTGTGATGCTCGTCTTTGACGTCCTTCAACAAAACCTGCAAAAGTGCCTCATCCTCGACACCTCGTTGTTCCTGCTCCTGCGCATTCAGAAGACGGTCCTGTGCGTACTCCTCAGTGACTCTGTCCATGATGAGATCGTGTTGCTGGGTCAGGTCGTTACAAGCAAGTGTAATGCTCTGGTCATGCGCTGCTTGGAGTTCACGAAGTGCTGCCTTCCAGGAACCCATCTCTTGTTTGCCGTATTGCTGAAGTTCATTGGCGTGCTCTTTGCGAACGGTTAACGTGAGCTATCGCTCGCTTCTTGTACTGTGCAAAGTCCGTGGTACGCTTCTCATAGTACAGGTTGGGACGGGAGGTAGTTCATGTCCTCCTCATCGTCAAATGCACCAAGAACATCAACATATCGACCACGCTTCGCTCTGGACGTTAACTTATCTGGCTCCTCTTCATCGACCTCGTTAGAGGCGTCCATCAGCCTAATATCTGGAGAAGCACGCTTCGCCCTGGAAGATCACTCGTCTGGCTCTTCTTCCTCGACCTTGTGAGACGCGTCCCTTATGCTGATATTTGTAGAAGTACGCCTCGTGATATTCGTCCTAGAGGACAACTTCTCTTGTTCTTCTTCCATCGACCTCATCATGATCCTGAATACTGCCATTTCTCGTCCCTTGACGATGCTGAGGGGAACTATGTATTGCGCCATAATCTAACCAGGAGCGGAAGTACTCGGGGACTTGGGAGTGTAAACAATCAAGGTAAACCAAGTCATTAAAGAAGTCTTCACCCCTGGCGATAGACCTGGAGGGATTGCATGCCTTAGTAGTGCTTCCGATGTATGACCATATGTCAGATTGAAATGGATCCGAGATCTTGATAAAGATGTTGACACTACTACCTGTAATAGATTTTTTAACTCGGTGACCTCTCCCTCGCCTTCCTCAACTTCCCCATCCTTACCATCCTCATCTTCTTCCTAGACTCCCTATAGTTTTGCATGTTGTTTCTTTC
>Ga0115853_100269_pt1 | contig 16037 bp, 14 predicted proteins | sample InSIn5gowninarea_FD_83867 | JGI IMG/M metagenome (GOLD analysis project Ga0115853, IMG submission 83867)
TGATTAATTATATTTATTTCAAATCTCCAATACTGACATCATCAGGATCTTTTCCTTGTCTAGCATTTTTATTTAAACTATCTATTTCTGCATCATCTGTTAACCAGTAAAATATTGAAAAAGTGATATTCATTACCAAGAAAGATATAATAAAATAGTTCAGTCAACTACTAATAATTCAAAGAAAAGAAGGGTTCAATCATGTCAGAATATGTTTTAACAAATGGCATCGTATATACAGAAAATGAAATGATTAACAATGGATATGTTCATATTAAAGATGGAAAAATTTTAGACGTTGGTAAGTGTCCTTTTCATCCGTCATCGTCGCATAATACAATTGACATTATTGATGTAAAAAAACGACATATACTGCCAGGATTTATAGATATTCACATCCATGGGGGCTATGGTGAAGATGCCATGGATGCATCTGAACAAGGCTTACAACATTTAGCAGAATCACTCCTTTCTGAGGGGACAACATCTTTTTTAGCAACAACAATGACACAGTCAACAGTCAATATTGAGCGAGCACTTCAAACTATTGCTAAATATACTCAACAACAAGATGTTACAAATGCTGCCGAAATTGTGGGAGTACATCTTGAAGGTCCATTTATTTCAGAACATAAAGTAGGCGCACAACATCCTCAATTCGTACAACGTCCTACGGTTGATAAAATAAAGTCGTTTCAGGAAGTAGCGAATGGACTAATTAAGATTATTACGTACGCTCCTGAAGTTGATGGAGCAACAGAAACGTTAAAGACAATGAAAAATGATATCATTTTTTCAATCGGACATACGGTGGCAACGTTTGATCAAGCGAATACAGCTGTGAGTCATGGTGCCAAACACATCACTCATTTGTATAATGCAGCGACCGGCTTTCAACATAGAGAACCGGGTGTATTTGGTGCAGCCTGGTTAAATCAAGGGTTGCATACTGAAATGATTGTGGATGGTGTTCATTCACATCCTGCATCCATCGCACTTGCATATAGACTTAAGGGGAATCAAAGCTGTTATTTAATTACAGATGCGATGAGAGCTAAAGGAATGCCAGAAGGACATTATGATTTAGGTGGTCAGGATGTGATTGTAAAGGGAAGTGAAGCACGCCTGTCTTCTGGGGCTTTAGCTGGAAGTATACTCAAAATGAACGAAGGACTTAAAAATTTAATACAATTTACAGGTGACACGATTGAGCATTTATGGAGAGTAACAAGTTTAAATCAAGCGATAACATTAGGTATAGACGACATAAAAGGTAGTATTAAAATCGGGAAAGATGCAGATATTGTTATCATAGATGATGCATGTAATGTTGAAACGACGATTAAAAATGGAAAATATCATGCTTTCAAATGATTTGTCATTGGTTGAATAAAAAAATTATTTTGTCTACAATATAGTATTGGCATATGTTCAACATATAACAAAAGATTTATGATAGAATGAAGCCAATCACATTTTTTACGGGGAGTGTCACGATGGGAAGGTCTTAGCATGTAGTTGTCACTTATTGAGTCATGATGATTTAAATACGTGTTACCTAAGCGTGACACAACATATATGGAGGTGAATCCCTAGAAATAGGGAATTAATTGGAAACTTCGACCATAATTAGTTTAGCTATATTTTTTCTTTTGATTGCATTAACAACAGTATTCGTTGGGTCAGAATTTGCACTAGTAAAAGTGAGATCAACGCGTATTGAACAATTAGTAGATGAGGGTAATAAGAGCGCAAAAATTGTCAAAAAAATGATAGACAATCTTGATTATTACTTATCTGCCTGTCAATTAGGTATTACAGTAACATCTTTAGGCTTAGGTTGGTTAGGTGAACCGACATTTGAAAAGATGATGCACCCACTATTCGAGTTATTACATTTACCTAGTCCTTTAACAACGACGATTTCATTTGTTGTTTCATTCATTGTTGTGACATATTTACATGTTGTATTAGGCGAATTGGCACCTAAATCATTTGCTATTCAACATACAGAACAACTTGCACTTTTATATTCAAGACCATTATTTTATTTTGGTAATTTTATGAAACCACTTATATGGTTAATGAATGGTTCTTCTCGTGTGATTGTCAGAATGTTTGGATTTGATCCAGATGCTCAAACTGATGCAATGTCAGAAGAAGAAATAAAAATTATTATAAACAATAGTTATAACGGTGGAGAGATTAACCAAACCGAGCTTGCGTATATGCAAAATATTTTTTCATTTGATGAACGTCATGCAAAAGATATTATGGTGCCACGTACACAAATGGTTACGCTCAACGAACCATTTAATGTAGATGAATTATTAGATACCATCAAAGAACATCAGTTTACAAGATATCCAATCACTGAAGATGGTGATAAAGACCATGTAAAAGGTTTTATAAATGTCAAAGAATTTTTAACAGAATATGCGTCAGGTAAACCGATTAAAATCGCTAATTATATTCATGAATTACCCATGATTTCAGAAACAACTAGAATAAGTGATGCTCTTGTAAGAATGCAAAGAGAGCATGTACATATTAGTTTGATTATAGATGAGTATGGTGGGACAGCTGGTATTTTAACAATGGAAGATATTTTAGAAGAAATTGTTGGTGAAATCAGAGACGAATTTGATGATGACGAAGTTAACGATATAGTTAAACTTGATGATCATACTTATCAAATTAATGGTCGTGTTTTACTTGATGATTTAAATGAAAAATTTGGCATAGAGTTTGAAGATTCTGAAGATATTGATACTATTGGTGGTTGGTTACAATCACAAAATACTAATTTGCAAAAAGATGACTTCGTTGATACTGAATATGATCGTTGGACGATTACAGAAATCGACAATCATCAAATTATTTGGGTCAACTTAAATTATGAATTTAATAGTGGACGTCCTTCTGTTAATGAAGAACAAGAAGATGACGAACGTGATTAATATTTCAAAAGATAAGTTGTGGGATAGAACACCAAGTGAGTTCTATCCCACTTTTTGTTTTATATAAGGATAGTTAAAATGTAGAAGGTAACGGGGATACTCATCATTTAAGAATAATAAATTGCTTTATATTAAAATAACACAATGAATAGCTCAAATTTGTTTCATCAGTAAATAAAAAAGGTATTAAAATGTTAATAAGTGAATAATTTCTATGTAAATAAGGAGAGTTAATGTACTATGACAAATGATGTTCAAATTTTAAATAACGGTTATCCAATGCCTGCAGTTGGATTAGGAGTTTATAAGATAGCGGATGAGCAGATGGAAGAGGTTGTCCGTACAGCTTTAGATGCAGGATATCGCGCATTTGATACGGCATACTTTTATGGAAATGAAAAAGCCTTAGGTAGTGCATTAAAACATTCAAATGTTGAGAGGGACGAGTTATTCATAACATCTAAACTTTGGAATGATTATCAAGGTTATGACCAAACAATAGAGTACTTTAATAAATCATTGGACAATTTAGGGTTAGACTATTTAGATTTATTTTTAATTCATTGGCCTTGTGAAAATGATCAATTGTATATTGAATCATATAAAGCCTTAGAACATTTATATGAAGAAGGTAAAATAAAAGCCATTGGTGTATGTAACTTTAAGATACATCATTTAGAAAAGTTAATGAAAGAAACTAAAATTACACCACAGGTGAATCAAATTGAGTTACATCCGTACTTTAACCAACAAGATGTACAAGACTTTTGTGATGAACATGATATTAAAGTAACAGCTTGGATGCCTTTAATGCGCAATAAAGGGTTGCTTGATGACCCTGTAATTACAGATATTGCTCATCGTTATGATAAAACACCTGCACAAATTGTCTTACGTTGGCATCTTGCACATAATCGTATTATCATTCCTAAATCACAAACACCTAAACGTATTAAAGAAAATTTTGATATTTTTGATTTTAATCTTGAGTTAACAGATGTTGCAGAAATAGATAGTTTAAATAAAAATGCTAGACAAGGAAAAGATCCTGATGATGTCAGTATTGGAGATTTGAAATAAATATAATTAATCAGTTAGAGTTAACTTTAAAAAAATAATTAAATTCTTTTTACTAAAAGTTAATGTGATGCTCATAAAAGAAAATATTTAAAACTATTAAGCTTAATTTAAGATTATGTAAATACACAGTATTTAACTAGAATGTATGACAAGGAAATTGATAAAATGATAGCAAATAGTTCAGAGAAAAGGATGTCATTTAATGAAAATCAGAGTCATCGTCCCTTGCTATAATGAAGGCGAAGTCGTTTTGAAAACTTATGACAAATTAACTGAAATAATGAAGAAAGATAGTTTAATCAAAAATTATGAATACGATTTACTCTTTATTAACGATGGTAGTACAGATACGACAATACATCATATCAAGAATATTGTTGCGTATGATAACCATGTTAAATATCTTTCATTCAGTCGAAACTTTGGCAAAGAAGCTGCAATGATTGCTGGCTATCAGCATAGCACAATGCACGACGCGGTGATTATGATTGATGGAGATTTACAACATCCGCCTGAATATATTCCACAAATGATAGAGGGTTACATTGAAGGTTATGATCAAGTGGTTGCTAAGAGAAATCGTCAGGGAGAGAATTTTGTACGTAAAACTTTGTCTCGTTGTTATTATAAATTAATTAATGCATTTGTAGAGGATATCCAATTTGAAGACGGCGTTGGTGATTTTAGATTACTCAGTCGACGTGCAGTTCAAGCTTTAACAACACTTGATGAATATAATCGTTTCTCTAAGGGTCTATTTGAATGGATAGGTTATGAAACAAAAGTATTTCAATATGAAAATGTGACGCGTGAAGATGGAGAATCTAAGTGGACTTTTAGAAAGTTACTCAACTATGGTATTGATGGACTCATCTCTTTTAACAATAAGCCTTTACGCATGATGATATACTTAGGTATGTTCACGTTTTCTATCAGTATTTTATATATAATTTATTTATTAATAAATATTTTGATTAATGGTATAAATATACCTGGTTATTTTACTACGATTGCTGCTATATTATTGTTGGGTGGTATTCAATTAATGTCTATTGGCGTAGTAGGAGAATATATTGGTCGTATTTATTATGAAGTTAAACATAGACCGAAGTATATTGTTGAAAACTCTAATATTCAGACTGAGAATCTCGACATGAGATATAATGCTTTAAACCTGAATAAAAATAGAAACAACAAGCGTAGTAATGATTTATATAAATTAAGTTCTTTTTATAAAGTTAAAACATATAGTGATACGTATGCATCAAATTATTCTCAAGATGAAGGTTTTAAAGAGCGTGTACATTAATGAAAACCGAATGTAGCTAGAGTGTTCAAACTCATTCCAGCTACATTCGGTTTTTTAATGCAATACAAATTACTTTTTAAATTGAAATTTTTTTAAGGTAAGTGTCATCGTGGTTCCAATGTCTAAATCACTTTGGACTGTAATAGAGGCGTCAATTTGTTGTGCTAACTCATTTGCAATGTATAATCCTAACCCCGAACCACCAGTCTTAGTATTTCGAGAATCTTCAACTCTAAACGTTCTTTCAAAGATACGTGATTGAAGTTCTGGAACGATACCTATGCCCTCATCTTTTATTGAAATACTAATGACGTCGTTTTCTTTACACTCAGAAATAATAATATCAATACGGCTACCAGAATTAGAAAATTTTAATGCATTATCTAGTAAATTGGTCAAAATACGTTCGATTGGAGGTCGATACTGGTAGAATGCATCAATATCTGTGCAGAAATTAACTTCAAGTGTACGATTTTCTTGTTTTATGTGTTGTTCGTATGGTTGTAATATATTAACAAGTAATTGATCGAGCTGTATTAATTCCAAAGGATAAGAACGTCCAGTATTTAAATTAATCACATGTGTAATGTCATCAAATAAAATTGATAAACGATTTGCTTGTTTAATTAATATTTCATATGCTTCATGAACTTCTTGAGGATCACTAATGACGCCATCCCGTAAACCTTCAGAATATGATCGAATACCAGCTAAAGGTGTTTTTAAATCATGTGCAAGGTTTTGTATGATTTCAGTTTTTTCTTGTTGCTCGTTTTTTATCATATTCATTTGATTATTGATTTCATATGCCATTTTATTAAAAGAATCATTCAACTCTTTAATTTCTCTAGGAGACTGAAATGTTTCATCATCAATGAATTTTTCGTGATTTATAAATTGCTTAGTCTTAATATTGAATTGCTTAATCTTCTGAATTAAAGGATTAATAAAAATACTACAAATCGAAAGTGTTAAACAGCTTGTTATCATAGTAGTGATGGCTAAAGTGAGTGTCATGTGACCATTAAACCACATGAGCTTATATGCAATAACCAGTATAATTGTTGTTAAAATAACGCTTGAAATGACACCGATAATGATTTGACTTCTTATTGAAAAAATAGTTATCGGCTCCTTTCAAACTTATAACCAAGGCCCCACACAGTTGTAATAGTGTAGGGTAAAAAATCATGTTTTTCTAATTTCTCGCGAATTCTATGTATGTGGACATTGACAGTGTTAGCATCTTCGTAATAGTCATATCCCCATACTTTTTCTAGAAGTTCGGATTTAGAAATAACTTCACCTTCTCTAGAAGCAAGATACCATAGCAATTCAAATTCTTTAATGCGCATAGGTATCTCTATATTGTTAATGGTAAGTGTCTTGCTTAAATTTTTTAAAACTAAACCATCAAATTCTAATTGCTCAATTTTATTAGAATGATTTGATTTACTCATTCTAGCGAGAAGGTTATTAGTACGTAATACTAGTTCTCTTGGGCTAAAGGGTTTTTTAATATAGTCATCAGCACCTAACGTCAGTGCGTATATCGTGTCATGTTCTTGAGTTTTTGCTGTTAGATATATGAAAGGTATATCAAGTTGCATATCTTTCATTTTTTTGACAATATCGTATCCGCTAACTTCCGGCATCATAATGTCTAAAATCATAATATCTATATCTGAAGATAATAATTTTAGTGCTTCTTTACCACATGTTGTTGTCGTAACCTGATATCCTTCATATTCGAAATACGTTTGACAAATGTCTACAATATCTTTTTCATCATCCACGATTAGTAAGTGGGTCATGCTTATCTTCACCTCGGTTATTACGGTCTCTAAAATAAGCGATGATTTCTTTAAGTGATACCTTAGCCAATAAAGAGTGGCTCATGAGTAAAATAATAAAGAAAGCTAATTGTAGAGGGTACGTAAAAATCATATCTGCTAAAATATAATTTATCATAACGAAGGCTCCAAAGAAACTTGCAGCGTATGCAAATATACCTAAAATTAAACCTAAACCAATTGCCATTTCCCCTAAAGGTACGATTATATTAAATAATCCTGTTGTGTGTGCAACAATATGTTCAAAAAACCATTTATACCATTGAGGAGAGTCTGTGTTATCTCTAATTACCGGAACTAGCCCGTTTAATGTAAAATCACCTGTAAATTTCTCCCATCCTTGTCTGAAAATAACAATACCTGAAATTACACGAATTAAAAATATTATAAATAAACTTATTTTCTTCATGATTAACACTCTCTTTCTATAGTTAAAAACGCCTACATTTAATAGCTAAATTATTTTAATTTAGCGCCACCAAAAATTACATGTGCTTTTTCGCAATAAATTGTTACTTCATTGTATTTTTCTAAATCTACATTTTTTAAATCAAAAGTTTGTTTGGATTTATTGTAGTCTACTGTTGAAATCTTTTTACCGGATTTAATATCTCCGTTTTTAGTTAGGTAAACATATAGGTCTGGACCTTTAGAAGATTTGTAATTCTCTAACATAAGTTTGCCATTTTCAATTTTAGCTTTACCTTCTACTTTTTCTCCGTTTTTAGATTCAAAATTACCAGATAATTTTTTCGTTGTGTCTGTTTTTACATTACTGTCTTCTTGTTGTTTATCTTTGTGATTAGCGTGATCGCTTTCCGAGTTAGAATTTCCACATGCGCCTAATGTAAGTGATGTAACAATTGCTCCGACTGCTAATAAATATTTTGTATTCATAATGTATTCCTCTTTTCTATTTTTATTTAAGAATAGTTTAATCAGAATACGTGAACATAACCATTAACTATTTCTTAACTACATTTAAAAAAGAATTAAATCAAAATGATTTTTATTTATAATTATAAAAATGAAAGAGTTTTATTAGAACGTAATAGGCTTGATAAATAAAAAATGAAATAAATAAAAGAGATAAAATGAAGAAAAGGTGTCAATATTGAAAATTAATAAGAATTAACGGTTGGGGTAGGAGGACATTCATTTTGAATTCTTTATTCTAATATGAGCTCGACACAACTTATATGACAAGTAAATTTCTCAGTGACTTTTTCTTGTTGAACAAGTTTTTAAATTAGAAGTTGCTATAATGATATTCTCAATTCTATATTAGACTGTCTGAAAAATATGGCTAATCCAATCACTTATGACCTAAGATCAAAAGATGTTTCACATTATATATTGTCTACAAATAAAAAAAGGCTGGGGCAAAAAGTTCCAGGATAAGTAAAAAAAGACAAATTCTATTGAAATAATATAGAAATTGTCTTTTTTATAATTTTTTGATTATTTTCAGTTCGTTGATCTGTTACTTTTCTTATATTAAGCCACGATGATGACTGAATTCATCGAATTCAGTATCGGGAATTGTTTCTACAATATCATTTACATGTCGTGAAATATTATTTGTAGGGATAAGAACTGAACTTTCCATTGGTAGAGTATGTTGAGTCATGTTATATTCTTTACACATAAAGCACCTCGTTAAATTAGTTTATTGGTATTTATTAAATTATACGAAAGGGCCATATTTTTTAAAGTATTTTAATATAAAATTACATATAAGCACAAAGTATTTTGGCGAGACTCTTGAGGGAACAGGACAAGCTGAAGACTACAGGCTGAAGCTGTCCGATAAGAAAGCGAGCCAACAATACGAAGTATTGTAAATAAAGAAGCCAGTAAATGAATTTATGAAAACTCATTTACTGGCTATTTTGCTAGGAATTATGTCCCAACCTCTATCTTATAAATCAATGTAAAGTTTGGATGATGTATCGTATTTTAATGTGAAAGCATTATTTTAACTGTAGCAAGGATAATTATTTTTTATCTTTTATGAAGAAAACACCTTGCCATAATATAAAACCAATGAGTAAGCTATAAATGATTAAAAAGACATACCAAAAGGGCGTTAAAATCATCGTTGATATGAGAGATAGGATAATAATAATTGTACCTGTTGTCATTGGTCTTTTAATTTTACGAAATAGTGAAAGACGTTCAACTTCGTCTATTTTGAAAGTACCTACAAAAAGTAAAATCGCCCCTATTATAAATATCGTGGGTGATAAATATGGGATGGACATGTACACCGATTGTGTGCTCGATTTATCTGTAATAAATTGCAATAAGCTTATAACAATGGCTAGTATTATAGCAATAAACTTTTGGTCAGAAATTACAAAAGGATATAGCTTGAAATTTAAATATATTTGTAAAAGTGTCCATATCATAAATAGCGTGACGGTAAACATCGTAATAAAATTGAATTGATTAATCGCAAAAATATCAATCATGCTATTGATTAAAACAGATAATAATATGGAGCTAAACTTAAGCTGTCTGAAACGATGTCGGTATAAATCGAAGCCAAGAATTAGCAAGACGATGGCGATGTTAATTAATATATATATAATCATGTTGAACTCCTATTCGTAAATCTTCATCTCTTCATTATATCAATTAACATTAACTTAATCATTTCATAACACTCAGAAATTTTTTTAAACGTTTTTTCAATATTAGACACCTTTTTTATTACTCCATAATAATGTGTGTAATTGCGGTAGTACATAGACATGATTCATATCACTACTTTGCATTACACGATCCACTAATTGCTCATACCTTTCAAGTAATTTATCTGTATGTTGGTCAACGTTATCATCAAGATAAGGATTACCTACTTGTAGATAGAATGGGATGTTAGGGTAGCGATGATGAATTAATTTTGCAAAATCATAGTCTGCATCGTCAAAAATCACCACTTTCAAATTAAGTGAATGAAATGTACATTGATTTATAACAGAATCTAATATTTCTAGATTAGTTTTCATTCCCGAACTAGGGGGTTTTGGACTAATCGTTAAATCGTCAATTTGTGTCATCCATGATTGGAAACGACTACCTTGTGTTTCTAAAGCTGTATAAATATGTTTGTCTTCAAATAAATCTACTAATTCCTGTATACCTTTGATTAACGCAGGGTTACCTCCGGATATAGTTACGTGATTAAATCGATGACCACCTATTTCAAGTAACGCATCATAAATTTCTTCAGCAGTCATTAATTTGATATCTTCTTTAGCACTACCGTCCCAAGTAAATGCAGAATCACACCAGCTACATCGATAATCACAACCAGCTGTACGCACAAACATTGTTTTTCTTCCTATTACACGACCTTCACCTTGAATCGTTGGTCCAAATATTTCTAAAACGGGTATTTTAGCCATTTACACTTGATCTTCCTTTGGTCTATAAACTACGTAACTTGAAGGTGTTTCTCTAAGATAAACTTGAACACATTTCGGTTGATTCTCTCTTTGATTTAACTCTTTTTGAATAATGTGGTAAATCGTTTGTGCGACAATTTCTGTTGAGGGACTTTTATCCTTAAAAGCAGGTAAGTCATTAAGCAAATAATGGTCAAATTGTTCATGAACTAGCTTTTTTAAATCTCTAAAATTAACTAAAAATCCACATTTATCTAGTGTATTACCAGCGATTGTTAAGTTGACGTAATACGTATGACCGTGTGTACGAATACATTTTCCCGCTTCTTCAAAGGGAATGTAATGTGCAGCTGAAAAGTTAAAATCTTTGTTAAGTTCGAATTGATATGGGTGAGTGACACTTGGATATATTTGTTGCATTTCCTTATTCTTCTCCTTTATGTTCAAGATAATGTTTTAAACCTCGAGCTCTTAAGTGACATGCTGGACATTCACCACAACCATCACCAATGATACCGTTATAACATGTTAATGTGTTGTGGCGAATATAATCTAACACACCTAGCTTATCGCTGAGTGCCCATGTCTGTGCTTTGTCTAACCACATTAATGGTGTATGAATGACAAAGTCTTTATCCATTGAAAGACTTAAAGTTACATTCATAGATTTGATAAAGCTATCTCTACAATCTGGATAACCTGAAAAATCTGTTTCACAAACACCAGTAATAATATGTTTAGCATGAATTTGATAGGCTAACGCGCCAGCAAAAGATAAAAACAATAGATTTCTAGCTGGTACGAAAGTATTAGGAATACCATCATCATTATCTTCAATGTAACCCTCTATCATTTGTGGAATATATTCAGGCGGATGTTGTAAATCTCCATCAATCATAATCACCGCGTCGTGCATTGTGCTATGCTGATAGCCAGCAATCATTGCAGCTTCTTTGCCAAAGTTTCGACTGAATGAAAGATATTTAACATGGTTATCATACGCAACAATATTCTTGATATGATGTATTGTCGTATCTGTACTACCATCGTTAATAAAGAGTAAATCGTATTCATAATTTTTGATTAAACTATCTTTCTTCATTATTTCAGTTAATTTGTCATAAGTTTTCAAAACGACTTCGCCTTCATTATAGCAAGGGACGATGACTCTGATTTTCATTAAATGACATCCTTTTCTCTGAACTATTTGCTATCATTTTATCAATTTCCTTGTCATACATTCTAGTTAAATACTGTGTATTTACATAATCTTAAATTAAGCTTAATAGTTTTAAATATTTTCTTTTATGAGCATCACATTAACTTTTAGTAAAAAGAATTTAATTATTTTTTTAAAGTTAACTCTAACTGATTAATTATATTTATTTCAAATCTCCAATACTGACATCATCAGGATCTTTTCCTTGTCTAGCATTTTTATTTAAACTATCTATTTCTGCAACATCTGTTAACTCAAGATTAAAATCAAAAATATCAAAATTTTCTTTAATACGTTTAGGTGTTTGTGATTTAGGAATGATAATACGATTATGTGCAAGATGCCAACGTAAGACAATTTGTGCAGGTGTTTTATCATAACGATGAGCAATATCTGTAATTACAGGGTCATCAAGCAACCCTTTATTGCGCATTAAAGGCATCCAAGCTGTTACTTTAATATCATGTTCATCACAAAAGTCTTGTACATCTTGTTGGTTAAAGTACGGATGTAACTCAATTTGATTCACCTGTGGTGTAATTTTAGTTTCTTTCATTAACTTTTCTAAATGATGTATCTTAAAGTTACATACACCAATGGCTTTTATTTTACCTTCTTCATATAAATGTTCTAAGGCTTTATATGATTCAATATACAATTGATCATTTTCACAAGGCCAATGAATTAAAAATAAATCTAAATAGTCTAACCCTAAATTGTCCAATGATTTATTAAAGTACTCTATTGTTTGGTCATAACCTTGATAATCATTCCAAAGTTTAGATGTTATGAATAACTCGTCCCTCTCAACATTTGAATGTTTTAATGCACTACCTAAGGCTTTTTCATTTCCATAAAAGTATGCCGTATCAAATGCGCGATATCCTGCATCTAAAGCTGTACGGACAACCTCTTCCATCTGCTCATCCGCTATCTTATAAACTCCTAATCCAACTGCAGGCATTGGATAACCGTTATTTAAAATTTGAACATCATTTGTCATAGTACATTAACTCTCCTTATTTACATAGAAATTATTCACTTATTAACATTTTAATACCTTTTTTATTTACTGATGAAACAAATTTGAGCTATTCATTGTGTTATTTTAATATAAAGCAATTTATTATTCTTAAATGATGAGTATCCCCGTTACCTTCTACATTTTAACTATCCTTATATAAAACAAAAAGTGGGATAGAACTCACTTGGTGTTCTATCCCACAACTTATCTTTTGAAATATTAATCACGTTCGTCATCTTCTTGTTCTTCATTAACAGAAGGACGTCCACTATTAAATTCATAATTTAAGTTGACCCAAATAATTTGATGATTGTCGATTTCTGTAATCGTCCAACGATCATATTCAGTATCAACGAAGTCATCTTTTTGCAAATTAGTATTTTGTGATTGTAACCAACCACCAATAGTATCAATATCTTCAGAATCTTCAAACTCTATGCCAAATTTTTCATTTAAATCATCAAGTAAAACACGACCATTAATTTGATAAGTATGATCATCAAGTTTAACTATATCGTTAACTTCGTCATCATCAAATTCGTCTCTGATTTCACCAACAATTTCTTCTAAAATATCTTCCATTGTTAAAATACCAGCTGTCCCACCATACTCATCTATAATCAAACTAATATGTACATGCTCTCTTTGCATTCTTACAAGAGCATCACTTATTCTAGTTGTTTCTGAAATCATGGGTAATTCATGAATATAATTAGCGATTTTAATCGGTTTACCTGACGCATATTCTGTTAAAAATTCTTTGACATTTATAAAACCTTTTACATGGTCTTTATCACCATCTTCAGTGATTGGATATCTTGTAAACTGATGTTCTTTGATGGTATCTAATAATTCATCTACATTAAATGGTTCGTTGAGCGTAACCATTTGTGTACGTGGCACCATAATATCTTTTGCATGACGTTCATCAAATGAAAAAATATTTTGCATATACGCAAGCTCGGTTTGGTTAATCTCTCCACCGTTATAACTATTGTTTATAATAATTTTTATTTCTTCTTCTGACATTGCATCAGTTTGAGCATCTGGATCAAATCCAAACATTCTGACAATCACACGAGAAGAACCATTCATTAACCATATAAGTGGTTTCATAAAATTACCAAAATAAAATAATGGTCTTGAATATAAAAGTGCAAGTTGTTCTGTATGTTGAATAGCAAATGATTTAGGTGCCAATTCGCCTAATACAACATGTAAATATGTCACAACAATGAATGAAACAACAAATGAAATCGTCGTTGTTAAAGGACTAGGTAAATGTAATAACTCGAATAGTGGGTGCATCATCTTTTCAAATGTCGGTTCACCTAACCAACCTAAGCCTAAAGATGTTACTGTAATACCTAATTGACAGGCAGATAAGTAATAATCAAGATTGTCTATCATTTTTTTGACAATTTTTGCGCTCTTATTACCCTCATCTACTAATTGTTCAATACGCGTTGATCTCACTTTTACTAGTGCAAATTCTGACCCAACGAATACTGTTGTTAATGCAATCAAAAGAAAAAATATAGCTAAACTAATTATGGTCGAAGTTTCCAATTAATTCCCTATTTCTAGGGATTCACCTCCATATATGTTGTGTCACGCTTAGGTAACACGTATTTAAATCATCATGACTCAATAAGTGACAACTACATGCTAAGACCTTCCCATCGTGACACTCCCCGTAAAAAATGTGATTGGCTTCATTCTATCATAAATCTTTTGTTATATGTTGAACATATGCCAATACTATATTGTAGACAAAATAATTTTTTTATTCAACCAATGACAAATCATTTGAAAGCATGATATTTTCCATTTTTAATCGTCGTTTCAACATTACATGCATCATCTATGATAACAATATCTGCATCTTTCCCGATTTTAATACTACCTTTTATGTCGTCTATACCTAATGTTATCGCTTGATTTAAACTTGTTACTCTCCATAAATGCTCAATCGTGTCACCTGTAAATTGTATTAAATTTTTAAGTCCTTCGTTCATTTTGAGTATACTTCCAGCTAAAGCCCCAGAAGACAGGCGTGCTTCACTTCCCTTTACAATCACATCCTGACCACCTAAATCATAATGTCCTTCTGGCATTCCTTTAGCTCTCATCGCATCTGTAATTAAATAACAGCTTTGATTCCCCTTAAGTCTATATGCAAGTGCGATGGATGCAGGATGTGAATGAACACCATCCACAATCATTTCAGTATGCAACCCTTGATTTAACCAGGCTGCACCAAATACACCCGGTTCTCTATGTTGAAAGCCGGTCGCTGCATTATACAAATGAGTGATGTGTTTGGCACCATGACTCACAGCTGTATTCGCTTGATCAAACGTTGCCACCGTATGTCCGATTGAAAAAATGATATCATTTTTCATTGTCTTTAACGTTTCTGTTGCTCCATCAACTTCAGGAGCGTACGTAATAATCTTAATTAGTCCATTCGCTACTTCCTGAAACGACTTTATTTTATCAACCGTAGGACGTTGTACGAATTGAGGATGTTGTGCGCCTACTTTATGTTCTGAAATAAATGGACCTTCAAGATGTACTCCCACAATTTCGGCAGCATTTGTAACATCTTGTTGTTGAGTATATTTAGCAATAGTTTGAAGTGCTCGCTCAATATTGACTGTTGACTGTGTCATTGTTGTTGCTAAAAAAGATGTTGTCCCCTCAGAAAGGAGTGATTCTGCTAAATGTTGTAAGCCTTGTTCAGATGCATCCATGGCATCTTCACCATAGCCCCCATGGATGTGAATATCTATAAATCCTGGCAGTATATGTCGTTTTTTTACATCAATAATGTCAATTGTATTATGCGACGATGACGGATGAAAAGGACACTTACCAACGTCTAAAATTTTTCCATCTTTAATATGAACATATCCATTGTTAATCATTTCATTTTCTGTATATACGATGCCATTTGTTAAAACATATTCTGACATGATTGAACCCTTCTTTTCTTTGAATTATTAGTAGTTGACTGAACTATTTTATTATATCTTTCTTGGTAATGAATATCACTTTTTCAATATTTTACTGGTTAACAGATGATGCAGAAATAGATAGTTTAAATAAAAATGCTAGACAAGGAAAAGATCCTGATGATGTCAGTATTGGAGATTTGAAATAAATATAATTAATCA
>Ga0115853_100279_pt1 | contig 15822 bp, 17 predicted proteins | sample InSIn5gowninarea_FD_83867 | JGI IMG/M metagenome (GOLD analysis project Ga0115853, IMG submission 83867)
AAAGAGATGAGTTTGGGTAATCGGATACTGATGCACTGAAGCACTGGTAGATAAAGATAAAGGGGGGTTTCGTGGAAAGAAGAAGGCCGCGATGGAGGTGAAATAGAGCCAAATGTGAAGCAGACATTGAGGGCGTGGTAAGGGCAGACACAGGTGATAAAGGGGATGAAAGCAGCGTGACAACATTGGGAAGGGCACCAGGAATCGTTCATGAGGGAGGGCAGTCCTTTGGAAAGAGAAAAGGGTGCATGCTCTGCCAGGGAGATGTGGGCAATGCATGGGTTATGAATGGATGAATGCGAAAAGATGTGCTCTTGAAACAGGTCCGTGTATGATGGATGTTCCATTGTAGATGCAGATGCAGATGGAGATGCGGTCGATGCGGGCAGGCGGTATGTATAACAAGAAAGGTTCGGCGGGCCGGGAAAAGAACCGTAAGATTACTGGACGAGCATGTCGAGACTGTAGCATTGCCGAGTAAAGTTGAAGGTCGTCCGTCCACCAAGGTGTAAAAAACAATGCAGGTATGCAAGGCGCACGGTGAAGTGTAGTAGCCTTTATAGGTCTTAAGCAGGCACCGGCGTGACCCCTGCATACTTGTCGCTCTCTTGATAGTAAGTATAGAGCCATTCCGAGCTTTGTCTGATCTCAATTTTAAGCTTCTCCAACAATGTCTTTACCCTGTCCAATTTTTCCTTTTCAAAGTACAGACGGTTCGTTTCGTTGTAAGCGGATGCGCTGCTATTGGAAGTTTGATTAATGGCAGGGGACTTCGATAATGATGATGGTGACGTGGGAGAGGCGGTTTCCGGCTGCTCGCTGCTGCTGCCAAGATCGGAACTGGAGCCCGAGCCTGACCTGCTTACATCACCCCCACTTCGTCTTTCACTGCCGCTCGAAGAAGAAGAATTCGTCCAGGCCAAAGGAGCAGACTCTGCGAAACTCATACTGCTTCTCTCGAACAAGTGAGGCGAGTGAAGATCGGTGGGAGAGCGCTGCATTGTGCTTTCCGATGATATAGATGGAAAAGCAGCTGGCGAGTCGAGCAGGATAGCAGGGGTCGAAGCTGCTGGTACAGGAAACTTGAAAGGATTGTCCTGATTGCCGTATAGAGGGGAAGTAGCGGGCGATTGCTTGCTCGAGGGGTAGTACGAAGTGAAAGAAGAATCGGATTCGTATGGTGTACTGCCCAGAGGGGGCGAGAAGAGTGGGCTAGCGACGCTGCTCGAATGAGCAGAAGCGGAGGAGCCATAGCCTGAGCCAAAAGCTGAGCCCGAGGCTGATCCTGAACCCGATGATTGTGATGAAAGCCCGCTGTTGCCTCCTCCCGTGTAGCTGAATGCTCTGAGATGTGCCAGTGAAGGGGGGAAGTGGCTGTGATAGATCGACTGGCAGGTCTGAGAGACCTTGACGAGACCCAAAGAGGCGGATGACCCTTTCAAATAGTGAGCTTTATCGCAGAGTTTTATGATTGAACCTTCGCGAAGGTAGGCCTCCATTTGCTCGACAGTCATCTCTGCCTGGTCGCACCAAGCCCATACGAGGGCTTTGCTGAACTCTCGAGTCGCGTCATTGTCGTCCATAGCGAGGATCTGACCGAACGAGTCCATATCTACGATTCCTTCTTGCATGTAAATCTGACCTGGTCGCTTGCCATGTCTGACTAAGTTAGCCGGACCTTCTCCTTGACCTTGTCCGGCGCAACTCGCGTTGTTCTGGCCATGGGAAGGGTAGGAGAGGTTTTTGCTGTTCCCGCCGGTGTTTGACACCTTCCTGCCCAGTGACGAGCTGGCGTAGGTTGGTGAGGGTGGATAATTTATGTTGTTGTTGTTGTTGCTTCCGCTGACCTGTGGTGATTTAGGGGATGAAACTGAATGATCCTGTGGATTGAATTGAGAGTAGCGCAGGGAGGGAGGTAGGTCAGTCAGGGAGTAGGGATGGAGCACGTGAAGTCAGTGGATGTCGAGTAGCGCGTCAGTCCAGCCGTAGTAAGAGGTCCATGAAATGAAACCAGTCGTAGATCCATATAGATGCGCATTGAGTTGATTTTCGAGGAAGGTAGTACCGAGCCGACGAAGGAGGGAATATATTGAAGAGAATATCATTTTCATCAGCCTTTGCGCGGATAGATTGCGCCTCGATCGCTGCCTGACTGGGTGCGTACAGCGATGGGATGAGAGATGGTTGATTATAAGAAGCACTCACCCTTGATGTGGAAACTGAAGTGTGCGCAGTATGCTGCCTGTGCCTCTGCCTTGATGGCTGCGATTGAAGGATGGCCGATTCCATGGTGGTGGTGGTGGTGGTGGTGGCGGCGTGTGGCAGCAGTAATGAGGGATATAATGGTAATATGGTGATGGAAGGTGGTAGTAATTCACCGTAGAGTGCTGTGCAGTGTTGAAGAGTAAGATGAATGAAGTAGTAGTAGTCTCGAAGCGATAACCAATCCAGGGAGCTGAGGTGAGAGTATAGATATACTGCTCTTCCACGTTGCTCAGGGCGTAGCGTATGTCGGACGCCTGGGATGAGGTGTATCGGGACTTGCTTGACTAGATGGTGTGGATGAGTAGTCTACTCTGGTGTGTGCGAGTAGGTGGTGTTATTCTACTTTATCTTGTTGTATCCTACTCTATGCTATGCTGTATGCTGTATGCTGTATGCTGATGCACGATGTGTCCTCCTCTTCCTCCTCCAACTTCAAAGTCCAGCACAAGGGCGTCGAGTATCCTCAGTCACTCAGATGAGCGACGTCGGCGACGAGTGTATGTGGGATGTGCTGGCTGTGAGGCTGTCCTGTTCTATGCTCTTCCTTGCTTATTCTACGTGTGTCCTTGTTGATGTCTTCCTTCTTCCCTCTCTCTCTTGCTCTAGGACCACCTCGATGCTCCTACTGCACCATGGACTTGCAGCTCACAGTTGGAACGACTGCAACCTCAGCTACACTCGCTAACTGATTACAACTGCAAACTCATATCAATCCACATTTATTAACTCTCCTCCTTCACTCAGCAACTCTGCGCTCTCTCTTTCTCTCTCTCTCTTCACTCTCCCTCTTCCGTAAGACTAATCGCAGCTAACAACTCCCTCGCTTCCCTCCTTCCCGCCCTCCCTCGATTTGATTGAATGAATACACTGCAGATCTCCTCAGGGGAGTATATACATCATAGACTGATACTAACGCACTCTCTAGCTGAGTCACACTAACTCTACCTCCTTCACTACCCTCCTGCCCTACTTCACCGTCTTGTACCTTCACTTTCAACTATATACAGTGGCAAACTGGAAACTATATACCCCACCTCGACTGACATCGACTGACATCGAGCAGGGTATGCTCCAGTCACTAATATTGATACCAACATCGACTAATCCATCACATGCACGCACTCTCTGTGCACATAATGAGCTACTCCTCGCTCCGATACCTCCATGACTCACCCACATAACGCGTCTTTCAATATGTACCATTCCAGAGGATCGCCCTCGACCACTATTCTACAAGATCGATACAGATCGACACTCATCCAACCTACCACAGTATAAATACACACCGACCGAACCCATAAAAGATGTCCAAAATCATGTATGGATAGCATGTATGCTATTATCCACTCTCCACATCCCGGGTATGGGTTTTTTGACGGTCGCGAGAAACTGGCCTGGCTGGCTGGCTGGCTGACCGCCCCTGTCTTGTCCGGTCCTGCCGAACCGACGTGCGACTCCAGCGACAGGATATACCTGCGTAGTATACCGACTCAGTAGTCTGCGGTACACACTCCTCTCCACAATGTTTTCTCAGCAAGACATAATTGTCAACATACCCTTCCAAGCTACTTTCCCGAGTCACGAAAGACGGCTTCAATTCTTTGCAATTGGAAGGGGTATTGTCAGGATATAGTCTTTCAATAAAACTCGATGAGCGCTTTGTCGTTGTACTCGGGCATTTCTTTCGTCCGACAATGGATCCTTCGGATGTTGTTGATTTGCAGGTTCGATGTCGTCAGGCTTCATCAACTACATGAGTAGGTGTTGCACCATGGGGCAATTGAGCCTTCTCGAGGCAAGCAAGGCAAGCGCGAGACGCGAACCGGGGACGAGAACGAAACGAGAAGGGATAAAACAACAAAACCGGTGTCCGCTAAGCAAAGGAAGGTTCAATCAAAAATCAAAGCGAGAAAAAGCCTCTGAATTTCACCTTATTAGAAGAAAGGATGCTAGCATACACCCCAAAAAGATTAGCAGACCATCTAAACGAAAGAACTCTCTAAACAACATTAGAAAAGGGAAAAAAAGCACTGAATGAGAATTTCACTCTTATCCCTGGTTTGGATTTCTTCGCAAAACGAAAGGACTAGCCCCGGTTTCACTGTGACTGACGAAAACTGAAATGAGAGAATGAGTTGTGTTGGCCCGATTTTTTTTGAACTGGATCGACTCCATTAGGAAAAGAGAAAGGCGCAATGAAATAGCACGGAAAGGTTTCTTTTGGGATGGAGAATTTTGCTGCCTTGTTCTCTCGCTTCGGCATCCGATCCCTAGCCGGTCCCTCCCACGTACCACCATAGTGAAGTAGTAAATGAGAGCTGCAGGTAAGGGTGAGTTGGACGGTAATGATGACGTTCCAAGGGTATTCATCGCCTCTGAAGGTACGGGAGAACATGCCAAATTGGTAAAATATGATACAGCGGCTTCTTTGAATGGCCGAGGTGAGACTGAGAGAAAATTCGGTTTGTTTTGTCTGACTTTGCTTTTGGAGCTTGACTTGTGTGGAAATCTCGATGACGGTATATTAAAGGATCGTCCAGGTGTCCAGGACCTGCAGGTCTAACCTTCTTGTGAACGAGCGTGCTAGTCGGAGAAAGAGGAGGGAACGTAGCGGACGGAAAGGGAGTAATGGGGAGCGAGGATCACCGCCCTCGATATAATCTCCAATCTTCTCCCTCTCTTTTCTCCTCCCCGTACCGTCGTCCTTATCAACCTAACACCGTCTCTTGTTTGATTTAAGAGCGGTAGTAACAGGTCTTCTAATAACCCTCTCGAATTTGGTAATTCTTCTACATTCGCCATCAATTCCTTCCATCCATTGGATCTCAAGTACATCTGTCACTACGAGAGCGTTATACTTAATGCGTCTCTCATTGTGGTGGTGGTGTTTCGCGCTTGTCGTTGTTGACGACGCTGATGATCTTGGCATCATCCTACGTTTCCTAGGTGATGATTCTGGATCTACTTCTTCTGCTTCGTCTGATCCGGATCCAGAACCTGAATCTACACTGCTGCTCGTACTTGCATCTTCGCGGCTATCTTCGGCTTCAGCATCTCCTTCATCGGACGATGAGGTGGACGATGAGGTCGAAGAAGAGGGTGATGAAGGAGATGAAGAAAGCTGAGCAGCCGATAAAAGAGGGGAAGATTCCCATTTAGGGTTTATTAAATTTGCCAGTACAGAATGAGCAGCTAGATAACCTTCCCTCCCTCCATTTGTAGGATTAGCTATGAAAGGACCAAACTTGAGTACACTTCCATCTGGTGAGAAGGGAGAAGCAGAAGCTGGAAGGAGAGAATGGGAGCGGGAGTGTGCTGATGATGATTTCGTTGACGACGACTTGAGCGATAATAGAGACGAAGATGATGATGATGGAAGAGGGTGAGAATCGCAGTATGCGCGTCTGAGAGAGAGGAAATGAGCTTTGAGCTGATCGTAGGATACGCTCTCGCCATTGATGGAGGCCTGTAGCTTTCGACTGAATATCTGCTCGAAGAGGAAGTTGAAGAATGAATCGTTGCGGCAGATGAGGAGGTCTGAGAGTACTTTCTTGTAGAAGCTGAGGGTGGGAGGGGGGTAGTGGTGGTGGTGTAGAACAAGAGAGGGAGGGATAGAGAGGGGGGGGGGAGAATAGTAAGAAACCGAAGGGAGAAGAAGAGAGATAGAGGAATAGAGGAATAGACAGAAAGAAAGACATAGATAAATGGAGGAAACACGAAAGAAAGATAGTTTAGAGTTTTCGTGTGTTTGGGGAGTGAGGTCACGTGCGTGGTCGGCAGGCAGAGAGGGAGTGAGCGAGATGAGATGGAGGATGAGAGGGAGAGGGAGGCGAGAGAGCGAGAAAGAGCATGTCAGTAGGCCGTCTGTCTGTATATCATGCACGCAGCCACCCTGCGAGCGAGGCGCGCCTTGCAGTGATGAAATTGACGAGGTGGCTACGGAGTGCAGAATAACTCACCATTCCAATGGCAGGACCACCTGCTTAACAGGGCGTTGGATTGTATGATCATATGTATCTTGCTCGTCATCATATGTCAGTGAGTGATTGCCTTCCTCGTCTGATGAGCCAGAGTAGGATGAGCTGCGAGATAACGGCGTAGAGTACAAGGCAATCGAGGTGAGGTGAGGTGAGGTGAGGTAGAGGTGGAGAGAGAGAGGCGTGAGTAGGCATATGATATGGATAGTGCGGTACTCCCACACTCACACATCCGAGTGCAGGTATGTGGCCATGTTAGTGGTCTCAACCCTTTTCGGTGGTTCAGTGTGTTTTGCTATGGTGATGCTGCCGTGGAGTGCGGTATACGATAGAGTAGACTGAGTGGAGTATGCAGAGTAGAGCAGAGCGAGCAGAGTGTAGAGTAGGATAGTGAACACTCTGAATACTCTTCAACACCCTCTACTCAGTATACCCGCTGCCCGCTTGACCGTCTGCTCTGCGTGCTCGACTGCCTGACTGACGAGTGAGCGAGTGACCGGACCCTAAAGTGGGGGAAGCGAGACTTGCACTTTGGATGGGAGAGATGGGGGCGAGAATATAATGGTGCTGTATATATGATGGTGAATGGCACAACGACAAGGTGCATGATACAACACTCAGCACTCTCACTCGCTGTTGTTCTCGCATGCCTGCTTCCACTTACCCGTACCCGTACCCGGCTATGGCTCCAACTCACGGCAGACGGTATATCCCGGAGTGTAGTCTATTGACTTGTACTGTATTAATGAATATTGATTAATCTACTATTAATCCCTTATTGACCTCCCACTTACAATCCCAACTACCCCTATCCTCCCTTCATTAACCAGGATTAAAAAGGCAATAAGCAACGGTAATTGCGCGCCTCGCTCTTTCGCCGGGGACCGGAACTCACTCACTCTCACTCTCTCTCACTCCGCCAGAGGGCCAGACCGAGAAAAGAGCACGTGCAGAGGAGGCTCTGGAGGGCAAATGTCGGGGGAAGCGGAGCACCGGGGTAAATTAGAGTGGATGTAGAGTTCACCCAGATGGGAAGGGAGGCAAGGTGCAATTGCCGGGAAGAGAGAGTGAGCAACTCCACCTCGTTAAAGTCACATGAGCATCGCATCCCCCCGTGTGTACAGACGCCTTGTCCTTACTTCCTCGAGTAACTTACTGCATTAAAGCACAGACACTCCCGCCCATGTCGCTCTTCTCGCTTGCATACTAGAACTGCCGTCCACCCTATGTAGTGTAGGAAAACAGCACAAACAACCTCTCCGAGACATGCATACACCCCATGTTGGACAGTTGAACATCCTCCCAGCCTCCGCCACCCTAGTTTAGTTTCCTAGATCACCGTATGACAGATTCGCATGTTGGTCGTCTGCAGTACTGTAGAACACCCACCTGCTCACGTCTCTGTCCTGCTGCTTCCCTCTCCTTCCCGTCAACATGCATCGTACCTATCTCCCATAAGTTAGCCGAATCTTCCGAATCGGCACCGTAGGCGAGGTAGGTTCAATTTGTTCACTTTGTTGACAGGCCGGACTTCAATTACCGTAAAGTTATGGTGTCGAGCGAGCGCGAGCAATGCATGGGCAGACATGTCAGCAGTGCAGTACACCTAGTCACATATAATACCTCTTACTGTCCACTGTGTCACTGCATGGACCTGCCCTCCATTGCCTGCTTCCACTTCAAATTGCCGGTCCGAGCTTGGCTAGCGAGCGAGCTGCCATAGCCGAGAAAGGCACGTGACCTGTCCAAAGCGCCCCAGGCCTGCCCTGTCCTGTCTTGTCCCAAATGAGGCAGCAACAAGGCACAAGGAGAGGAAGAGATAAATGGCAGGTTGGAAGCGAGCTTGGATGCTGTGCTAGCAAAATAGTAGTGGTGTAGCAGAGAGTTCCGAGATATGTTCTTCGGCGACGAGTCGAGCTCTCCCGGTACTACACGAAACGTCTGGCAGACTTGGGGAGGAATGTCGAAGAGTCTCGTAGTGAGCCGCAGCGACGCGGAGGCGATTGTGAGAGACTCATAGACTGACGAGCGAGTCTTCAATTGCGTCTACAAGGAGAGGTGCTTTACCAAGTCATAAGCACAGTGTCATTGAGCAATACTAGTACTGTCTACAGAAGGACGTCCTTTCAAGCAAAGATTTATGATTTAGATATAGCTGCAGGAAGCGTAATGCGTCTTTGCAATAGCGCTACACTGGCAACGAGGCTCCCTGCCTGGCATGTGTCCTTGCCCCACTTCCCGCTTCGATTTCACTGCTTCCGTACACGCCTCATCCGAAGTGGCAATTGACCACCTTTCTCCTCTTCTCCCAGGATCACAGGTCTAGTAACGACATTTGAGCGTTTGCTCTGATGAGAATCACATTCATCAGCTTTGTCATAGTCCACATACGACGTCGATAGGGAGACTTGGATCATCTCCAACTCACAATAGGAGTACCACCCTCATCTCTTTCCAGGAACTCAAAATTAGCAATCAAAGCAGTAGTGAGCGTCCTAATCTCCGCCAAGCTGAATCGATATCCAATACATCCACGTGGACCAGCAAGGAAAGTCATCATGTCACCCCAAGCAGTATAACTTAATTCCGATCCTCCTCCATTCTTGTCTTTGTTCAAGTTTGATAAAGTGCCATCGAGCCATCGCTCAGGTCGAAAAATATCTGCATCTTCCCCGAATAGCTTCTTGGATCGATTCACACAGTAGATTCCTACCATTATTTGCTGCCCCCTTTTCACGAATAGTGAATCGATGGTCTTGCCGTCCCGGCCTGTGATTGGCTCGCTGAGTGGGATCACATCGTCCGCTGTAGCTTCCCTGGCGGTGATGTAGACTGGCGGTGCGTAGCGCAGGACTTCGCGCTGTAGATGATCATGGGAAAGCATTTCATCAGCCAGATGGATGGACACACTAAGTATAGCATACCTACTATGACGGCATCCAGGTATGGCATCTTAGCGTAGTCATCCGCATCGAAGAAGGTCTCTCCCTTTCCTTCTAGTTCTGCTCTTGCAGAGACGACTTCATGCCTAAGTTTAGCTTGAACCTCGGGATAGCGACAGAGATAGTAGAGTAACCAAGTGAGCATAACTCCGCTTGTCTCGTGCCCAGCTAGACTGAAGGTTGAAATCTTCAGGGAAAGGAATGTTAGTTATAGTAATATAAACTGACAAAGCAGTGTCGTGAAATAGACTGCTCACTTGGCCCATGATCTGATAGTTGGTGCAAAGGGAGATGGAGGGAGGTCAGGAAGTAATCTTTAGCCTCCATCATCGAATTAATATTAAAGAGTTGAAAGATTCCCCACTTCATCATCATGCAGCTTGTCCTTCATATTCTTCGCCTCCATATTTGCTTTAACAATCAAACTTAGCAAGTCCTTCTTTCCTTCCAATTCACCAGCAGCAACCTGTTCCCTTCGTTCAGCCAGCATCTTTTTTCCTTCCCTCTGCATGACCTCAGTAGCCTGCTTGACTCTTCGGGTAGCTTTCGTCGGTAAGTTCTTCAATGCGGGAACCCACCGGATAAGAGCAGTAACGAGAACAGCCGAAACGGTAATCTTGCGAGGTTGTAGCATTTGCTGGAATACCTTAGCGAGTTCATTCTTTTCATCATCCAATGCTTTGAAATCGTAATCGAACCCAGCTCGTCCTATGATATCTAGAGTTGCTCGAGAAAGATAGCTGTAGATGTTGATGACTGTATATTCATTGCCGGTGGATAAAGCAGGTGCGGTCTTCTCCTTCTCCTTCTCTTGTACTTCCTTTTCTGCCTCAAGCTGAGCTTCGATAACGGTATTTAGCTTGGCGATCAACTTCTCAGCTAGCTCGTGGAAGATTGGATAGTAAGAATTGGTAGAAGCTTGTGTGAATGGAGCTGATAAGATACGTCGATGTCGTTTATGCTGGTCGCCTTCTACGAATAGGACGCCCTCTCCTAGAACCTGAGCTAGAAGATGTCTCGTTTGGATAGGTTTTGGGTATTCGTACTGGGAGTGTATCGTCAGCGCAGTACTTGAGAGTATATATAGGAATATCTGGTGGCGAGTAGTCAGGACTTACTGGCTTGGTCACGAGTATGTGAGCGAGTGCCTTTGGATCTGTAACGTATAGCCTGTTGCCTCCAAGAAAGCCTCTGTACATGATAGTCGGTCCATACTCGGCTGCGTATCACCACACGCAAGTATGCAAGAACGCCACGTCAGCTCGGGAATGAGAGACAGCCGGACATGGAAAAGTCAAACGCATAGACTGACCAATCCACTGCGCGTGCAGCTCAGCAGCCTCTCCCTTGAAGATGGACTGTAAATTGCCGGATATGATGGAGTCGCTAGGTGGACCTGGCAAGTTCTTGATGGTGCTGAGGTGGTATGGCCGGAGATAGAGGAGATAGACCAGGAAGACGAAGAGAGCGAGAGAGGCGAGGCTGGAGTGGAATGGCAGAGGGTAGCTATAGCATCAGTATGACTTGGCTTTCTATCCACTCCGCTTGCTTCACGTGGATTGCCTGTCCCTGCTCTTCTGGATATCCCGGCTATATGACTGCGGAGTTCCAATGCACTCACCCAGCTCGACTGTGAATGAACGCAGTCAGTACATCGGACAGTCTACCTATCACAGCCATCTTCAGATATGCACGAGTCGCTGCAGTCAGTCTGAATTAGAGAAAGCTTCCTTCCTTCCTCGTCCATCCTGTCGCTATTCTGGATGCATGTTCAGATCTCGCAGCGAGGAGCAAGCAAGAGCTCGCAGAGGGGAGGAGAGGAGAGGAGGAGAGAGAGCTGCCAGTGTGGACGGACTGAGGTTAAACAGTTGAACTGTGATTGCATGATGAGAATAGACAAATCAGGATGAAATAGAGCTCTATAACAAAGTCAATTGGAGACCTCCACTCCACTTGCAGGCGCTATGGCCGTCGATGATCGAAGAAGGAGGGAAGTAGTATTACCGGTACAAGAAGATGGATGGACAGATGTCTGAAGTATTTTCACTGTTATTCTGCTTATGAACCTCACTACACATTCCTGCAGACTTCACTGCTCACTTCCGCCATCTCTCTGCGACTTCTGACCTACATACAAGATAGCGAGCTGACTCCTAGCTAGCGAGCGACCTTGCGCACCTTGAGCGGCATCTGGGCTCCCTCCTCAATGTGTCCGTCCACTATAGGTCGCATCACAATATTGGTTCGTCGGGTAATAGGTCTACCAGATGGGGAGAACTCGAATTCGCAGATGAGTTTTGCTAGAATGACTCTGATTTCGAGCAGGGCGAGTCTGTAGCCGGTGCATCCCCTGAATGTCAAGCAATTTAACAATACGTCAGATTTGCTTACCGCCCTATGGCGCTACTTCGATGGAGATTAGACGCTTCCTACCTAGGTCCACCCAAGAAAGTCAAAAGCGGAGTCCAAGTCGTGAATGATCTCGTCTTTCTCGTAAGCTCTCCATCATTCTCTAACCACCTCTCAGGTCTGAATTCGAACGCATCATCTCCAAATATTGTCTTGTCCCTATTTACTTGTAGTATATCGATGCTGATAATTTGCTCAGCCTGTACCACAAGCTCGGTGATCATTTGCCCGTTCCGTCCTTTTATAGGCTGACTAATGGGCAAGACGGCAGCTTCGACAGCTTCACGAACTGTAAGTGCGACAGGTGGATCGCAGCGTAGTCCTTCTCGCTGAGATTTGGAACAGCCAAGCATCAGCAAAGGTCTCCTTTGGGGGAGATATCTACGTGGCAAACTACTCACAATCACTGCATCCAGGTATTTTAGTCCAGACAGCTCTTCTGCACTGAGAGCACTTCTTCCCTCTATTGCAAGTCTCTCATATGCTTGCTTCACTTCCGTACGTAACTTATCTTGAACCTCCTTCTTTTGTGAGAGTTCGTGCAGAATCCACGTCAAGGCGGTGCTTGAACTGAACGAAAAATCGTGTCAGCTTGACCTAGATATATACAAACATCGTATTCTTACGTCTCCGAGCCTGCAAGCAGGAATGTTGCTATTTGTCCCATGATCTGTAGGCAAGCACAACGTGCTCAGCTTGTCATTTTGCATATTGCCGAACTTTGGAGCTCGGGAAAAAGGCTCGAAAGAAGCTAACCTCGTCGTCCGCAAGCTTATCTTTCTCCGAGGTAGCCAGCTTGTTTGCTCTGATGATGCTGCTAATCAAGTCCTTGCCATCCAATTCACCCGCCTCTGCCTCTTGAAGTTTACCTCCCATCATTTTCACCGCTTCTAGCTGCATCAACCTCATACTCGCTTTCGCACGCTTGATCATCGGTATAGGCAGGTTGGCTAGGAAAGGAAGTCTGTTCATTGTCTTGATGATGAGGAAGATGGGGACAGATAATTGAATAGGTCGAAGCATCAAATTGAAGGCCGCCAGTAGCTCGTGGTTCTCGATGTCCAGTGCTCCGACGGGGTATTCGAAGCCGCAGATGGAGATAATATCCAGTGTTGCTCTAGATAGCCAGTTGCAGACGTCGATAATAGGGCCGGCTGGATCCGTGCTTGCGTTCTTTGAGCTTGTTTTGTCCACATCTTCGGATATGCGTTTGACGAGCTATGAGATGGAGCAGGCTGTCAGATAAGAGATGGACTCGAAGAGGTAGAACAAATGGAAGACTCACTTTGTCCGCTACCTCGATGATAGTAGGCAGATAAGTTTCCGTCTGAGCTTGAGAGAAGCTTGGGGCTAATAGCCTGGCCTGTCTACGATGAGTAGCACCTTCAACCGTAAGCAAGCCTCTTCCTGTCATTCGTTCCAATCCCCGCACTTCCTCCCTTGGCTTTGGGAAGTTGTTCGTCTTCACCATTAGCATGTGTTGTATTGTCTTCGGGTCTGATACCGACAATATGCTCTCTCCCGCAAATCCGCGGTACTGGATAATCGGGCCATGTTGAGCTGTGTAGCAAATATAGTCAGTAATTGCAACATTTTTATTAGAGATCAGGAAGACGTACCGAACCACTTTGCGTGATTCCTTCCACTCTCTTCGCCGAAGACTTTCAAGAGGTTCCCGACAAGATAGCTTGCCGGAGGTGGACCAGGGATGTTCCGAAGGGGAGCGAAGAACTCGGGGTAGATGTACAACTTCCATAGCAAGCAGATGGCGACCGTGCCAACAGCCGTCCTGTTATGATTATCGCAATACATAGCATGGAGCAGTAACCGGCAGGATGATCGAGGCTGGATATCAGCGTGATAGAGGAGCACACATCAGGACCGCTGCTCACCAACTCAGCGCTGAGATGGTCGGCCTGTCCACGTTCAGTATAGTCAAGTTAGTCATGATTACCATGCACGAGTAAGAGCAGAGCCAAGCTGCGAACTGGATGGAGCCTTTCATTCTCCAATCAATCCCAGGCTCCTTTCTCCATTGCCGATATCGCCGAAGAAGTCACCGGCCGCATGTCGAACAGACCGCCCCCTACTATTCTTCACATTCACAGAAATACGCAAGAAAGTCTACAGCATGCAAGTACTAATGTCATTGCAAGTCATTCCGTCACTCCACCGGTGCGATAAACCCGCTGACCGCGATTCAGCTGGCAAAAGCTACGGTACGAGGCTGTGACTGAACAGTACTACTGCCAGCGAACTTCGAGCTTACGGCAATGGCTACATACCCATTTCAGAAAGTATTATCAGTTCGCATGCTTCAAATAATCATGAGACTTACCACGCTCTTTTCTGAGAACCCTACAATCTCTTTTAAATGGCGAACCCTTCCGGGAGTTGCATACTTGAGGTTGACTTGAGGTTGAGCCGCTTGAGACGGGGCCAACTGGTCTTACTGTATATGACCATTCTGTCACGTCGCTCGAGCCCCTCTATCAAGTTTTGTAGACAACTTAGATCAATGCGCCCCTCAAGGGACATTAAGTCAACGACTGATGCGTATTCTGCTCATCAAGCATCCTGTTCAAACCTATTTCAGTTCTGTACCATCATCGAGGTGTTCAGCTCACAACGCGCAACCCGTTGATATTGTTGATGTCTGCAGGGACATCGTCGCTGTATCGGACCTGATTAGGATTGCCTGGCTCTTGCGCGACTACAAGCTCTTCTTCTAAAGGGCGAAGCGCCTCCAATTGCTGACTATAGCTCTCCTTGATGTTGTTGCCTTGGACGGCCACTGACTGCTGCCACTGCCCGAGATCGATACCGACAAATTTTGATTTGCATCCTCCAGCAGGCCCCACTCCGGGAAATTCGAATGTGTCGAGGCATGTACTTGACCTCGTCTGGGTCTGGCACCCGCCCCTTGAAGCAGAGATGGGTACGAATTGTCGGATAATTGATTCGAAGATGTTGGAATCAGCTCACTCCGTATGAGAAAGCGACATATTCGGCATTCTGAGCAGGCCCGACTTCCGCACTGAGCTCAACGCATATATTCAGCAATGTACCCGTCAGTCTCTACGTGGGGATTCTCGACATTCAGCATATGCCCGACTGTGTCATAAATACATCGGAATCAGCTCAATTCTGTCTCGTGTATCAACACATTCACTCACGTTTCCTGTAGGAATGCGGTCCAACAAACTTGGACGTTCTCTCATCAAAGACATTGCCGAAGAATCGGTAAATCGGCTCCCTGTGTCTAAAGTGCTCATTCGCGTTTCCATGCACGAGAGGAAAGGATATGGGAGCGGCGCCTGATTTTCAGGATCGTCCTACGAAGAACAGTATTAGACCTCTCCCGGTTTATTCATGAACGGCGAAGTTACATGAGGCGCTCTCGCGACGAAGAACCGCCTTCTATTGACCCTTTGTGCAAGACGCCGTTCTTCTCCCAGTCTGTGCAAGATGGCTTGACTACCAAGTCGCCGAGACAGCCCCAACTGTACTTGAAGGACTTGCTTTTGAATTCTCTTTGGAATTGACACGTCAGTATGCAACTGCAGTTCTGTCCGAGTAGGCCCGCCCCTTGTGAAGCAGCCCGGTGTCGCATAGCTGAGTATTCTCTAGCGACCGCCAGTCTCGGCAACAATGCTTTCCCAGCCCTGCTTGGGATGGTTTTTGCCCATGGATGAGCCTGACTGTCGGTTGCCGATCGCACGTACGCCTGCATAGACGATGAAAGCCGGAGGGTCGACGGGCTACCGGCGACAGCCTCGTTCTCAGGGTACTGTAAGAGGTTACATAGCGGACGGAGAGCGCTGACCCATGCTTGACGGTGTTGTGCGTTGTGGGCAGGCAGGAAGATTGGGCGTGCTGCAGTGAGAGCAGCTCGGCCTGGTAGCCGCAGGTGTCGAGGTGTCAGGAAAGCTATCGTCCGTTCCACTAGCATGGGCATTGCTGGGGTATTGTGATTGACCCGGACTTCGGCTGCAAGTGCCCGAACTGTCTTCACGATAGCTGATGAGAAGGTCTGCCATGAAGTTCCAGCCGTCCGTCGAGCACTGTGGTTCGAAGAAGAAGATATCCTTTTTCGGGCTGTGTGAGACTCCTAAGATGTGTGCGCAGCGGCCTCTATGGAGAACGTATTATAAGTGAGACTCTGGGGCGTGTTTTTTGGTTGGGAAGAAGCCAAGGAGGAAGTGCGGGGATTGGAACGAATGACAGGA
>Ga0115853_100281_pt1 | contig 15763 bp, 12 predicted proteins | sample InSIn5gowninarea_FD_83867 | JGI IMG/M metagenome (GOLD analysis project Ga0115853, IMG submission 83867)
ACTACATAAATGCCTAAATCAAGTAGCTTGTTGCATAAGAGCTAACCTGAAAGCTTCGCTCTATGATAATATGTATCAACTACAATACAGACTAAGCATGGGTTAATAACTTAATATTCGTAGCATCTTGCACAATAGCATAACACGCTGACACCGTTAAAGGTTGAAAGCGAAATGAGAGAGAACTGCTGCAACGCAGCGGGTACTTAGCTAGTCATAGATAAAGCATAGTAAAACTTAAAATAAAGCAGTGAACACGATAAACATCAGGATGAGGCCTACAGCATCAATTTTTACCTTGTGCATGGAGGTCCTTTACTATAATCAGAACAATTCATGTTTGAACGATAAAAAAGGCTATTGACTGCATAAAATAACTAAACCGATGAGCAGGAAATCAAAGTGCAGCACGCATGCGGGTTTCATAAACGGAATGAGCATTTGCCCTCAAATTAGAGGAACCACATATGCTGCAATCTTGACTAGGGAAATTAGCTAGAGACACTAAAAAAATCGAAATTTTATGTGCAGGAGTCTCATTCATTTGTCCGTCAAACTCTACGCAAAAATACAGGGTGCGGTAGCCCAAGGAAAATAGGGAGGCATCGAGAGAGAAAGAGAGACCTTTTCGATGGCATGTGGTGCTGTAGGAGACATCTGGGTTGAAGAAAGGAAGGGGCAGAAAGTTGTAGTGGATACCGGCAGCAGCAGCTTGGCGATGCGGACGCCAGCAGCAGCTCTGGTGGACAGTAGCACCACTAAAACACCAACAGAGGGCTTCACCACCACCTGAACAGCAACTTGACGTGAACAAAATCAAATCACAGCATGCACAGCTATACTATCAAACAATTATACGAGCTTTCCCATGCATAAAGCAAATCTAAGCATGAAAGTACAAGTGGAGTTAATAATTATTTATTTTCTTGAGCTTGGAAAATTAACTTCAATTTTATCTTTTGGATGAAAAAGAGAGTGAGTGCATCCAATTCTATACAAGCATGTACATTAGCTTGTTCCAGTAGCCACACTGTCATTTTAATTAAATACTAAGAGAACCAAATCCAACATGCAATCTGCGTCAACTTGTGAACAGAACACAATTGAAGCTAACTGGATAGATTGCAAGCCCCGGCAATAGGCTAGCAACAATAAATACCACATATGATTTGTCGGTGTCCGACACTTACAGATAACCAAGTAATCGCATTCACATGTTATTCTTCTCAAGCAAATAAGCAAAGCAAGTTCTGCCTATTCTAATAAAATGTTAGAAATATCACAATACTCCAAAACACGGGAAGTGTGGCCTCCAAAAAATTTCTAAGCATACTACTACGTAGTTCCTCGGTTCTCATGAGCTAGATATCTCAACGTTAATATGCTCCTAGATGGTGTATGATACCTGCAGGTCGTAGTATCTCTCGCCCCTGGCGTCGTCCAAGTGGAGGAAGTCAACAGTCACCCCGCTGACGCACATCCTTGCCATAACAGCCGTCTTGGGTTCGGCTCTACCACCATCCTCAGATAAAATCCGCAGCATCAGCAAGAGAATAACAGACGGGGTCCTGGAGGATATGCCATGGTACTCACCGGCGTGCGGCAGGTCGGTCAGAGTCCCCCCCGCATCATCACATACAGTTGCTGTCAGAGGAGAGCAGCAGCATGTTGGCCTCCTTGTAACGGCGGCAGCACACCTGGAGGATGGCTCCAGGTCCAGCTTCGGGATGGCAGCCGCAGCCAAAGCGACCGGTTGTAGCCAGCCAGGACCACCGAATCACGAAACCTCCTAGAACTTGATTCCTAAGCATTTCACCAAAAGGAGGTACATATGAATGTTTAAGCTGCATCTGGTAATTCAGAGAAGAACTAACTAGCATATCACAGACAGGAAAACACTAGAAATAGGCATAGAAATAAATGAGGGAGCTACCTCCCTATTCGCAGAACCAACTTGACAAAGACATGCAACCACAGCAGCTAGCAGCCTTGGGTACTCAGCTAGGTCAGGGCAGGGGCGCTCCAAATGCTTCCTGGCTCTTGGACCAGACAGCGGGGAGGCCAACGCTGGTCACTGCCCTGCATCGTCGCCAGCTAAAGCGCCACTGTGGTCGGCACTCACCGGCGTACAATCCAGCACCTCCCACTCAATCTCTCCCCCACTGGTGCTCAAGATAATGTCTGACAAATCTGCGTATTATTTCTACCAGCACATCAAAGATTATAACCCCCAGATTTAATAATATTAGAGTAATAAAACATTTCCAGATAAAATCGGTGTACAAACAAGTTTTTTATTTACAAAAAAAGTGGTAACATGCTCTAGGTAATGTATTGTTGGTCTAATACCAAACACAAGCAGATTTACTTAAAATCAAGGATAATAAAATTCAGCAATGTGGAGCTCAATATATGTACATTCATAACAGGTAATCTCAGATTTACAAGACAGAGTATACTTTGTTTCCTTAGACTAGATAATTCCAAGCATTCCACCAAGTGGTTACAACCAATATTTACATGTTCTTTACCAGAGCATAGAATTTAAATCGATCTTAACATGTCCCGGAGTGAAGCACAGAAAGAGATTACACAAATCTACTCCCAGCAATACATGTCTGACTAACACTAACAGAAGCAAATATCCAGGCTACTAATAAAAAGAATTAGTAGGCATAAGTACAAATTAACACCACATGCCCTAGATAAATACAACCTACAGGTCCTCTAAAAATGGCAGGAGACAAACTAGAAACCACATACCATTGACATGCATCCACAGAATCACGCTTTAGACAGAACCAACATAAAGCAATAGAACAAATTCTAACCATAACACCAGATTAAACATGACATCAGCAAGAGAGAGTGCAGTAGAGCTACAAACTTTTTGCACCTGCTCGAAGAAGTCCTGGCCGAGCCACAGGATGCCAGCGGTAGCGGCGAGGACAGCGATGTCCTCTCCGGAGATACCACCAATGGCATGGCTGCTGGCAATTGAGTCATCGGCAGTTTACCCAGGCGGCGAGGCTGCCACACCACCTGCGCTACAGCACAACCACCAGGTCGTGGCCGCCTTCCTCATCAAAGTACAGGTGGAGAAGCCGCAGCTCCAACTACCAGAATCTGCTCACAGCTGACAATAGAATTGAAAGGTTAAGTTTAGCTACCGCATGGTCAAAAGATCATGAACAGTTGAAAGGTTCAGTTTAGCTACCGCAAGGTCAAAAGATCATGAACAGTCGCATGCAACCTGTAAACAAAATGGAGATAATAGAACTTCTAAGTGGGCTATAGGAAGTGACGAAAATTATTTGCAATGCAGCTGGTGCTGTGGTGCATCTTTTATGCTTATCCATTTCTTGATGATGAGATCCTGAATCCTGATTAACTAGCTAAATGCCTAAATCAAGTAACTGGATGTGGATGACATAAAAGCTTGTTGCATAAGATCTAACCTCAAAGCTTGGCACTTAGCAAAGATTTAGAATAGCTCTTAGCTAGTCGTAGATAAAGCATACTAAAACTTAAAGTAAAGCAGTGAACACGATAAACATGACGATGAGGCCTACAACACGAACTGTAATGGCAAAGATTTAGAATAGCTCCCAAATTTCGTAAGACCAAAGCATCAATCTTTACCCTGTGCATGAAGGTCCTTTACTATCATCAGAACAATTCATATTTGAATCGTGTACTATACTACAGAAACATTAATTGACTGCAAAAAAAATTCTAGAGCGATGATTAGGAAATCAAAGTGCAGCAGGCATGAGGGTTTCAGAAACAGAATGAACATTTGCCCTCAAAGTAGCAGAACTGCACAAGCTGAAATCTTAAATAGGGAAATTAGCTAGACACACTAAAAATCTAAATTTTGTGTGCAGGAGTCTCATTCATTCGTCTGTCACACTCTACGCAAACATATAGGGTGCAGTAATCCATGGGAAATAAGGAGGCATCGAGAGAGAAAGAGAGACCTTCCGATGGAGAGTGTGGTGTTGTAGGAGACGTCTGGGTTGAAGAAAGGCAGGGGCAGCAGGTTGTAGTGGATACCGGCAGCAGCAGCTCGACGATGCGGATGCCGGCAGCAGCTCCAGTGGACAGAACCACCACTACAACAAAGGGCACCACCACCACCACCATAGGGCACCACCACCTGAACAGCAACTTGACGTGAACAAAATCAAATCAAAGCATGCACAGCTATACTATCAAACAATTATAAAAGCTTTCCCATGCATAAAGCAAATGTAAGCCTGAAAGTACAAGTGGAGTTATTAATTATTTAGTTTCTTCAACTTGGAAAATTAACTTCAATTTTTATCTTTTGGCTGAAAAAAAGAGTGAGTGCATACAATGCTATACAAGAATATACATTAGCTTGTTCCAGTAGCCACACTGTCATTTTAATTAAATACTAAGAGAACAAAATCCAACATGCTATCTGCGTCAACTTGTGGACAGAATACAATTGTAGCTAAGTGAATAGATTCGCAAGCCCCAGCAAAAGGCCAGCAACAGTAAATAATAACACATATGATTTGTCAGATTCAGACACTTACAAATAAGCAAGTAATCGCATTCACATGTTACTCTTAGCAATGCAAGTTCTGCCTACTCTAATAAGATGTTAGAATATACTGGAAGTTTGGGCTCCAAAACACAGGAAGTCTGGCCTCCAAAACAATTCTAAGCATACTACTAAGTAGTTAATTACATGGTACACCCTAAATTCTCATTAGCTTGATATCATAACATTAATATGCTCCTGGATAGTGTATGCTACCTGCAGGTCGTAGTTGTTCTCGCCCCTGGCATCGTCCAAGTAGAGGAAGTCAACGGTCACCCTGCTGACGCCCATCCTTGCCATAACAGCCGCCTTGGGCTGGGCTCTACCACCAGGTCCGCCGACTCGCAGGAGCAGCCAGACTTGATTTCTTCTTTACCTGAAAATCACAAACAAACACAAACGTTTCAGAATAATATTAACCTTGTGGAGTACTAATAAACTACTCTGACCTCAAATGTATAGAGGGTACTAATTAACCCAAGGTACACCCAAACACAACAAATAGCAAATTGTCATCAAGCCAACAACAGCCAGCTTGCAATGGGCAGAGATACTGATAACAAGAAAATCATAGGACAGCTAGCGCATACACAAACTCAATGTTAACAAAGCACATGTTTTTGTCAACTATACTATTGCATTACAATTGCACTTAACATGTAAATCATACGGCATATTAGGAGACAAGCTTAGATCTAGCCAAACCACCATATAAACTTTACTACTCCCTCCGGCGCACTTTAGATGACGCGCGCGCAGAACAAATGCTATTTTACAAAAAAAAAAACTCAACTTTTTGATTCTTTACAACTGAGGTCCCTGCATCTGAAATCAAAATTAGACTCTTCCACATCGAAAGGGAGGCCGTGCTAGAGCTCGAGCTCCCGCCGGACCTCCCCGGCCGCACGCCGCCATCCCTCGCACCGCTGCCCTCCCTCCAGCCTCCCTCTCGAGCTACCACCGGCCTCCCGTTCGCATCGGAGCCAACTGACCTCCTGCCGGCCTCCCCGACGATCTCCCTCCTTCAAGCCTGCGCACTCGCGCCGCCAGCCTCCCGCTCGATCTCCCGACGGTCTCCCGCTCTCGAGATCACGCCCTCACGGCGCTCGAGATACTGTCGACCTTTTCCTCGCGCTTGCGCCTTCGCGTCGCCGTCCTGGAGCTCGAGCTCCTCCACAGCCAAGTCGGTGCTGCCAAGTCCACGCCAAGTCCGGTGACCAAAAACCGGCGGCGCCGCCACCAAAGAGTCGTCGGCGCTCACTGCTAGAGTTCTCCTCTGTAAATAATAAGGTATAGGTAATTTTAGTTAGGAATTTCTCAGAAATTCAGTTAGATGACAGTAGCATGTACAAGATGACAGTAGCATGTACTCTGAAAATTCAGTTAAACCACAAGTTAAATTTCACAACATCAGGACAATACAGCAGCCGCATTCAAACACAAAGCATAATGATCTAGAGGACAGTAGCCATACTCTTGATAACAATTGATCAAAGGGGGGAGTATAACAACTGAAATCAGATAGGTAATGTTAGGTACTCCATGACTTCACAACAATATTGTGGTACAGCAGCCGCAGTCAAACACAAAGCAAAATGATGTAGAGGACAGTAGCCATTCTCTTGATAACAATTCATCAAAAGGGGGAGTATATGCTTTGGGCAGAATCTGGAGTCAATATTATGTTGGCAGAATATTATTCGTCATTGTCACTGACCTGCACTGCAACTTTTATCATGTGCTAACTTGAGAGCATATCCAAACTTCAGACAACTGTTGTTCTGATAATGATTCTAAAACAAGAACACTAGTTCTACAGATGGGAATAACAAAATCCCTCCACCATTATAATTTACAACTGAGTGGTAGAATGGATGTTTTACCTTGTCGTCACTTCCTTCGCTAGAATCAAGATGTGAGTAGAAGGAAATCGGCGAGTCAGACTTGGCCTCCTCGAGTATCTCATGGAGGCACCTGCTGTCAGAGCTCCCCTTAGTATCTTATTGAAACTCTTGATCTGCACAGCTCCAAGCATAAACAGAGAAGCAGCAGCAGCAGTTGTATTCTAGTAATGCTACTTTGGAAGACCAGTTTGTTTCTACTGGAAGCAGAGTACTAGATGGTATTTACTGGATCTTCATAGATGGTTAAATGCTCACCAGAAAAAGTGTTGTGAGCTAGAAATGAATTTCTACAGAACCTGTACTAGATGTTATGTCAGGTTCTGAACCTGATACTTAAGCAAGCAGTGAACCTATATTGTTTCCGAATAATGCGTTAGACTCCTGTTGGTCTGAGAGAGGTCTGACCAAGAAGAACCAAGCTACGTCAGTGCCATAGTATGTTAGGACTACTGATTTCGGCTTGTCTCTGCTAATTTAATGTGCCATAGTAGCTACATCAGTAATATAAATATAGAAACTGTCCCTGAATTTAAGTTCAAAAAGGGATTACGCTTTACCCTTAACTTGTGTTTTATCCTGCCATAACATTACTATAGTGGTCTCTGATCTCTGTAAAAAAAACAATGCTACGGGAGAAGCTCATAGGCCATGATCCTTTCACTAGATTCTTCTTTTGCATGAAAGCCGATCAGTTTACATAAATTGGGATGTTGAAGCGACGCCAACGTATTAACTTGCAATTTATTTAAAATGGTAAAATTATCCAACTGTAACCAAAGAGAGATTCTTAAAACATTAAGTTCTCAATTAGGTTAGCATGCAAGAGATACACATCAAGAGAAAGCATAAAATAGGTGTATGCTTCTCAAAAAAACATCACTACTCCAGTAAACTAACAGCTCACAAGAGATAAACACATCACAAGAATATATTTCTTCAAAGCTTGCTACCTAACTTGTGGTCCTAACTCCTAAGTCGTAGTGGCAAAACTAAAATCAATACCATATACTAGAAAGCACGGTGCCTAGATGTAAACAGCATGCCACTCTAGCCTAAATTCAGCTTTGAAACAGAACACATCGGCATGTTATTTGCTTGCAACAAGCTGGCTTATCTTCTTCTTTGTTCACAAACCCATCATATTGACACCAAGGAGAAGCTGCTGCACAGTTTCAAATAGATTGCTGAATTAGCAGCAGCAAGATGAGGATTACCGGTGTAGAAGACCCATTTGACGGGGTAGTAGGTGAAGAAGTCGGCCTTGGTGCAGCCGTGGCAGTCAAACCCGTCGGCTTGGGTGCAGCTGAGGTAGGCGGCGTTGGCTGCGAGCCAGTCGAGGCGGAGGATACTGAACAAGATCCCGACAGCAGCAGAAACATCAGCAGGCCAGAGCGCTTCCTGGAGGATTCAGCTCGGGGAAGACGCCTCCTTTGCTCCGGCAGCAACAGCAGCTCGTCGGCGACGGCGCCGGTGCGCACAGCCTAAGAAGCAGCAATCCGGAGTGGTGGCTGCCAGCAGCAATCCGGAGCTCCATCCGGTCACCACCACTGAAGATCTAGCCTATTCACTTCGTGAGAACACACAGCGGATCATCATCTGCAGCAACCGTACATAGCAAACCAGCAGGGTTGGAGAGAGAGGAGTTACCTTGTCGCTGTAGTTGGAGCCAAGCAGCAGGACGGCGGCGGCCTCTCCAATGGAAACAGCAGCGCCCGATGTCGAGCCAGAAACCTTGGTGAAAACATGAACAACTAGTAAGTAGTAACCTCAAACAAGATGGAAATTTCATCACCGCCTATGCATGATAAGCAAAAAACAAGGGAAAAAATAATAGAGTACTATACAAATTTCCTTCTTCTACACATGGCATGCTTCTCTCTATTGCCTACACACTCATTCATCAATAGGCAAAGGAAAAAAAGCTATTAAGTAGATGCATATTCCAGTGGTTATCTTAGTTGAGTGATATTACACTCTCTACATTGTTATTGTCATATTGAAAATATGTACCAAAAAGTTAGAAAGTTTAAATGATATGCTTTGCTGATACAACAACTGAGTGGCTAATCAGTCCAGTCAGTAAACCTCACCATAATAGAGGATACCTGGCCGTAGTGACAAGGTCAGTGGTTGGTTGCCGTTGGTGAAAATAATCCAAACCTTTGATGCCCGGCTTCAAGTTATCTCTCAGAACGTCTTCCTGCATCGACCACAAACATTACATCAGACACTCTTCCTTACAAAAAAAGAGAGACAACTGAGTGGCTAATCAGTCCAGTCAGTAAATTACCATTCCAAAGGTTCTTACCAGCTGCACTGACCACCAGATAAAAGAATGTCAGGATGTCAGACGCAGGCACACATGAACAGAAAAATCACCAATCTAAGTGATGTTCTTTGAAAGATAAAAATAAATGCAGGAGTTTAGATTGTTTTTCAAACTACTCAAGCAAGAGAAAAAGACAGTAAACAAATTAAGTTCAAGCACGTAGTCTAAAAGGCAGCTTAAACTAGAAAGAGGGCTATCGAGAAATTAAGTAACTTAAGACGCCCTGGGTTGCATGAGCTATCAACAAAAGAGAGAGAGCGGTTCAGAATACTTGTAATTCTGTAGTGCGTCTCACTGTGGAATAACACCCCATGTTCTAGAGAAACATTCAGAACTGCAAGTGTCCTAGAACATGTTCAGAACATTCAACTTGCTTACATGGAGATTGTTTCTCCATCAGTTCACTATATTATATACATCCATGTATCCACTTAAGATGTCTCCTAACATAATGTTGATATTGGCATCCTTCCCTATATACATAAAAACCCAGCTGTCATGTAGCATCGTTCTCAACAATCGTAATTTGATTTGATGCTAGGCACCAATGCTCAGACGAACTTGCAGACAATAGAAGTCCTCGGGAGCAGAACAAATCATAAGCAAAAGACACATCAAAACAGGGTGATTTTGTGTCCATGTGTGCGACCAGGACACGCTTTTATCCTGAAGCTATTTGCTACTTGCTAGTAAGAATCTGAATACGAGAAAATGGCAGCCACTCGGGTACCAAACTCTAAACCCTAGAACGGCGTGGGCTAATAATCGAGGTGCGCATCGGAACCTCACCCTAACCCTAGAACAACCTAGCTTGATGGCACAGGAGTTTTGTTCATGATTTGCACCGCTGACACGTTCAGCATGATAGAAAGAAAGGGAAATTGGAAGGAATTAACGGAGAGGGAGGGGGAGCTCACTGGCAGCAGCAGGTTGGGGATGCAGGTGGGTGCCGGAGTGGTGGCCGGCGTGTTTAAGAGCAGCTCGAGGGGTTTGGCCGCCGCCGGCAGCAGCTCGGGGAGGTGGCCGCCGTCAGCATCAGCAGCCCGGGCTCCTCCCGTGCCCACTTATGCCGGCGAGAGCCACGACCGCGCCGGCGCCGCCCTGGTCATCCCGTGGAAGCTCGATGGCCAGCACTCCGGAGCAGCTGCCGTTACGGCCAGCACGGACGGTGGTCGGCGGCGGGGTGAGGATTCCATCCTCTCCTCGTCCGTTGGGTAGTCGTCCAGGAGGGAAAAAGGAGGGGAGGTGGCGGTGCGCGGGGCGGAGGGGAGACGGGGCGGCGGCGGTGTCCCTGTCCCACGAAGACGGCGAGACCTGGTGCGGGATTGGATCCGGTGGCCGGCGAGGAAGGACATGGGCCGGCGGCGCGGGAGTGTGGGTGGGCGGCGGCACATCGATGGGAATGCGGAATGGGGATCGAGGCTACGCTCCGCTCGATGGGAATGAATGAGGAAGAAAGCGTGAGGCTTGCTGGGGTCGTTGGATCCGTCAGTTTGGACGGTTCAGATAAATCGAGAAAAAAAAAGACTATATCAGGGTGTGCCGGTTTCTGTCGCGAGAACGTGTTTGGGTGTGTCGCTTCGGGTTTAGATTGCATTGAATGCCAAAGTTTCCAATTCCGATGATTTGGGAATTAGCAATCCAATTGTTTACAATTGTTGGCTCTTAATTTGAAAAAAGGTTGAGTGTGTCGCTTCGGGTTGCGTGCTTTCAACGCCAAAATAAAATACGCCCGGGTTTGATACCTTGATGATCACTTTGGTGGTGTTGCGGCTTCCAAAAGCAAGTACGCGCGCATGCATGCATACCACGGTGACGAATGTGACGAGAAATCAACCATCTGCCGACGTCCCCTTCCTCACTCTAACCCGCCATACTATCGGTCGATCAGTATATCACGGTGATCCAACATTTCATCATGAAGGAAAATGATGGTCATGAGATACATCAGTCGCGGGCTAGACAAACATACCGATGATGATGTCACTCGTTTGCTCCCCTCCGCCAACGAGCATGATGTTTTCATAAATGAGATATATGATGGCTTTCCTTTATTTTGATAGAGTAGCAGTTTTTATTATGATGAGAAGAGATGAAGAAAGCTAACTAGGGCAGAACTTGTGGCTTGCATGACAAGAGAGCCTGCGACTCCACTCCACAGTAGGCATAACCATGGCGGAAAGGATGGCTTGCTTGCCGGTGCGCGCATGCAGCGATGTGTGGCGCTCCTTTGAGCTCACCGGACCAACTCGTGCGCACAACAGAGGTGTGCGGTGTGTCTGTTGCATGTCGGGGACCAGGATGCGGTGGCAGCGAGGCACATGTATCTTCTTTGCCGCCATCCATTATGTTGGAGGCGCCGATGGTTGCGATACCACCTCCTTCATCGTGTCCTCCTCTGTAGCAGGACGACACGATGTCTCGGCTCCCTCCTCGCTACAGTAAGTTCCCTAAAGGTAGACTTTGATCAACGATCAATGACGCTATGGTGGGTAAGATGACATTAGTGAGGAAAGGTATTAGGTATACTCGCCTAGCTCCTTGTCGGTGGTTGGTGTCGTTGGAGAGGGCGGGAATCATCCGGTCGATGTTGCCATGAAGTGGTGGCCGATCTCGTTCGTCCTATATATGTGTGTTAGAGGTTTGGTGTTAGAACATTTGGATCAATACAAGAGTGCAATGACGACAACTTGGGCTCTTTGTTTATTGTGTTTAGGGCACGTGCACGAAGAGAGTTGACGACTTTCTTCAACAACGACATGCCGGGTCCCGATCAAGAGCGTTGCGCCAATGGCTAGCTTGCTCTTGTGTCGATAGACCTCGATGTAATAATTTTATTATGTTAGCACGCTCGTATAGAAGATGTGGATCCTTGTAGTTGGAAAAAGTTGATTTTTTATATAAGTAATAATTACGAAATGTTTTGTATTGTAGCTTGCTAGGGGAGATCTGATCACGTACGGCCGGCCGGGCTGGTGAAGTGATTGAATCTTTTTTACATAAAGCATGCAGCTAGCGATGACACGCAGCGTGTACGTATGCATTTACGTACGTAACTAGCTGATATTGGTGTGCTTGGTTTTTGAAGATCATCGAAAGAGAGGCAATAGTTAGCTGGGTTGATCACCATCGAAAGGATCGGAACGGAGCAATTAAGTCTTCTGCAAGCAAAAGGAGGAGGAAGAAGAAGAAATCGTGACGGAGAGCGGCAGTCCTTGGATCGATTTTGTAAGAGAAGATGAAAGATACCTGGGTTGTTTTGGTACTGATGAAGCCCAGCCCATGGAACGAGTCATGCATGCATGAAATCGATTTTTTTATTTTTTGTGAGCGAGAAATCGAATTAATTTAGGAAAGGCATGAACGATTTGGTTCTCGTCGCCGTGCATAGGTGCATGGTAAAAATTTGGGCGAGATCGAAGACAGCTGGAAGGCGTACTATCGACGAGATCTCTAGCTTGCTCTAAAAAATAAATAAAAAGAGGTCAATTCGGTACACCGCGGTGTTGATTCTCGACGGCGACGGCGGAGCTTCGGCTTCGGCGGCTCCCAGATCATGGTTCGGAGGCCTAACTCGAGGATAGCGGGCGGCAGAGTTCTTGGGAGCGTAGTGAGGATTTTTCCGAGCGAAAGCTCAGCCCCTCGGCGCCAACGGCGGCGACGCCTGTGGGTGCCGTAACCCTCTTGGGGGCGTCGTTGTTGCTATCCTCCCCGCGATATGGCTCTGGGTGAAAACCCTTGACCTCTCGGTCTCGACAGCGGCGGCGCCTTGCGTCGTTACCCTCTTGGGGGCGTCGTCGTGGAGCCCCGATACGACTCGGTTTTGTTTCTTTGTTTTCGTAGTTTTGTTTTCCCGTGTTTTTCTGTTTTTATCTTTCATCTGCTTGTAAGGGGTTCTCCTCTCCACCTTGTATCGGTTTGGCCGTTGTGGCTTTATTTATAAAGCGGGGCGAAAGCCTGTTTCGAGGTACACCGCGGTGTAGATTCGTGTGTACTCTAGACATGCACTAATCATTATTTTCATCTTTAGTATGCCACGGGCGGGCGGGGGTTATTGCGTACGTCACTCGATCGAAAAGAAGCCGGAGGTGTCCAACCGGTACCGGTGCGTGATTGTCATCGACGCCATCCAACCTCTCGCCCGCTCGTAGCCCTTGCTTGTCACCTTCAAAGCCGCTTGCTACACCTGACATGCCTCTTAATCCCCGAGACACCTAGGTTTTAAATAGTTAAGGAGTTAACCAACTGGTTTTGAGTTTTTTCATGGGCAAATCGGTTTGACAGTTTGTACTTAAGGTTTATTGCGTGGGTCGTCCCGCGACTCTTTGCTTAGGAGTCTACATACTCGGTAACTTAAGTTAGGTTCTAATCGAGAATTTTGGTCTCTAACTTGGGATTCACCGCTCTGGTTGTGACTTCATACCCTTTTTTTAGAGTTGGAATGGTTTGATGATTCTAGGAGCTTTCTAGGGCGTTCCTAAGGTTTTGCTACAGGTTGGGCGGGAAAATTTATTTATACTCTCTAAACGTTTGAGCTAATTGGTAAAGTAGTCTAATGGACCAAACTGTCCAAAACGAGCTTTATTGGGCTGAAGCCCACTCAAGCAGTCGAGCTAGGGTTAACCCAGCTCACTCCCGAGTCACCCAACATTCACGAGCCTCCCATCGCCGCTCCACCGGCGCAGCCCTCGCCGCCCACCGCATCCCCGCGCCTCCTCCACTTCTCTCCCTTCACCGGTCCCGTGCGTCTCCAACCTCGCGCCCCCTGTCGACCCTGTGCACCTCCAACCATGCCGGCTCATCTGCCACCGCCGGCCAGCCCAGCCCCTCCGTCGCCGGCGGCTCCTCATCTCCGCCGCCCCCCGTGCGCGAAGAAACGGCTGGTAGGCGTCGGTGACGCCAGGTGGCGAAGCAGCAGCAGGCGGGGAGCCGCTCCATCCGATGGGGATGACGCCGCCACGTCTGCTGCCGGACCTCGTCCCGCCGGCACGGCCGTCCGATTGGCTCCCCTGCACCAGCTGGTCTCGTGCGGTGGATTCTGCTTCTACGACGGCGTCTTCCCCTCGTTGCGCTGCCGTCCGAGTGGCTCTCCTGCACCGGCTTGTCCCCGCGCCCCCTCTCCGGTGCGGTCGCCTCTGCTCCTCGGACGGCGTCTTCTCCGAGCTGCAGCTTCCGCCCTCTCTCCCGCACCAGGTCGACTCGCCGGTGGTGGCCCTCGCCGGCTCACTGCCTCCACGTCGCCACTAGGCCGGCCTCCACCCGGAGCAAAAGAGGGCGTCTTCCCCGAACTGCAGCTGCCGGCCACCACTCTGGCTTACTGCTGCTGCTACCGGCCACCACGCCAGAGCCGTGCAAGACCCAGAGGACAGATTCAGTCTCGGAGCCAGGGGCGACAAGGTCCCCCTCGCTCGCACCATCCAAGACGACAACACGCAGGTAGTACACACACACCCAAGATTGAATTGATCGATACATGTAGATGTAGATGATTGTAGTTGCAGTAACATGTCATGATCCAGAATGGAAATAACTGAGATCTGGGAATTTATTCATTTCCTCGTGGGGGAAGAACACACACAAAAACCTGGCCTTGCTTCAGTATTTGTTCAAACTGATTGTCTATGATAGTTCAGATTCTGTTGACTACATTGGAGTGACGATTCTATCGGTTGAACATGATTAAGTTGATGATGTTTGTATGATTAAATGTGTGCACTTATCATGGATTCAGTTGTGTTTAGGCAACTTATTTGTTTTGGTTCCATCAAGACCCTATTGTCTTAATTTTGCCAGCAAACCTTTGCATGTAAGCGATAAGTGGGATATCTGTAGTTTATGCTTAGGATATCAAACTGTTCTCCTTGATCGGTTCTGATATTTCTGGATGCTAAGAGTGCTTGATCTATTGCACTGGTGATACTATTTTAGATTACTGTGCAACTAATGTTTTACCTTTTAATGATGATGCTTTGATTGATAATGTCTTACTCATGCCAAGAAAATTGAGTTCATTTTTGCTCAATTATAGTGACACAGTAGTGGACAAATTAACTGAATGTTCCAACAGTTTATCTCAAGCGAAACTCTACATGGATAGTATCTTATTTCCAAATGATGCTTTGAGTGCTAATCTCTTACTCATCCCAGGAGAATTTCAGTTCATTTTCGCTGCATTATAGCAACATATCCTTGGGCAAGTTGGCGGTGCTAACATTTATTCTCACTGAACAGGATGGTCAAGAAGAACTTCAGATGATAATTTCATTGATGATATTGGAGTTGGAGCATAGGGGGCTGCTGGTGCCCCTGTCCTCCTCCTCCCTTGCTTGCCCCAGCAGCAAGCCTGGTAAAATAGGGACAATAAAATAGGGTTACCATACCATATCACTGTATATACTGCCACTATAAACACCTGGTACAACTACAATGCTGCAACTTTCAGTCAATTTGGCATGTACAACACCGGTTTGAACGGGACTACTAACAACTGAGCCAACAAAAGAGAACTCTGAATAAAAAGAAACTACGTTCAGAAGAGTAATTAAGGATAAGAAGAACTGATTATACTAATCGCATAGTGCAAACTGAAAATTCGAAGTAACCAGAGGATGGAACAGATCATGCAAGTGGCTCTGGGCCTCTGGCTACCGGATGAACTGATCAGAAATCATGGAATTAGCATCATCTTTGCTTGTTCTGAATACACAAGAAATCCAGAAAGTAACGCACGGGTATTGTGCTAGTATTTAACTTTCTGCCATCACAATAGGTGCCCCCACGCCATGACCACGATAAACTTCCAGGCGCTTGTCAAACTTAAGATCAAATCCATTTTAATTCTACAGGAATAAAACGAGGTATCAAGCAATGAGCACATAGTTATCAAACAATAATTATCACAGTAATGCCATAACTGATGTACTGCTAGGCAGGCCAATGATATGTTGGTCTAGCAAA
>Ga0115853_100284_pt1 | contig 15746 bp, 10 predicted proteins | sample InSIn5gowninarea_FD_83867 | JGI IMG/M metagenome (GOLD analysis project Ga0115853, IMG submission 83867)
GAAAATTAAGCTAAAAAATTTCTTGCTTCATTTTCAACACTCACTCTCAACAAGAAAAGTACACTCGCTACATAGATCTAATGACTACTTTAACTGAGATCGAGCCATCCTCTTTTGAGGAAGTAGTAGATCAACTTGTATGGGTTGATGCAATGGTAGAGGAATATGATTCCATTGTAAAGAACAGTGTTTGGGAAGTGGTCCCGAGACCAAAAAATAAATGAATGGTGGGTTCGAGATGGATCTTAAAGGTAAATCATGCAGCATATGGAAGCATATAGAATTACAAGGCCATATTTGTGGCCAACAAATTATCTCAATTTGAGGGAATTTACTATGAGGAAACCTTTTCACCTGTCACAAGGTATTCATCCATTAGATATATGCTTGCTTCATCTACGTAGATGGGGTGGAAGATCCACTAGACGGATGTAAAGACTTCATTCCTCAATGGATTTATTGAGGAGGAGGTGTACATTGAGAAACTAGAAGGTTTTGAGACCTTTGATCGAGAATCACATGTGTGCATACTTAAGTGAACATTATATGGCCTCAAGCAAGCACCCTATGCTTGGTACAATAGGATCGATAGCTATCTCACTAGTTTGGGCTTCACCATAAGTGAAGCAGATGAAAACATTTATCATACCTTGGTAGAAGGTAAATTGTTGAGTATTGTCTTATATGTTGATATTTTGATTTTAATGGGTGATGATAAGGTGATCAGATCTTGCAAGGAGGACCTTCCAAGAGAAATTGAAATGAAGGACATGGGATTCATGCAATACTTCCACAGATTGGAAGTATGGAAAGGAGATGGGGAAATATTTGTCTCTCAAGGAAAGTATGCAAATGAGATACTGAAGAAGTTCCACATGGAGAGCAGAAAACCCATGGAGACACCCAGTTGAGGTGGAGGTTCCAAGGCTATGTACTATCAGTTGTAGACTAGTCCAAGGTGTACAAGTGGTGCATGCAGTCAGAGGATCATCCTAAAGGAATTATGCAATCTAATTGAGGAATTTTATAATTAATATGGGCCTAATTTCTCATGGAACAACACAAGGAAATAGGTTCTTAGAGGGCTTGAAAATTGGTTAAGTGTTGGCTAGAGTTAGTCATTCAGGCAGAGGGATACACTATATACTTGTAGTTTGTTCTCATGACTAAACAAGAATATGTATTCATCTATATTCTTTGATTAGTGCAATACATATAGGAATGGGGTTTGAGTATTTCTTTCCCCTAGATAGATCTTTGTGTATGTGTTTTATTTCTTGATGCATGTTTATGATATGTATTCTGGATCATGAATTGAATTCCGGAGAGTAGTAGAGTAAATTTTAGTCTTATGTGTTGGCTTAGGATGGGCTGACCCAGGTTCAAATTTTTCTGTGCACCAACAAAACCCTCAATCATTGGCCCTCTCAACAATGACCTGCAAGTAGATCACAGTCTCAGCCGAAGTGATTATGAGAAGATGAAGAACCAGGTTTCTGCAGCCTTGGGGGATGATGTGATGTGGTATTTTTATGTTCTTTTATCCTTAACACACATAGAATACTTCACAGGGTTGGATTATCTACTTAACCATGCCATTAAAAATCATAAACAATACTGTGCAGAAGTAAAATATAACCAAAATACTGAACAGAAAGAAAAATATACACAATAATCATACACAAGTTATGTCCATCAAAACAATACTTCTTATATTATTTCTTTGAAACAATGTAAAATTCCTCGACCTATGCACCCAACTGCAGGTGTCTAGACACTTAGCTACAGACTTTAGGCCTTCGCACGCTAAGCTACAAAGCCGTTCCTTCAACACCCAAACACATATTACAAAGACATTTACTTATTATTGTATGATATCATTCTTATCATTACTTCGACTTACATCTTTTTTACTATATATACTAATTACATCAACGGGTACATCAAAATACCATGGTTGTCCTAAAACAATCAACTATTGTCCAAACCCGTTAAAAAAAATGGGACTTCAACCCACCCTGAAGCCCCTAAAACATCGCACGATACATATCTATGTGGTACCGCACACTCTACTCCATAAAATGCAGATTTTTTACCAAAACATGGGCCAAGTTTGGCTGCACCCAATAGGCCCCCAACACTCACATGTGACTCATCCCAAGTCACTTAGTTTCTTTGCCTCAAATATTTGTTGCGATCTTATTGTAGGTAACGTTGTACTGTTGTAGAAACTTTGATGCCTGCTTCTCTTACTTGCACACTTCTTCTCGTAGTGCCTTGGTAACTGGTCCTGGAGTCTTTTGCAACACTGCTCCTTCCTTTTGTCGAAGCTCTTAGAGCTTCGCATCCTCTTCCTGTGATAGCTCGAGAGCCTCATCCTTCCATGGTTGAGTTCTCTCCATCAAAATTTTCTCTTCCCTTCTGAGTTCTTCTATCTGTTTCTAAAGTGCCTTGCCTTCACTGATTTTGGAAAACTTCTACGAGACTAGCAAGGTATTCGCAGTTGCTTGAATCTTTCTAACTTCTTTTACTTCTGTTGGATATCGTCTTCTATCTTTTGTACATTCGGATCTTCTTGCAGTGAAGTCCAAATCCGCAAGATCTCATCCAATAATTTTCCACACTCTACCACTGTCCCGGAGATGACTATTAGTGCAGTATTTAGGCTGATATCCCTCTTCTCGCACACTTCTGGTGGCATGGTTGGCTGAAGCTTCATTTTTAGCTCACTGGTCTTTATTTCATATTTGAATTGCACATCCACGACCTTCTTCTTTGATTCCTTGACTGCAAGGATGAGCTTCACGAACTTATCTTCTACTGATTCCTCCTCACAGACATCCATGTTTGGAACAATCCTGTAAGTGGCTTTGACCACCTCTTTAAATCTCTGCTGTTGTAGTTGTCCCTGATCCTTATCCTTGATGGCTTGGTGGAGCTATTTCTTTAGTGCAACACACTATTGTTCTACATGAATATTTAACTTTGAGTTGCGTTGTTTACACTCCTTTAGCTCATTTGTGATGCCTTGGTGCAAGTAATGTAATACTTGAATGGGAAGGGCTTCCATGTTCATACTGACATGATCCAAACCTTTTGCTTGCTGCTTGACTTTGATGGAGTTGAACTGCAGAGCTCTGGCAAGTATCTGAATTATCCTTATCCCAAATGTCGTCTCCATTAGTCTTCTTGGTTGGAGTCGTTGGCCTATCAACACTGGTTGTTTGGATGTTTGCACTAGTATTTTCAATTTTGTAATACTCTGCTCGACACCTATTAGGAGTGCACTGTAGCAATCCTCTATTTTGTTCCATGACTCAATCGTGACTTCTTGAATTTTCTCACACATTTCATCCAGGTCCCCATCGGTAAGGGTTAGTGGCATTGAACCCTTGGATTTATCTTCTTTCTACTTCCTTTTGCTCCTCAATGAAGTGTCTCTCTACATCTTCCTCTTTCCTTTTTATGTCTCTGTCTTCTTATCTCCCTTCGGAGGATCCTACTGACCCTCATCATGCTGCTCCTCTTTCTGAAATTCATGTTCTTCCTTTCCCTTATATTTTCCACTAGCTTTGCCATGTTTGTGAAGTGTCCTCCTCTGTTTCACTATCTACTGCGTCTTTATCCATCACAATCATCCATTCTATGGGCCGCTATTGTATTAGTGTCACAATATCATCTTCGGTGACTAAGTATGGTAGAGGATTCCATGTCTTCATTGTATCCTTTCGAGCCTGTAAATAGATCCTATGAAAGTCTACTTTGAACTTCGCAACAAACGTATATTTTTGGTACAAGCTTGGTGACAGTATAGGGCACTGATTTACTAACATATGTAAGTCCATGTGATAAAAGACAAATAATATTATGTTCACCTGTGCTCGTGATGTCTCCTTGGTATACCAGACTGAGGCATACCGCATGACTTCACACATGTTTTCTTCTATGGGAGGAAAGTACAAATCCTGTGGCTCCTTCCATGCCAAGAATGCTATGATCACAATTCATCCATGCGTAATGAAAGGTCTTACCTCCCTTTTGAGCTTCCCAACAATTTTCTAGGAATTATCTGCATAGATATTCAACCCAATTGTACCAGACCCCATTGTTGCACTGCACAGCTAGGGAAACAAATGTTGCAGGGTATTCATTGGCTCATTATTTTTTCATAATCTTCCCAACTAAGATATGCATGGTGAAGCATACTCCTTGGTCACTGATCGAATTGATGTAATAGCCTCGCATTTTGTTAACCAAGCCAAACTTCTCCTTCATGTTCTACACTATCACTTTATCATGATCCTTACCCATGAACTCTTTGTCAAGGTCCTTTCCTTGGTATGGCAACCCGATAATCCATGATATTATCATGTCATCAATGGGGATCCTCTTTCCCATATTGAGGCATCTGTCATGCACCAACACGAGCAATCGTCTTACGAAGGTTGTGATAGGTGTACTTCTGCTGAAGTGCGACACGTTCAACATGTTCAGTAAGCCTGATCGCTTCAACCCTTGCACCCATTTATGTGGTTCCAATCTTGTCACTCCGCTCTCTCAGTAATGGACATACTTCAGGTACTTGGTTGTTGCGAACTGCAGGTATTTGTTACAGTCCTTGAAATCGTCATCTTTAAACTTCAACTATGAGATTTTTCCAAGTAATTCTCGTTCAAATGGTATTTTCTCTGGTAGCAATGGCGTAAATTTGCCATACTTCACATCCTTGGATGTCTCTAACTCGTTTGGCATTGGGTTTCCTGGGTGAAAAATATGGCGGTAGCGGGGATGGAATTTAGTATCAGGAAAACTAGTGTCCATTCAGAGCTGCTAGTCCCACTAAGACGGGTAGCTATCTTAGAAACAAAAAAACTAAAGTTACTTGTGTTTTCCTTTATGAGAGATAGATGAGAGAGAAGTAGAGAGTACCAACCTTAGTCTTTCGTTTGGCTCCTTGCTTGTTTCCTCCCTCCTTTGACAGAGCTTTTCCACTCCTTCCTTACTTGTCCTGCTTCAAAGAACACTTGTAAAGTCAAAGCAGCATAATACCATCAAAGCATAGAGATCTATAACCATAAACAATATAGGATCAGATGTATATTAACCATACGAATTCATATATCAATACAAGATTCAGAAATATACAAGAATATGGAGGAAAACTCAAATAGCTTTATTGATAGAAGTAGTAGAAGAGAGGATTACAACGAAGCTATCTGATCCAGTGCCATCCTCCAACATGAAAGCCCTCTTCACCTCATGAAAAGCTAGATCACCCAACAATACAATGTTGCACAGAGAAACCAATAGCACTTCCTTACAAAATACAAAATTCGAGCCTCTGGATCTCTAGGATGAGGGATCCATATATAGATATTTGCAGGTGGGTGAGTCAGCTTCTAGGATTTTGATTAGTGTCATTTCTTTGATAGTTCTTGGTTCCACTTGGAGATTTCATGATCCCTTACTCATCCCTGGGCGAATTCAGAGAGGCAAGTGTCAAATGGGCAGTTTCTAGAAGATTCTCTGGGTTTCCACCTAGCCAACTGCCTCTGCCATTTGTCTGCTCTTGCTCATCACACCCTACAGAAGGGATTTTCAGTATGCATCACACTTTTTGCATGTAGTAGGTGAGATGCATCACACCCTTAGCACTGAGCAGTCTGTATGGTCCAATTTTGACCAGTTTTGAGTAGTTTTTCAGGGAGAACTTTTGGGAGATGATGTAATCAATTGACCTTGTTCCTTTAGGGTATGAAATAACACTTTTAGGGGCTTAGAATCCCTTGGTTTATGGACATATGAGATTGGGGTTGCAGGGCCCAAATATGTCTATAACAGTTTCCCCCTAAAGCATGAGGTCGTAAATCTTCTGATGTCGGGTGAAATGCTTTATCATGAGGATCCAAGGTTTTTCGAATTGGAAGGTGACCTGTAATAAGATACAATACAATACATTATCTTCATAATATTTTCATGATCTAGCTGGGGCAGGCATTCCCATGCTCAACTTTATAAATTCTTTTTCATGTACATATGACAGACAACCGTCTGTGTGACAGATTGATGATTCTGGTAGAGCCATCATCCTATGGCTTGGATGATTATCTGTGCAGATATGATGTACATTTGATGCCTTTATTTTCCTAAATATATCGCAGCCCAGATGGATGAAACTAGATCCGGGGTCTTAAAACTCATTCAATCTTCACCCGAGGTACAAGTCAATCCATGTGAAAAAAATTTCTGATGTCGAACATGGAAAGACATCACCTAATTACCAGCCAATGATGTAAGCTGTTAACAGGCGCGAGAGGAATCACCGATAATGATGATGACCCTCAAGGTAATGCAGTACAATTCACGTGGTGTGAATACATGAGTTGATGTCGAACACCACGTAAAATCTTCTAGTCGAAGGCCATTGATGTAAACCTGTCGCCGGAAGTGAGAAACTTGCCATTGAGGCATGCAAACTTCAAAGTACTGAAAGGGTTGTTCCTAAGTCAACTTCTTGGATAATGAGCTAATGTCGAGAAGAAGTGACCTGTCATAGGACGGCCTTAATGAATCCCACATCTACAACACGAAATGGAGCAAATGATTTTGTGGAGGTGAAAATGATCTAATGATACAAGGTTCAGGGTGGCAGTCATGAAAGAATGAAGCGTGAAGGTATTGCAATGGATGAGATGTTAGTTGGGTTGGTGAATTCTATAAACGACTCCTCTTGAACATATCGGCGACACTGAAATGGATTGGTAGCGTAAACCTCAACAATGGATGGTATGGAAGACCAATGGTGATGTGACTGGTGAACTAAATAACCCAACCCGACTCAATCATGGTGATGAAGTGAAAGTGTCATGTTCAAGAGCGACCTGCTACCAATGAAGTTCTTCAAGTTTCCCAATTTTTCCCCAGTCATTGCCAACCAGTACCTCTTTATTTTTGTCAAGCTTGAGGAGGATAACATATGCTTGTTCTATAATTTTCCCTTCGTGCAAACTTGTTGCTATGTTTTAGCGAGCCTAGCGAGTGTGAAACTTGCTCTTGTCTATAATGGACAAGTTTGTCGCTATCATTTTAACGAGTTTAATGACAAAGATAACTTGGTACTTTTTAATTTTAGACAGTCTGAAAAGAGACGGAAAGGAAACTACAGAAATCCTTTTTTGTAGTATAATCCCTTAAGTCCGAAAAAGTATAAAATAATATGAAAGGGATGACTTTTCTGATCACTTTAATGAGCCGAGAAAAGACAAGCGCTCGATCTTTTCGTGTAATGATACCTCGGGTCCAAAAATATTAAAATACAAGAGGGATGGAACTTCCAATGACTTTAACGAGCTGGAGAGGCCAATTGCTTGGAAATATTTTTATATTTTACGAGTCTAAAAAGAGCTTAAAAGAGATTCATTTTTTAGGAATGAGTGATATTTTCGGGTAGCAGCTGGTTCCAGGTAAGGTTTGGAACTTTTCAATCACGGCAGTGTAAAGAAAGTGGTTAACAGAATCACTCTTCGCAGTTGTTCCTCAAAAGGATAAACAATCAAGTGGAGGCAGATGATCAGCTAAAAAGTGGAGGTGATGGTAAGAACACGACCAAGGCTCAAAAGCTGATAGCAATGTGATCACAAAGGTTATTTACCGAAGGATGGGTTCATTTTTTAATGAGCTTAAACTCTAGGGGAACATATGCTCATTGCTAGGTTTATTTTTTAACGAGCCTAAACTTCACGTAAACCTGCTTGTGCCAGTGATATAATAAGGATATATCTCATCAGTAGGTTCATTTTTTAGGGAGCTCGCCCCATGCACAACTTTGCTCTAGAGCCTTTTTTATGCAAGCTAGGAACAACCCACCTACGAGGTTAAAGGGTTCAGAGCCTACACATTACGAAAATAAGCCTACAAACTATGAAAATAAAAGGTCATTTTTCACTTGCATGCAAAAGGTTTTCATGCCCCCAGGCATAAAGAGAAGTAGAGTTTCCAGGTTACCATATGGAAGTTCTTGCATTAAAGCAAGATTATTTTGTTTGCATTTGCAGACAAAACACTTCCTTGGCTATGTCCATAGACAAAGGTGAATGGTACGAGCCTCCACTCACATAACCTTGACGAGGGAATCCTTTTCCAGTCTAATCCCATTTTCCTAAACGGATGGGTGTGTCACACTAGTCATATATCATCCGTGGAAACCTACCCTATACCTAAAGTTTTCTTGCTGAAGGAGACTAGGGTGCATGCCCCCTGGGTTTAGTCACATTCACCGAATAACTCGCGCTCATCTGATGGATGGACTGGAGATTGATGAGAGATTCCTTGTGCAAAAAGACCAGTTAGTGATGGCACTTGACTAGTAGTTGTGTTTGAACCGGGGAATGAAAGTTGGTCTATGAGCTGGACCACTCTACCTTCATGCGGGAAACACATCACTCAAAAGAGTGAGGAAACAATATCTCCAATGCTATAAATGTAGTCACACCCAAGGAGTAGATTATAATCTAATGGCCCTTGGACTACCATCACGTTCATATAAACAGTTTTCCTTCTCAAGGTTATAGGCAAATTTGGAAGGATTCCTAACGGTCGACTGGTTCCTTTGTTGAAGCCTGATAGATTTCGAATCTCAGGAAGAAGCGATGGTGAACCAAGCACTTTCCAAGCAATGGAGGAAAGGATACTCACAAAAGCCCCTTCATATATGATAGTACCAACGATGATCATTCTGTAAGCTTGTACTATGATTCGGAATGGTACATTAGAAGGTAGGCGGGATCTCCCTAGTAAATTCCAATCGAAGGAAATGACTAGATTGCTTGGAGGAGGGACGGAATAGACGACCGGATGAATCTCTAATGAAATTCCTTCCTGTGGTAAAGGAACGGGTAGATTTCCCCCAGGTTCATCGGATTCTGTGTTAACAAAAGGAATTTGAATAGTTTCGTTCTCATTCTCTTTGGTGACTGTATCATCTAAAGGTAGATATTCTAAATACAAGACTAGGCCAACTGCCGTCTCGACCTGTTGACTTTGGTGCTATGTGGACTCTGAGGGTTTATCTTCAATGATAGATGCTTCGACTGACAATAAAGGTGTGTCAGTCAGGTTTTCAACTAGTGATGGACTCGGTAAGAGTTTCTTGTATCCAGGAGGAAGCCGTAGCAGTGAAGCAGGATGGTTATCCAAGACTCTTTTAGCTTCGTCCAGGAAGGGACAATGGTGGAGGGCATGATCGCCTTCACACGGTCTACAAGAAAATTTATATCTTCCTTTTTTTCCATTGACTTCATTTTCATTAGTTGACAGTGTACTTTCAACATGATCGTGAGAGGTTGAGGACACCGAATTGTGCAAGCAGGGAGACCAGTCCTTTAAGATCCGTGGGATGCAAGGACAATCTCGATGATAGTAGTCTCCTTTGCAAATGACACATGGAGATTTAGGATTGGATGGTGCAGTGTGTGGATTTTCGCTAAACGATGCATGGTTGCCCCCTTTTGCCGTTGGCTTCTTCTTCTTCTTCTCCTTCCCTTTCTTCTTCTTCTCAGTTACTTGGTTTTTAGTTTTACTAGTTTCACCAAACGAAGAGGAAGAAGGAGAGGGAGAAACAAACGAGATAGAAGGTTGGGGGTAACTTTAGTATCATCTAGTTGCTGATTTGATTGCTTAGGAATCACGGTGTTTTGAACGACAAAGGTCAAGAAAAGCCATACTGGTAGGCCAATTGTAAGTCCTGGAAGGGACAATGTAGCCATATGAGGTGCAAAAACATCTTCCCAAGAGGAGAAGGGACTAGGATTCCCCCCAAGGGGAAATCCTTGATTGGTGGACTACATTTTCTCAACCTAAGACAAACGAGGGAATAGTGATGTTATTCCAATTAAAATAAATTTTATGACACTTTGACAGAACTTTCTTTTTCAATTTTTAAGAATTGAGAAAAAGCTAAAGATGACTCTCATCGCCTTCGATTGTTAATGAGCCTGAAGTGACAAGTGCTCAGATGGACATTTTCTTTTAATGAATTTGAAAAGGAATGAAAGTGACTACTCTGGAAATATAGACAGAGGGATTACCAAACCAATCGCAAAATTGCAGAATACTTTTTAAGGTACGACAGTAATTCTTCTCGAATGTTTTGTTCAATGCATTGTGATCGATAGGGCAGCAGACATAGCTTCCTAAGGATAAAGGATATATCCTATTGTGGTCTCCCAATATATACTCGACGGTACGTGGGAGCACAAGTCCGTATTGGCACTTGTCATATCAAAGAGGAGGAATCACCCAACCTACGATGAAAGCGATAGTTACTAGGCTTTATGACGCTAGAATACATCTCTAGCCTAGACTTCTAGATGTTGTGCGTTAGGTTCCAAAACGTTTTTATGTTCATTGAGGTTTATTTTACAATTGATCTTTCATAAGAAGTTTGCCTTTAAGGTTCACTGCGTGATGTAGATATACAATTCCTAAATATGCAATCTAAGATGATAAACAGTCGTTTACTTTCCTTTTGCAATGAAAATCCTAGCTACTAAAGAAAGAGAAGTAAAATTCTTTCAACATAGAGTAGAGAGCACACACTAAGGTGCACTGTCCTAAATAAATTTCCACATGTAGTCTAAATGCAAATGCACATGCATGTATTTGTTTTTCAGTTTACTTAATGTGAGAATGACAAAAAGAAAACTAAGTACAGATCTGAACTATCTTTTCTCAAAGCGGCACTTTAGCATTTTCTTTTTCAAAACGAAAGGAAGATTTGGACGACACTTTCAATTTCGACTTGAAAAGTACTTTTGACACTTCAAAGAATTGATGATTCAAATCAAATACAATAGAAAAAGTGTAATCAACTATCTAAAAGAGGAAGACTTTACGACACTCTTTTCTTTGACCGAAAACGATACTTGCGACACTTTCAAATCAAAAGACGATAGTTCGATTAAGTTATTGTTTGCAAAGGAGAACTGTAAATGATGAAAAATACATAAAAACATTCACAATTCTCTATCAATGGAGGCTAAATAATACAAAGGAAGAGAATTTCAACAGTGATATACTGATCATAGACAACAAAACTACTGAATAAAGATGAAGACAATGAAGGAAAAACCAAAATCTGGAGGCAGAAACAGTCTCACCTAATCATCGCATCTATAACACAGGGAAATAGAGATGCATCTCACCTATAGCACACAGGAGGTGCAATGCATCCAGACTGCCAATAAGAGATAGTGCGATGGTCAGGGGATGAGACTAAGCTTGGTTTTTGCTCACAGTTTGCAGGTCAGTTCAGGGATTTAGGCTGAGCTAATGATAGGCAATAAACACAAAGTATAGGGGTTGATCTAATGACGTTATTTGAGCTAATACCAGGGCACTTAGGATGTTTGCAAGTCAGATGTTCAGTTCATAAACTAACCCGGAGATCGACTGAAGCAACATTGATCTACTTTGCAGTTGCATAGAAAAATCAGTTCGAAGGCTAGCTAGTTTAACTTCAGGCTCTGTCTATAGCTTATAAATCAAACAACAGTGACTAACAATCTAACTATTCGCTCCCCAGTGGGGTCGCCATTTTGTTATCAGGAAGAATAGTGTCCATTCAGAGCTACTAGTCCCACTAAGATGGGTAGCTATCTTAGAAACAAACAAACTAAAGTTACTTGTGTTTTCCATTATGAGAGATAGATGAGAGAGAAGCAGAGAGTACCAACCTCAGTATTTCGCTTGGCTCCTTGCTTGTTTCCTCCCTCCTTTGACAGATATTTGCCATTCCTTCCTTACTTGTCTCGCTTCAAAGAACACCTGTAAAGTCAAAGCAGCATAATACCATCAAAGCATAGAGATCTATAACCATAAACAATATAGGATCAAATGTATATTAACCATACAAATGCATATATCAATACAAGATTCAGAAATATACAAAAATATGGAGGAAAACTCAAATAGATTTATTGATACAAGTAGTAGAAGAGAGGATTACAACCAAGCTGTCTGATCCAGTGCGATCCTCCCAGCATGAAAGCCCTCTTCACCTCATGAAAAGCTAGATCACCCAACAATACAATGTTGCACAGAGAAACCAACAACACTTCCTTGCAAAATACAAAATTCGAGCCTCTGGATCTCTAGGATGAGGGATCCATATATAGATATTTGCAGGTGGGTGAGTTAGCTTCTGGGATTTTGATTAGTGTCATTTCTCTCATAGTTCTTAGTTCCACTTGGAGATTTCATGATCTCTTACTCATCCCTGGGCGAATTCAGAGAGGCAAGTGTCAAATGGGCAGTTTGTAGAAGATTCTCTAGGTTTCCACCTAGCCAACTGCCTCTGCCATTTATCTGCTCTCACTCATCGCACCCTACAGAAGGGATTTTTGTATGCATCACACTTTGGCATGTAGCGGGTGAGATGCATCGCACCTTTAGCACTGAGCAATTTGTATGGTCTAGTTTTGACCAGTTCTGAGTAGTTTTTCAGGGATAACTTATAGGAGATGATGTAATCAGCTGACCTTGTTCCTTTAGGGTATGAAACAACACTTTTAGGGGCTTAGAAGCCCTTGGTTTATGGACATATGAGATTGGGGTTGCAGGGCCCAAATATGTCTATAATAGAATTGTTGCGCTCTCTGTCTCCATTTGTTGTTGTTCAGTTTCTTCTTCACTATCTCTTACTGGTTGTGGTTCTGTTATCACTCAGGTTGTTCCCAAAAGTTGTAAGAAAGGGAATACGGCCGAGGTAACCACAGACCAATATTTTAGACATAGATTCTAGCCAATCTGCATTGAGAGAGGGCTCTCTCTTTATATTTTAACTTTGTTTTGAAAAGTGTTAGGCTAGTTATGAAGTTCAGGGGTTTGTTTGATTTTTGGATGGTGATATTCAATAGAACAGGGGTGTAAATCTGAGAAGTTCAGTCATTGGGCTAATGGAGTCTATGAGGATGAACTGTTGGATATGCTTTCTTTAACAGACAATGGTACTACAGAGCAGGGTAATCAATCATGGAACAATTTAAAGGCTGAAACCAGATGGAATGGAATCTAGGGGTGAAGGGAAATTGAGAATCCTTCATCATGTAGACAGAGGGAAAGTGAATGATTATTACCAAGAAGCAGTTAAGAATTTCTTAGCATTTAATCAATATGAAAGAACCAGGGGAAACAGAAGCAATTAAGAATACGTGTTTATGCTAATTCTGAAGAAAACATTAATAATAACAGAGATTGAACACAGAGTGCTAACAAACAAATTCTGAGTTATTCTTTTTCTCCATTATTCAGATCATGAAACATATATGATATAGTAAACACAGAAACTAAAAACACGAGTAAGAGGGACTTATTGATACATAATATGATTCAAGAATTCTGTAACAAGTCCTCTGCTATCAATTCCACATCCAAAAAGTCCAGCAACAATGGATTCCAGCAGCTTTTTTATTCAGAAGATTTTCAGAATTACAGCGTAGTCTGAGAAATGTATCACCTGTTATCTCAAAATCAGGCCCTGGAAGGCTGCAGACCAGGAAGACTTCAAGTAACTATTTCAACCTACTTTAGGCTGAGGCTTAGCCTCCTCAACCTGAGAGGGCTCTCTCTTGATGGATTAATGATTTTGATTAAAGATAAGATGGCTAACTCTTATAGAACAACTGTGAAAAATATGAATGGTGGAAACACATTAAACAAAACTATCCATTGGGCTTATGGAGTCAACAACACCTCAATATAAAAATGAACTCAACCCTAAATGGAAGTCAGGGCACTCAGCATTTAAACATTCAGAACATAAACTCATATGGGACCACACAGTCTATAAATGTATACAGGAAGTCAGAGCACATTCAGTGAATTCTGAGTGATTATACATTCATACCACTATAAGAAATTAAGAAAAGGACAACATCACATATTCTGAACATAAAAAATCCTTCATGAATCCTGAGAAGTAAAGTCAAGCATGTATTACTGAAAATGAGTCTTACATAGGCCAAATACTAGCTTTTTCATAAAATTTCCAACCCTGATTACATTTTTGTTTCAGCTATATATAGAGCTCTTATTCTAACTGATCGAGATTCCTCCTCCAGCATGAGGGGAATTCGAAAACTACTTCTATTACTGACAACTCTTAAACTCTAACTACTTAATAAATACGACAAAGTGTTGACTGGAGTTTTTAGAGATCTAAATCAAGTAGGACTCTAATTCCATAACAGTCTTGGTCTGCAATCATCCTCGTTCTTTGACATCTGGTCCCCTTCTAGTTTGGCTGTGATGGGTCTTCAAGGCTCTATGTTTGTCTTCAATGTCACATGTTTTCCAATGCCTTGAAACATAGGAAACTACCCCTGTTTACTGGTCTTTAGTTTTCCTCAAAATATTCGAATCCAAAGAAGCACGTCCTTTATCCTTTAATTACCCAAAATGGAGCAGACTGCCACGTCCTTGATGTGTTGTAAGCCTTTCCCATGTACCTGTGTGATGACAAAACCTTTCAAAAAGATTTGCTGCTTTGTCAATCATAATTGATCAACTCATTTGTAACATGCAGCTACAGCAGTTTCGTAGCGCGCTACGAAACTGCTGTGTAATTTCAAAAACACAGTCTTAGACTCTACTCTATTTGTATACCTTATCTTCAATTTCATTTCCTGAAAAAGGAGCACCAGATTTGTCTTGTCTTTTAATATCTGAATCAGAAGTGACACAGCTACCATTGCCAAAACCTGTTCAAGTAGATTGAAAAGGTCCTTATCATGCTTGTTGAATTCTTGGATATCACTCTGCTTAATACTCAAGTACCTGTACTTCATGCTCCTAAACTTTTGAAACAGCTTATCTGTTGATAGATAGTGCCCAATCTCCTCTTTAAATTTTCTAGTCACTTTAGTCCAAAACGCTTGATGCTTGGAAAAAGACATTGCATCTTTTAAAGATGTCACACCATGTGCACCACGATTTATACCATCTTGTACAGCAAAAGCAATACAAATTTCATCTTTCAAAACCCATTTCAACCTCTTACCACCAGACCCAGATGCTAAACTATCCAAACCAACTTCTTTTCTGATGCTTCCAGCATATGCCTCGTGTGCCTCTTTGCTATCTTCTGAATAATTTTTGGCTGAAACCCCTTTATTATGAGACAACGTGCAGTCGTCTCCTCCATTGTTTTTTAAGCAAGTTCCATCATCTTGTTTTGGAGTTCTTTCACCCAGCAGAATGCTTTCATTCCAGTTAACCTCAGGCTTCTTTCTCTTGTTCTGATTTCTCAAATAGGAGCCAGTGGAAAGGAGAGAAGAGTGAGGTGTGGTCAAGGGTTCCAAGGATTTTCTTTTTGTAAACATGGTACCACTAACATTGGAAGAGCCATGGTTGTCTGATCTGTGTTTCCGAACATTGCCAAACATTTCCTCGAGTATCCCAAAAAGTTCGTCATCATGTTTATTTTGGTGTTGAACACCACTCCACTTTTTTGCAAGGTATCTTATTTTCATGGTCCTGAACTTGGTACAGAACTTCCATGGAGATACACATTTTCCTGTCTCTTCTTTCAATTTCTCGGCTACTTCATCCCAAAACCCTTTGTGAGTCTTGAAACGTGTTACATCTTTTGCCGAACTCACACCATGTAAACTGCAATTCACGCTATCTCTTACCACAGAAGCAATAATGGTGTCGTCTCTCAAATCCCACTTCAATCGCTTACCAAATAT
>Ga0115853_100202_pt2 | contig 15679 bp, 18 predicted proteins | sample InSIn5gowninarea_FD_83867 | JGI IMG/M metagenome (GOLD analysis project Ga0115853, IMG submission 83867)
AGGGAGTCAAATGGTGAGGGATTGAAGTATGAATGTGTAGTTTGATATTACTTATTTTTCTACAAGTTAGTGATTAGATTACTCATGTCATTTTCAGTTACCTCTTATAGCCAGAGCGAATCAAATGGTGAGGGATTGAAGTATGAATGCGTAGTTTGATCTTAGTTTCATTTTATGAAAATTAGATATCAGATTACTCAATTTATTTATGATTACCTCCTATAACCAGAGCGAGTCGAATGGTGAAGGGTCAGAATATGAGTTGATGTAATATGATTTAGTTTACTTTGCTTGCAGTTTTTGAATTTCTTTGAGTTCAATTTCTTTTTATACAGCAGCAAGGATACTGGGTTTCATAGTCACTAACTCACTGTTTGGTTTAATTAGAATTTGGGTACATTTTTATTTTCTCTTAGGAATTGATTTCATCATTGCAAGTTTAAAACATTTTTGAGAACTTTGAAGTTTGGAAATCATTTTAGAGGTCACCATTGCCTTGAACACGTATATCCATACTTGACTTTTAATTTTTCCATCTCACATTAAGGAATCAACAAAAGATAAACCCAAAAACAAACCAAAAATCAAAAACAAAAAAGAAGTAAGAAATCGGTTATCTTGCATATATAGTGCACTTCACTTCAGCAGTTTACGACTCCCGGATTGACAATTTATATAGCAATTTAGGACACACTAAATTGACCAAACACCAATTATGCATAGTTTTGTGCATTATCTCATCCTTTAAAACCAATACAGTTGCTACTGCATGTATGGAAACATTTCAAAAGCTACATGGAAACCCAAATATTATTGTAAGTGACATAGATCCCATTTTCACGAGAAGATTTTGGACGAAATTATTTTCTTGTCTTGGTAATCAATTAGCTCATAGATCATCTTATCCTCCTCAATTTGACGGAAAAACTGAGATAGTGAACAAATGGTTGGAAGGATATCTTCGTTGCTTTATTTATGATAAACAAACACAATGGGTCAATTGGTTACCTCTAGCTAAATGGTGGTATAACACTTCCTTCCGTATTGTAGAAAAAATTACCCCATTTATGGCACTTTATGGATATCATCCACCATCCAACGCATCATCTTTAAGAGAAAATTCTAAGGTTCAAGCAATGGAAGATCACATCAAGCATTAAAGACAAGTTCTCCAACTTAAAGGATAAACTCACTCTGGCGCAGAATTGAATGAAACAACAGATAGATCAACATCGCAGTGAAAAAAGTTTTGATGTAGGCTACTAGGTATTTTTACAACTATAGCCATAAAAACAAATGTCCCTCAAGCAAGCTAAGAAGGACAATCAAAATCACCCAAGTATTATGGTCCTTACAAGGTGTTGCAAAATATCGGTACTATGGCATACAAATTGGATTTGTCTGCATCTTCCCGAGTACACCTAGTTTTCCATGTTTCATGCTTAAAGAAGGTTATCGATGACAAGCTCCTACTTCAAACAGTGTTTCCAGAACTTGACGAAGAAGGAAAAATCATATTTGAGCTTGAAGCAGCCATGGAAACAATAAACCGACAGCCACATAATCGATTAATTTCAGAGTATCTCATTAAGTGGAAGAACTTACCCACTGAAGATTCCACATGGGAGGATGAGAATTTTATACCGAAGCATCCATAACTACTCAAGCGTTGAGGACAACACTTTTTTGAAGGAGAGGGGCATGTTAGGTCCCTATAATACTAGTGTATCCCCCTTATTGTTATTGTTATGTTGACGGTGTTGGACCCGCCAACATGTCAAGAGGATCTCCCCGATAAGAAGTCCCAATTAGACCTCAAACCATTTGGTGTAGGAGTCCCAGCAGTGGGTCGTAAGGTAATGCCTTGACCGCAATGTCACACAGAGGCAAGTAAGATAACTCTGTCAGTAGCAAGGGTGTTGTTAGTGCCTAAATCTACCTCAAGCTGAGAAAGGTAGGATTTAAGTTAACATCAAACCATGCTTAACCTGGTAGCTAGCCCTACTAGGTCAGGAGAGGACTCTCTCCTGGTCAATCTCAATGAAAATTTATCAAGGAAAGCTTGAGATGACTAATGTAAAGACTAATTTTAGGCTAGGTATATGTTCAGGAGAGTTTTGATTGAATTTGATGATATTTTGTTGGCTCAAATGTGAAAGGCAGATTTGGGTCCGGAGAATGAGGCTCAGTTTTGCAAAGATATCTATGGGGCGAGGTAGGCAAATGGTTTGGTACTTCAAATTGAGTGAGATGGAGAGATTTTGGACTGGTGAGGAGTTAAAGAGGGCATGAAAGTCTCAGGGATCTTCTTCAAACAGATGAAAACATAAATAACTAAATAAACCCTAGGTAGAGCATTGAAAATCAATGAATTCTACCTTTATCCTTGTTTGATTTAATTAAGATTAAGCAAAGAGAGATAATGGCATATATAAAACACATGTAAACTTACAATTACAGAAGGAAACACAATAACAAAGCAAGATGCCACAAGAATCCCATAAAGTGTTGCAAACCCTGGTCTATTCCTTTGCCAAACTGCTAAAATGAGTATACAATGAAGCTCCAAGCTTTCCCAAAAGTCCAACCCTTGCCAATGACTGAAAAATTACAAGATATAGGCAACCAACAACTCATCCTAGCCTCTAGGGGTCGAGCTCATAAGTTTAGGAGCTGTTCCAACAAAATCTAAACTGAGAACTAAAAAGTAGGCAGTGGAACAGCTAGCCTCTAAAAACTAGGGAACTGATTCATTCAGTGGCAAACTACCTTTTGGTGGATGAATCTACTTCTATGAGTGAAAATTTAGCATAATTACATCAAAATCCATCAAATCACATTAAATTACATCATGAGTTTGACTATTAGAAAGATAAAAGTCAAACTGTGAAGAAACTAGGCGAAAAACAGAATTTTTTGGCCAAAATGAGCAAATTTCCTCCTATGCGTCGTGCTGATTTCCCTATGCATAGCGCCTTTTTGCAGTGGATTTTGGAGGCCTTCTCGATGTCAAAATTTTCTCCAAGTGGGCTTGTTGGAAAGGTATACCTATCTGCTTTCTAGAACAAGTGGAAGTTCTGAATTTGGACTCCATTTTCCCCTCCAAAACTGAGTTCTCCCAACATTGCTTCCTGTGTGTCCAAAAAGGGGCAGAAAGGTCATTTTTGAGGTGTTTTTGACCTTTTTGGAAGCTCAAAACCTGTCAAAATTTCTTGGCCATTTGTGGGCATTCATATTTTTCCATGACAAATCCAGAAATGTTGAGTTTCCCTCAAAAGGAGGTCCCTAGCAAAAGTGTGTGCCAGGTGGCACGTCGCATCAGGGAGAAAAACCTATTTTTTAGGCCAAAATTTTCAAAATTGCAAAAAGTGTCCCAAATTTCTTGAAATTTGGGCTAAGTGTCCTTCATTAAGTGCTGTGTTGGGCCAAGGAAGCCTCAACCAAGATCTGAAGTCTATCTTGTTCTTTTCGCTTCCTCGATGCCTTCTTCAAATTGGCCTTCAAAATCCTGATTCTTGCTTTGCACACCTTGTTTCTCGCCAAGTAATGATGGGCCATGTGCCTCAACATAGTTTTCTCTCTGTTGGCCTTCTCTAGCATCTTTTCCAAGTGGATATTTGCGCTCTCAAGCCAAGATTCACGATTAGCATTAATTTCTTGTTCAAGTGGTGTGAGCTTGACTTTCCTCCTCTTGGCAGCTTGTCGATTTTCTCATATGTTTTGTAGCTGCATAATGGTTTGCTGATCCTCTAGCTGTTTGTTTCTTTGCTCTAGATATTTGATTATCCACTTGGCTCTTTCTAGGTTGAGAGACAAATCATGAATGTCCACTTGTTTCTCCTGAATGATCTCCTTGAGCTTTGAGCTTTGTGAGCCCAAATCGGTGTCATCATCCTGAATAAGAATGAAATCTGTCTCCTGCCCTCCTGAAGGCCCCTCATCATGTGATGGTCACTTGCCCTTGTCCTATACCTGCTCTGCTGATGGAGGACACTAGACCCCTTCCACCTCGGGTGGAGATAATACTCGTTTTGTCGCTGCAAACAACCTTCTAGTGCCCTTTTGATAGGTGACAAACACTGGCACACTAGTGGTTTGTGTCTCATGAATCTCTTGCTGATGTGAAGGTCCTCCTGTCTCATGAAAAACTACTGGGGGTACTTGAGGACCTATGAAGACCTCATGTGAAATGAAATCCTCCCATGAGATGTTCTGTAAACCAAGCTGATGCAAGACCACAATTTTGATTAGTGCAAAATGATATATATTGTTATACTGCTACCGAGGAGGCTTCCTATGCACTAAGGTGGTCATCTTCTCGATGTTTCGGCAAATAAAATAGGGGAGATTCATCATTCTCACCCTAGTGAAGTGCATCAACAACCTGATGTGATAGGCATATAGGCGAGAAAACCGGCCCTCACAGCTGAAATATTTAATTATGAGTTTCATTAAGGGAGCATATGTGTCCTTCAGAAATATGAAGGGAAAAACTCTACTGAGATGCCTCTAATAACCAACCTTGATGTGAGGCTCATAATGCTCTCTATCAATCTGTTGCCTTTTATTCCACTACAAACCAACATTTGGAATGCCAGTTGCTTGAGAAATAGTCTCAAGTGTCAAGGTGAATGTCACACCTGCCAAAGTGACTTGACCATTATGAAGATGGAGCACAAACAATCTGGCCAACTCATGATGGTACTGGTCTCTCTCTGCCATCTCACAAAACTAATAACAAGACTGGTGTTGAAAGCATGTGACAGCAAGAGGACAGGCCAGCAGCTCGGCAAGTGAAGTAGGCTCTTCTCGTATATGTTTACCACCCTTGTGAGGTCTCCTTGGTGCATGCATTTCTCTAGAAGAATCACTGAGTGTCTCCTCATTTCGATCATAGGAAGGATCTGACTCCATGTTTGTCAATGTTTGAGTTTTCTTTGATGAGTATGAAGAGATTTATGGTGTCTTTAGGTTTTTGTTGTTAAGGATGAGAATGTATGAGGGACTGTGGAGGGAAAGTGTATGAGGGGTTTTGGGAATGTTGTTGATAGGATTTTGGGGAATAGAAGGGTTTAGGGAACAATATTTAAACTTTGGGGCAGCAGTTAGGGTTTGGGAATTTTTAACTTGGGTTTGGGATAGTGGGATTAGGGATTTAGAATTAGTAAACCTAGGGATATGGGGATTGGGGGAATGGGTTGATGAAAATGTAATGAGAGGGAGAAAATGAATGAGGGAATGAAAGAGTGAGGGAGTGAGAATTTTGTGGAGTTAGCAGCAAAAAACACAAGTTGTAAACCCTATGCAATTGTTTTTGACAAAATTTGCAAGGAGGTAAGGTTTCAAGTTTTTCTCATTAAATCACCATAAACACCAAGAGAAACTCATTCACTAATCATGGAGGAATGTTTGACTTATAACTGAAGATTGAGAAAATTGGCAGTTTGGGAGGTGGTTGTGAATGAAATCGGCTTCCAAACCCTGTGCGCCGCGCCACAAACCTAGTGTGTCGCGCCACATCAATGCGTCGCGCCTGTGTAATTTTTACACTAAAGAGTGCAGCCCAATGCGTCGTGCCACATCAATGCACTGCGCTTGTGTAATTTTTACACTGAAGAGTGCAGCCCAATGTGCCGCACCAGATGGATGTGCTGCGCCCATGACCCAATGCGCCGCGTCCCTGAAATTTGCCAAAGTTGCTGCAATTTTACTCTTTGGCTTCAACACGACCTTTCTCTTGCAAATGAACTCTTTAAACATAACAAATGGTTTATATACAAAGGATTTTAATTTTTCACTTATAAAAACCCACTTTGTAATGTTTGCCTTTAACTTGCTTTTAAAACTCTGTTTTTGGGCAGTTTGCTTTATTTTTGCCTTTGGTGAACTGAATGCTTTGGCTTTTTGTTTGCCTTGCAGGTGATGGAGTTGCAGAGGCTTGGCAAGGTGACCAGGGTTGCCACTGAGGTCATTACATATGAAAAAAAATGAAATTACATCAAATGTATACATGAAAACATAAAAAACTCTGTTTTTCCTCAAAACAGGGTTTTGAGGAAAAATCAATCACTGAGCATGTGATTATGGAAATTTTTGTTTCTGAAACTTTATTTGACCTCCTCATGCACCTACTAACCATTATTGAGCATTTTGAAGACCTTATTGATGAAACCCTAGACCTAATGAGACCTAAAACCCTAACAATGACTTTTGTAAATTTAAAGACAAAAATTGACTGTAAATGATCCAGATGTATGAAAATGGACCAACAAGTAAAGGACATGAGGGAAAATGTATAATATACCACTACCATCATATGATCCATGACCCTAATGGAATGCAGCTTATCGAGTGAGACAGCTAACATGCAATGCAAGAAGATAATTTGATCATTGATGGAGGGATGAAGATACCGACACTAACAGGTGTGACAAATGCAGAGAGTCAAGGAATGTGTACGAGAGGTTTCAACACTTCGAAGGGAGAGGAAAGTGAAGGTGAGTTCCAGGTTGAAAGGGATCAGTCCCAACTTGGCTAGGAACACACCACACAAAGGACATACACAGCTTCCTAAGGAGCAATCCACTCGGATGCGGCAGTCACTACATACAAGGTAAGATAACACGAACAGCACTCACGAATCTGTCCGAGACGAGTGCACAGTTGATATAGCAAGGTTCATGAGAAAGGTCTGTCTGATGTCCAGCAGAGCGGTCGACATGGACGGTGACAACATTAACAACATATGCAACACATTAGCAACAAGATTCATATAATTGCATACAAATTAGTTCATATAGAAGTATGTAAGTTAAACAACATATATCATTAAGGAAATCGAAACAGTCCAACTACAATAACAACATATGCATGAAAATGTGTTGGCTCTTATTATTAAAGAAGTGTAAGTCACAATCATACAATACGCCATGTAAACCTGCTAGGCCCAACAGTGGAACATTACAGCCACATCTGCTTGCTCCTCCAAAGAGATGTACTAGCTCCGTGCAGTGGAGAAGCCAAGGAAAGTTATAATATTGTCTAAGCCTTCTTCAAGATAGTCTTAGTAGAAGCTTGGTTGACCAAAAGCATATACAATGAGTTATGAGGGACTTTTTATAGCAAAGGGTGGGGTGACCCTTGACATTCCCCTTTGTGACAGTTCAACTACCCTCATGACTCTTCACCTACTCTGTGACCGTTACATCCAACCATTGACACTTGACTTACACTTGACATGACTAAACATTACAATGCACATGTAATCATGTGAGACAACATGGCTTGAGCAAGCCTTGCAAGACATCACTGACTCTCGGTCTATTGTGATGAGACCAACTCTTTGACATGCTTGTGATGGTGAAGGTGGTGATCTGATGCCAAGCTTGGTCATCTATGATGGTGTGCATGCACCTCATGGTGACATCTTGCTGAAGCGAACTCTTGCCTCCGTTACAACCGATGCATTGGTTCGGCCCCTTCATCCAACTTGTCTGCTAACATGCGCATGGTCTTCTTGGGTACAGTTGAACCAGAAACACACTGAAGCATAGTGTTTGTGTTGATATTCAAGTGTGTGCTGGTGGTCATGTGCTTCAACTTGTCGAAGTACATGTTCAGCCCCAGTTGGACTTGCTTCTTGTCTTCGCCTTCGTGAGTGTGTTGAATGGGTTGGATTGCATGCATGCACTCAACGACATGCATGTTGTTGAATCCCTTGCATGTCATCAACAACACTGCTCACCATGTCTGCTTTGTGTTAGTTGTTGGGATGGATCATTAACTTGTACGGGCGCAGTTTCATTCGTGAGTGCATGTTACACCCACTGTTGTTCCTGTTCTTGTTGCAGCTCATTCGTATGTCTGTGAAGCTTCATGTTCTTCCTGAGTTGTTGCTTCAGCACATGCAACTCCTTCTTTGTTCATCTTATGCCTTCGCGCAATCTTCATGTCACATCGTCACTTCATAGTTGGAGTCTCCAAAGTTGCTTTCATCATCAATGGACCTGCTTGAGCTTGCAAACTTGTTCCACCTCCATGTTGTCAACAACCCTCCTCTTACATCCGTTGCATTTGGTATGTTGTCTTCAGCTATTGTTCATGATGTTGCTCATTGTGATGTTTTTGTTGTCATATCTTGATTTCCTTGTCTACAAACAACTTGATGTCATCATGGGTAGGCAAGTCCATGGACACTTGATCGACTGCATCCCCAAGCGTGCTCTGAACAATGTCTTCATCTCTTCTCTCTTGGAAGCCATTGTACCTGTACTGCTAAGAGGCAGATGAACACCTGCAATACCTGGAGACATGGAAACACTCATGGCAAGCAATCTGTCAGTTGAAAACCAAAATGAACATGAGAACTGACTTGCAACATACCTAGGTGAATGATCATGAAGGTTACGCAATTTCAGATAGGAGGTCGGGAGACCGATTGCCAAGACTACTCAAGGCACAGTCTGGGCTACTGGGAGATTTTCTGACTACTGGAACTACACAATGCATAGTCCAGTTTGGCTGTTGACTGTTGGGTTTGCGTAATGCGCAATTCCAGCTGGGAAGGACTGCTGGCCCAGGGACAGATTTGTGCAATTTCTTGGGCCAAGTATCCATTTTCCTCTAGAAATGCGCAAAATAGTCCTGGAGGGCAGTGTTGGGCAAGAAAGCACAAATCTGGAGAGGAAGGTGAGCCTTCCTTTCCCAGGTTGTGCAATGCAGCCTTAGTGAAGGCAAAGCCCGAGCCAAGGTTGGCCCGACTCAACGATGGGCAACTGAAAGCAAGTAAGTTAATGAATGCCTGGCAACACTAAGTGATAGTAGAAGTGGTTAACAGTGCATGCAAAACATGAATGAAATATTCAACAAATAGATCGACATGCATGTGGGTGATGCAGTTCTCCGGTTGGGAGAATGTCCATGCAAAACAATTTCATGCATGTGACAGCAGTGATATAGCAACAAAAACTGAAACAGAGCTAGGACAAGCTAGTATACATGTAAACAATAGCAAGCGTTCAAAGAAATTAAGTAAACAGTACTCCTACAAGTGAAAACACAAAAAACGACAAAAATGCAACACAAGGCACGGGAAGTGGGCTTACCCCAAAACAGCTGAGTTGAAGGTGGCAACTACTCCTAGACGTGATGTGGGATATCAGAGCTGCAAGGTTGATGTGAGGAATGAGCTCTGCAATGTCTGGTTGATGAGTTTTGATAACATCGAGGTTGTGACGCGCATGTCACAAATCTAGGGGAAGCGACACTTGGTGGGAGGTTTCTGAATTTCTCCTTGCATGTAACCTCCAACTGCTAAACATAGATCCCTGAAAAAAGGGATGCCTTTGCATGCTTCCTTGGGAGAAGTAGCCCATGTATGCAATTCTGTTTTTCTCAGTCCCGGAGGGAACCGGTCAACTCGCCACGCATGCAAGAGACTGCTTGACTGCTGTAGAAAAATGCGCATTTCTGACTGGGAGCTGGGCTGGTTTCCCACGAGATTTGTGCAATTTCTGAGCAGCTGATTGCTACCCAGATTTGCACAAATCCTGGGCTGAACAACCTGCTGCTGGGAAAATTTGCTCAAATCCCATTGGGAAGGTTGGCTGGCAAGATTGCGCAATCCTGGAGCTCAACAGGCTGTCAGAGAGGATTGCACAATTTCTAGAGGGAAGGATGGTTTCCCTCCAGAAATGCATAATTTTCAAGGGGAATTTTCTTAGCTTGTAGTTGGACCAAGTCCGAGTGAGCAGCATGTGAAGGTAAAAGATCAAACTGTGATCGATAGATTTCCTTTGAGAAAGAAAGACACTGAAGCTTGAGGACTTGACGAAGCAAGGCAAGCTGATGTGAAGGTTGGTAGGGAGGCTCCAAAACAGGCTAAGGAAAAATTTTGGAGGAGGGTTCTAGCTACTACAACACTTGGCGACACACTGGTAGAACTCCAACTATCTAAATGGATCTTGTTTGTGAAAAACAAATCTAACACCTCCGGAAGTATTGTTCAACTCTTAGCTTGTCTTGGCTTCACACTAGCTTGATTGTAAGATGTAGCATCTGCCAGACTCTTAATTGATTGACACACATTCCAAGACAAGGTGACATAGTTGTTTTGATTTGGGTTGAGGGGTATATAGGTGCACAAGCAGTATAGTGGTCAGAGTCTTAGTTTCATCTCTGGTGTTGCTCCACTGCCAGCAGGCCTGGACAGTACCTCGGTGGAGTCACATAGGAACACAAGCATGGCTCCGTTGCCAACAAGCCTAGTCAATACCCTGGCAGAGTTACTTGCATCACCTCCCTACACAGGAAGTCTCTCTCTTCTTTCGCCTTATTCATTTTCATTTTGAATTTCTTGACTTTTTCATTTTATTTTATTTTGATTTTCACTGTGCATAGCACTTATTCATTATAGAGTCGGAAGAGGGATACCAACTTATTCAGAGAAAAAGAGGTTGTTCCAACAAAGAAGTAGATTGTTGTATCTCTAACGTGCATGTTAAGTTTTTCCCCCTCACCTTACTCTACTTGACTGAGCTGACAAGGGTTAACCCAAAAACAATCGACTAGAGAAGGTGACACTAGTTAGCGCGCAAGCATTGTGTTTACAGCAAGGTTCACTTCGAAGAGTACGTATTTTCCTTCGACGTATCATGGACTAAGAGTAACAAGTTCATCATACAGAGGCAAGATGACAGATAACCAAGTAGCGATAGCTTTACAAACCCTCTTGTACTTTACCCAGCTCGTTTCATGAGTCACACGTGGCTTCATGCAAACTAACCTACGAACGAAACAAGAAAACGAACTAACAACAAAGCCAAGCAAAAGCAGAAGCAAAAATGAGAGCAAATAAAGCAAACAATCAAGCAATCAAAGCATGAAAGCAAACAAGCATGCAAACAAACAAATGAAAGCAAACACTTCTCCTACTCCTACACTAATGGTGCATGGGCCTAATCACATGAAGTGATACTTCCAATGCAGCCACCAGCGCATTGGTAGACCCATGTGGGTGAAGGCTTGGTCCACAAGTAACCCAATTTTGCGGACCAGCATACAAGAAAGATATAACAGTGAAGACAGCTACACTTTGTGTTTCAAAGTGCCCACGGGACATAAGTGAGTGCATGTGCATGACGGACAGTCCATGGACTTATCATGGTGCTGTGTGACACTACGTGCAACTTTGAAGCAAAAGCACACTCTTGACTGAGACATGCAAGCAAATGAAAGAAACAAAGATAACTTGCGTCGCGAACGAGTGCTTGCAATGTAAGACTCCTCCAATGCATGAGCAATGGGATCGTGCAGTTCGAGTGGAGGAAGTGTGATCTGTGTGTGAGATGGGTCTTCAACGCATACAGAAGAGTAATGAGGAGCCTTGGGTGATTGAACAGTTTCATGATTGGAAGTGAGACTGACCCAAAGAGAGTGAGAGCCTGACATAACTATCAGCTCGGGCTGAAGTGCCTCGATAGTCTTGGGTGTCTCAACTTCATCATTAGGTAGATCATCATAAACCGACGGCTTCGAAAGATCAACTGCAATAGATTCATGATCATGATAAAAAATGGAAGCAAATGGATCACGATTGCCATGATCAAAAAAATCAATGAATTCTTTGGCATCCTTATGATCAGATGAATCAAACATAGGGGTAGATGAAAAGCGAATGAACTCATCCTCTGTGTTTCCGAAAAATACAGATGAAGGATCAAGTGGATTTTCAATGAGTAACTTATCCTCTCTATTGTCGAATGATGGACTAACATCTGATGAGTCCTGTGAGTGATCAACAATGGGTGCATCCGTAGATGAAGACACACATGAAAAATCATGGATGGCAGGTTCACCAAAGAGGTTAGGAATGAACGGAGGGGGCTCAGACAGAAGGGAGTCATCCTTCACCAAGTGTTGATGTTCAAGCTCCCACTCATACTCTTCATGAATGACAGCACATGTTGGTTGTGCAACGACAACTCCGTTAGTGGGTTGTTCCTCGTTCACAACAGGTGAAGAGTCCAGAATGGACGAACACAAGACAGCATCATCAGGAGGAACACCTAAGTGCGAAGATGAAGGTCAAAGAAAAGAATGCATATGGGAACTCAAAGGACTCATAACCAAATCTGCGCGAAAATTGAGTGGAGTGATGTTGGGAGAGTGTGAAGGATGAACAGGTGTACAAACATGATCCTCAGCGTCACTGAGCGATGGTGGAACTGTTGAATGAGAGGGAGGCGGACATTCCATTGAGACAGTGCTTGATCCCACATGAGATTGTGCAGTTCTATCAACGAAGAAGGTTGAGTGATGCTTGATCTCAAGCTTTCTCTTGGGACGGGCAGATTTCTTAAGACAATACTCAAATTGGTCCCAGAGATAAGGAAACTTCATCTGGCTCCTCGGAGCTTGAAACTGCAAGTCACGGAAGCGCTACCAAAAATCAATAACAGATTCATGCAAAGCCCTCCATTGTTGTAACATTTTTCGGTCAAGATGGTCTAGATCAAAATGATAGAACGTGTCTTCAATAAGATCACAGAAGTGCTCAAATGAGTGCACGGTGTCAGTTGGTAGGCTAAGCACCCAACAAAATGGAGATTCACAAAGTGTGAATGCAAGCAACAGACCGGCCTATTCGTAAGTAAACTCGTCTTCCTCATAAATCATGGAAATAAAGTTATGTAAGTGCTTAGGCCAGGCCACTTCGCCTTCACCATCATACGTGTGAGTGGACAAGAGATCAAAAAGCTTCTCCGAGATGGAGACATCTTCACGATTCGAAAAACACCTTGGGGGAAGAAGAATGCAAGACTCCATGAAAGATATGCAAAGGTTCAAAACTGGATGAGAGGACATTGCTTGTCATCAGGCCCTCCTTCTAGCGCCAGAAATGTTGACGATTTTGGACCCACCAACATGTCAAGGGGATCTCCCCAGTAAGAAGTCGCAATTGGACCTCAGATCGTTTGGTGTAGGAGTCCCAGCAATGGGTCGTAAGGTAATTCCTTGACCGCGATGTTGCACAGAGGCAAGTAAGATAACTCTGTCAGTACCAAGGGTGTGACTGATGCAAAGAGTCAAGGAATGTGTATGAGAGGTTCCAACACTTTGAAGGGAGAGGAAGGTGAAGGTGAGTTCCAGGTTGAAAGGGATCAGTCCCAACTCGGCTAGGAACACACCACACAAAGGACATACATAGCTTCCGGCAGAGCAGTCCACTCGGATGCGGCAATCACAACATACAAGGTAAGATAACATGAACAGCAATCACAGATGGGTCTAAGATGAGTGTGACAGTTGATATAGCAAGGTTCATGAGAATGTTTTGTCTAATGTACGGCACAACAGTCGACACGAACGGTGACAGCATTAACAACATATGCAACACATTAACAACAAGATTCATATAATTGCATACAAATCAATTCACATACAAGTACGTAAGTTAAACAACATATATCATTAAGGCAACCGGAACAGTTCAACTACAATAATAACATATGCATGAAAATGTGCTAGCTCTTATTATTAAAGAAGTGTAAGTCACAATCATACAATATGCCATGTAAGCCTGCTAAACCCAACAGTGGAACGTTACAGCCACATCCGCCTGCTCCTCCAAAGAGATGTACTAGCTCCGTGCAGTGGAGAAGCCAAGGTGCGTTACAATACTATCCAAGCAGGGAAAATTTTAAGAACCACCCCTAAATTTATATATATAATAAATGGGCGAATCTCCATGGTATATAGGAAAATTGGAAGGCGATTTTATAAATAATACAATATGCGTATATAATTTTTTGGCGAATCTCTCACCAGGCATGGCAAATATTTTACTCAATTATAAAATCTTGTGTTTATTGAATACACAAATGAAATCATTGCATTTCTTTAAAATATCTTTTGAAATCAAAATTACCGAAATTACGTATCGATAACCTAGTGGGTGTAGGATAAAATTCACCCGTGTCATTCACAGAAAGCATGTGAAAAAACCTAATACTGTATATAAAACCAAGAAAAATTCAAATTCATCACTTCTAGGGACCTCGTAACCACCCTGCCAATACACAAGTATGTTCCTGTTTGCAGTTAGAAAAATTACCCAAATTATAATCTGTTTACTCCAGCATATGTTGGAAAGTTATAGAAGGATGACTAGTGCAATCAATCCATTCATTTTAGCCCTGGATTTGTTTTAGTTTAAAACATAAGTATACAAATATACTTGTCCAATGTCTACGCTTTAACCATTCACCTTAAGATGTTTTTACAATATAATTTCCTAAGTCTATTTAATATCTTCATTATCATAAAAACCAACCTATATCCATCTTGACTCCACATCTACCACTCTTAGGGGGATGAAATCTATTTATCCCTTTGAGCACTTGGTAGACCCAGAATTAAGATGGATCTAAGATGATAGAATTTCCCCTTTAAATAGTCTATGCTCACATGAATACCATGGTATTACCATGGGTCAATACCATGGGTTATCATAAACCTAGAGCCTAAAAATTACTATTAGTAATTTATAAAAATTAATAAAATTAATAGTTGACTTTTATTTTATTTTTTATTTTAACCAAGTTAAAATGTTTAACATACATTAAATTACAACATCCATTTTTACTCTTGATCCACCAAGCCCCGAGAGGGATCAAATGTTTTTTCACTCTATGCTAGTTTGCATAGCACGATATTTGATACCTCTCGGGGGTTAGTAGATCCAGAGTAAAGATGGATCTATGCTGGTTTAATTCCCCCATTTAAATAGGCTACATTCCAGGTGAATACCATGGGTCAATACCATGTGCCATTTTGGTGAATACCATGGGTCAATACCAAGTGCCATTTTTATTTTTATTAATACTAATATTAGGGTTAATAATGTTTTTTTGCATGGTATTAATAACAATCTAGTCCATAGTAATTGTCCCATAGTATTTTACCCATAGGTTTCACCTAAATATAACGAATTTTTTGAGTGTTAGTAAATATAAGGTGACTTATGGAGTAAATATAAAAAAATGTTTTATTTGTTTACCATTCCTCTCATTTATTTATATTTTTATTAATTTACCATACCTCTTTTACAAATATGGTATTTGGCCCATAGGATTCACTTAAATAAAACCTCTTTCTTGAGCCTTCCTAAATAGAATGAGGGTTATGGACTAAATATAAAAAGAGGTTTTATTTATTTACCATACGTCTAGTTTATTTATATTTTTATTTATTTACCATACTTTTTGAGTAAGTATAAAAACACGTTTTATTTATTTACCATACCTCCACTTTACTTATATTTTTATTTGTTTACACCCTTGCATGTATATAAGGTGACTTATGGAGTAAATATAAAAAATGTTTTATTTATTTACCATACCTCTCATTTATTTATATTTTTATTAATTTACCATACCTCTTTTATAAATATGGTATTTGGGCCTTTGGCCCATAAGATTCACTTAAATAAAACCTATTCTTGAAAATGGGCGAATGGAAGGTTGTAACTCCTAATTTCAAGGGCTAAATTTACCTTTTTACCCTCTCCCTTAAAATAAGGTGGGCTATTTGAGGTGATTTGTAAAAATGTACTATGATACAAAATATTCGCCCACTAAAAATTTAAAACCCCTTAATTTCGCCAAAGGGCAAACATTCG
>Ga0115853_100286_pt1 | contig 15678 bp, 14 predicted proteins | sample InSIn5gowninarea_FD_83867 | JGI IMG/M metagenome (GOLD analysis project Ga0115853, IMG submission 83867)
AAGTCCACCCATTCCCTAATATCATACATTTTTGTCATGCCTGCTATATCCCTAGCCAAAGAGCTATTGTTGCCCCAAACTAGCAGCTCTTATTCACCCTTACAGCTCCAACACTCCCTAGGCCCTAATGGCTCTCCAAGCTTCTTTGCTAAAAAAACACCTGAAGATGAGCTCTGTTGGCCCTGAAACCTGTACCATTGACTCTGGAATGCTCAGAATAAGCAAAATAGAAAGAAAATCTCTCCAAAACGATCTCCCTAGTGAAAGTTATGACCTCCAGAAGTTTTCTCCAGTTTGACCTAAAGAAACTCCACTAAAAGTGGAATAACTATAGTTAGGCCCGCTAAAATTGGCACAAGTGCCTAAAAAGGTGGACTCCGCCAAATAGACTGCCAAATTGATTGTAACTGTTGGTGCTAACCGCACGCATGTGAGCGAAAACTTTGGGCGGTCAACGATTGTTAAGGCTGGCGGTTAGGGAAACCGCAACCTCCGGCAAAACTGTGGCATGTGACAGGTGTATCAGTGGGTGGTTAGTGCTGGCGGTTGGCGTTAACCGTCACTGGAACCTTCGGCGTGTGACGAGGACGAGACCGCTGGTAGTCTACCCCCAAAGCGGAACTCGTTAACCTTCAAATAAAACCGGTGAACCATATGGGTTAAGAACTAATGTGCAGCGTGGACAGTCAGGCCTGTGGACTGGTAGGTAGGAGGTCTCACGATCGAATCCAACGGAGGCCCAAAAATTTTGATATGCCAACTCAGGGCCACATGGTGGCCTCTAGGCTGGCCACGTGTCGGCCCCTGATTGGTCCTCCAAAATGAAATATTCCAGCAAATATTCTGGGGAATATTCCATGGAATATTCCAAGTAATATTCCTCAGAATATTTTTTTTTAATTTTTTTCCAAATTTAAAATTTGCAGTTTATTGGGCATTTTTAAAATGCGATAACTCCTCCATACAGTGTTATTTTTTCGAACCGTTCACGGCACCGGAATCAGGAAAACGAGATCTATCCAGTCGTTCTAGTTTTAACCTATTCTAATCAATTCAAAATTTGAGCATTTTTCCACTTAAAACATGATCACATGATCACTTAGTATCCAACTTCTGGATGCTTACTAGGAACTTGTCTATTGGTAATATAAAAACATGTGAAACAACATTGAAGAGTACTTGAAAAATCTTTTAGTGGGCAGTCTTGTGAATTGTTCATGCATCCTATCTGCAATGAACTAAGCATAATTGTACATGATAGCAGGAGGCTTGCTTGGGGTAAAAATGGAGAAGAAGGCCAAGATGACCTCATCCACATGCTATCTATGGTATATCCTAGGATGCAAGAGAGAACGCTAATTATATGTCTGCTAGTTTCTGAAAAAATAGTGGCAGCATAGGGTGGGATATCTGTGGGAGTATGTTGGTATTCAATGATGAAAGTCTGGAATATTTGCCTTATTTTAACCAGGTCTAAGGTGATATACAGGTCCAATAGGTTTCCATTGGATAGAGGGGTCTGATTAGGGCTAGGATGGACTTGAAGTGTTTGGTTGATGGACTCTGGTGTAAGGGTGAATAAGAGCTGCTAGTTTGGGGCAACAATAGCTCTTTGGCTAGGGATATAGCAGGCATGACAAAAATGTATGATATTAGGGAATGGGTGGACTTTTGGGAATAGATATTTGGGTAAATTGGATTCGCAAAGGTAGATTCCATCTGCATGGTTCAGGAATCTGTCCTTACTCTAGCACTGGAGCTTCAGAAGGTAGGTTGCAGTAGCAGTGTCTTTTATTTGGAAATCCCTGTGTGCTAGTGCCAAATGGTCAATGTCTAGGTGAGGGGTTGACACAGGTATCACATCTAGAGAGGTCTGGGAAGCCATTTTTAGGGGGAAAGGTGTGAATTAGGCTTGTATAGGCTGTAGCAGTGAGGCTTTGAAAACTCTAGTGCGGTGAGAGGGTAATTTGCAGTTTGTAAAAGAGGGCTTTGGGTATTCAGGTGGAAATACTCTCCAATTTAGTGGAAAATTAATTAAACTCAATTAATTAATCTTTGAGTTAACTATATTTTCTCAAATTGAGAGGGTTGTTCTGGTTTTCTCTCAAAATACATAGAAATTGGTTGTTCAATCTGTAAACTGGTTTTAATGGTGACTGTAGATGGTACGGTGGCCTTAGTTGTGCACTGGACGCTCGAATTGGGAGTCTGGAGCTTGTTCGGGAGATAAATGGTGGTCAATTTTGGTTGCAGAGGCTCAGGGTGGCGTAGGAAGACTTGGGCGGCATTCAAAGTGCGAACAAGCGAAAAGAGTCGAAATGGGCTTCTCCAACCTTTTAACCAGAAATTGTTAGAATTTGGCGCAGAATTCATAAATGAACAGTGGATGGTTTTGGCTTTTGGTTGGGAGGCATTTTTATGGACCATCGCACCGCTTTTGGTAGGCAGGCGGTATTTCCTTGAGAGCACACGATTTCACCTGGAGCTGCCACGTAGAAGAATCAAGCCAGGTAACAACCGCGAATCTCACATGCTCTCAGGTTGGTAAAGGTCGGTGAGGGAATGAGCGTGATATGGATGCGCGCCGTTTGATTTGGGGGTAGGAGATCTAACAGCTGTTGCATATTCAAGATGCACGGAGGGGCATCGGGGTCAGGATTTCTGGGGCCCGAGTGGTTAATTACAATAAATTATAATTATTAATCAATAAAGTGATGATTAGAAATATAATGAGCGGTTTAATGGAGTGGGACCAAGGGTTAATGTAGCGGGGTTTGTTTAACTGCACCTGGGTTGGTGTGTTAAAAAGTTTATGTCGGGGAAATACAACTCGAGAAGATAATTAAATAATGCGGGGGAGGGGGATAAAAACTTAGGATAAGGGGTTTTTATGGGTTTTTGAAGTAGAATAGAGAAATTAAAAAGGGGGGAGGTGATTTTTCCATGGGGAATGGGTTTCACACTAGGGAAAGGGGTTTTTAGGGAGGGAGATGACATTTTGAGGGTAATTACTAGGAAAATATGTGAAACCAAGGGATAAGGGTCAAAATGAGGGGAAAATTCTATTTAAATAAGAAATGCGGGGATAATGGGGAAATTAGTAAATAAGTATGTGTGGGGTGAAATGAAATGAGGGGAAGTTAATCAAGTAAGCTAGTGAACATCCTTTCACTCTCAAAAATGCTCTTGCACACTGAAACATAGAATTTAAGCATGATAAATGTGCTTATGATTTAACAACCTTGTACATCTGCAACCTTTCTTCTACCTACCCTTTATTTACCCTAACATTTTTTCTTCACTTTATTGGGTGCATTTGAGCTAGCAGACCCTTTATTTCCTTTTATTTTGACAAGCGAACTATCTAATTCTAACCTTATAACTTCCAATGGCTTAGATTAAGCTTATGAACACATTTTTATTCTCTACCTAACTATTGATCTGCCAAGGATAAACAGTTTGGCTAGATCTTTATTCTCTATCTGTAAACATAAAATTTAAAGCATGAATTAGTTAAGATTAAGCTATTTGACTATCATGGGTTGTGGTATTTATGACAAGTTGCACACAACCATTATTTTGCACATAAAAGTAAAAGCAATGGCACTTGAATTTGTACACTTCCATGATCTGTTTTTTGTTTGGGGTTCATATTTTTCACTTGTTTTTCACTTTTCTTTTTCTTTTTTGTCCTTTGATTATTCTTTTGGGACATACCTTCTTTACATTTTTTAATTTTTAATATAGAAAACACTTTGCAGAAAGCAAAATTATGTACAATATTACAAGACTAACCATAGCCAATTCAAAATTATGAATACTATTATTATAAGACCCTAACAGAAACTTTTGTGCTTCAATTTCTATACATAATAATTTCTTCTATCATCCACACCTGTCACATTGATTTAACTATAAAATCAAGACCTACTGCATACCTTTCACTTGGTACTAAAATCCTCAGGAAATAACAAAATGTGAAAGTGCATTCATAGAAAATACAACCTACAATAAACTCCTTTACATCCAAATTTTAAATTTTATTTTACTCAATTTTCATTTTAAAATTACTTTTCTTAACTTAAAAAAATAATAAAATATCAAATCACACTATGCTTTTTTCTAACTTGAATCACCATTAAACTTATTAACACTAAAATATCTAGTGCAAATGCAAAATCCAATCCAAAATACCTTAATATCTTTTCTCCCAAATACACAATATTCTAACACAGCTTCAAAAATACCTTAATATTTATTCTAACACAGCTTCAAAAATACCTTAATATTTACTCTACGATAGCTTTCCCTTCTCTACAATTTTAAATTAAAAAGAGCCTAATTTTAATTTTAAAAAATATTAACCTACATCGTTATCCAAAAAAATCAATCAAACGCACTAAATTAAATTGGGCCATTCTAAATGGTACAAAACCTCTAAATTTTGAGAATCAACGGATCAGGAATAGAAGAGAACAGTGGATGGCCTCAACGACGGTTTCACTCGAGATGAACTCCGTTTACTAGGTTACTATATGAAGACTTTGCGTTTCACTATTTAAAGGTTCTAGAAGATCCTATGTATGGCCAGTGCAACCTAATATCTAAATACCTCATTTCTTACACGGAATATATTCTTTTATACAATCTAATCGTGGTGTTCAATATGTTCACTATTTCCTTATGACACCTGTTCTTATTATTAATATATGACGTGAATCATGTCATTTAATTCTAGAATACGAAAGCGGTGACCATTTACCCGGATAGTGAGAGGCTTCTGTTTGCAGGTCGTAATAATTATATATAAATATATTGTTTTTCCAGAAGATATTGAAGTGTGAAGTCCTGCGTTCTTCATGCACTTGAAGAATATGGCGATGGAAGTAATAGAGATGTCAGGTCTGGAAGAACGAGAAGAAGAAAAGAGGCCAAAATTAAACGCAGATTTGCCTAAACAGCATGCTGTCGAGGAAAGCAACACTGACAGCACGTCTGTTCGTGCAAATGATACAAATATCTCAATATTGAAACTCTTTAAATATGCTGATTTATTTGATCTCTGCCTTGTGGCATCAGGCACTGTTGGAACTATTGGAGATGGACTGAACACGCCTATCATGATGTTTATATTAAGCAGTTTGATAGACAAAATAGGAAAATTTGGTTCCGCATTCATCGGAGATTTCGGTCATACTCTCAACATGGTAATAATCATTTCCTTTACACAGAAAAATTGGCGCAATTCCCATCTCGCGTATTGAGTAATTTCTCAGCGTTCCTTACATATGATGTATGTATCGATCGGTGTCTTTTTTGCTACGTTTTTAGGTTGGTATCATATCTTCCTCCTCCTTTCACACTTTGCAATGTTTATGAGAAGGCTTTTCTTATGATCTTACCTATGACTAATGCTTTGCTTCCCTTTGTCTCATCAGAGGCATTCTGTTGAGCGAAGACCGGCGAAAGGTAGGCGTCTCGGATGCGCTTGAAATATTTGAAAGCCGTACTGAGGCAGGACGAGGGATTCTTGGACACCCAAGGCACCACCACATCGGAAGTGGTTACAAGCGTTATTAATGATACTCTCATTATACAGGATGTTTTCGCTGAAAAGGTATGATCTTAATTACTTTATCCTCTCATCTAATTCGTTGAGTTTTCTAATTCTGATGCTAATATTGTCCATTCTCAGATACCTAACTTCCTCATGCATATGTCTTTGTTTGTTGGCGGTTATTTTGTGGCATTCTACTAGACATGGAGACTCACAATAGTGTCATTTCCATTCGTAATCTTTTTGATAATTCCCGGGGTACTGTATGTACGGATTCTGGTGGAGACTTCTCGCAAGTTGAACGAATATTGCAAAGCAAGCTCTTTCATCCTTTAGGACAGTCTTTGCTTTCGTTGGAGACGACAGGACAATGACCAAGTTCTCTGATGCGCTTAACTCAACTGTAAAGCTTGGCCTTGTCTTGTCAAAGGCTTCGCAGTAGGCACCGTAGCAGTGACCTTCAGTATCTGGGCCTTCAACGCTTGGTATGGTAGCACATTGGTTATGTATCATGGGGGTAGCGGAGGAAGGATTTTCGTCACTTCAGCTCTCCCTATCCATTTCTCTCCTTCTCAGATATTTCTATAATTGATAAAAGAATAGAAAATTGAATCACTGATGTGTTTGGAGAGCTCTCCGAACTGCGCTTCCTAATATAAGATACTTTGCGGAGGCACGTGCCGCTGGTAAACGCATATTTGAGATGATCGACAGAGAACAGATCATTGATTGGGAAAATCCAAAAGGAGAAATATTGGGGGAGGTCAGCAGCAAAATTGAATTTAGAAACGTTGAGTTCGCATGTCCATCTGGACCAGAGTCCAAGATACTTCACAATTTCTGTCTCGCTATTCCATCAAGAAAGACAGTTGCATTGGTGGGAGGAAGCAGGTCAGGCAAGTCTACGGAGGTGGCGTTGATTGAGAGGTTCTATGATAAGCTTGTTGGGAATTTCTGATAATTCAAGAACAGAACAAACAGAGAGTGATGCTCTATTTTAACACAACAGTTTGGTGGGAGGAAGCGGGTCAGGCAAGTCTACGGAGGTGGCGTTGATTGAGAGGTTCTATGATACGCTTGTGGGGAATTTCTGATAATTCCAGAACAGAACAAACAGAGAGTGATGCTCTATTTTAACACAGCAGAAACAGAAAAATGTTTGGGAGAACAGAGTTTTCAACACACAAACACAGAAATTTGTATTCATTCACAAAACCAATTTTTTACAAGAAGTCTTCCTCAAATTGACGGATTACACAGGAACACTTCAGTTCCAAAACAAAATTTCACTATGTCTCTCCTTGCAAATTTTACACTGCTGTGTATACAAATTATATTTCTTACATACGCGCTGCTGCGTGAAAAAACGAAAAAAAAAAATCTCTGCACACTGCTGTGCATTGCTAAAAGAACACTATATTTCTCCTAGGATATGCGTGGAGGTGTCTTACTCGACCACCAACCACATTTACAATTAGATATGGGTTCTCAATCTGCTGACAAAATCGGCCTTTCTAAATTATCTGATGTCCTTCTGGGTTGAGTGGAATGGTTAATGGATGAAATCCCATGCTTGATAAATATTTTGACTGCTCGAGTGTATCCTGTTTGTCCTTTGGCCATTCTCTTCTTTAAATGCAGTTGGTGAGAAGTAATGGCACAAAGTGCTGGATTTGGCCTTCTTCCTCCTTCGGGAACACAAAACAGGTTAAGGGCGTAGTGAGAGTATGGCGGAGGCGTGAATATGGACGGCGAGGATCGTTTGCAGGTGAGGTGATGTGCGATGCGATCAGGGCGCATCGCAATATCACATCGGTGGAAGACCAAATGGCGAAGACATAACACATATGAATGCGATCTGCGATTTGTGATGGAATCGCATGGGGAATCGCAATCGGCAGAAGACATAGGACGTAAAGGAGGTGGATGCAATTTGCAATAGCGATAAGATCGCATCACAATGTCACGTCGGAAGAATTCAAGGGAACAGATGGAGGCAGTGGGAATGGATGCGATTTGCAATATGCGATCAGATCGCGTCGCAATAAAGAAAACAAGTAGTTTTCTGAAATAAAACGCTACAGTTGGAATTAAATTTCAACACTCCTCTTTAATTTCAACTGCTGGGTTATCAGTGATACACAGACACTTCCTCAAAAATTCAAAACTTTTCTGCCCCAATGGTTTGGTCAGAATGTCTGCAACCTGCTCCTGAGTTCTGCAATGTTGTAAAACAATTTCTCCATTGTGTACCAATTCCCTGATGTAATGAAACTTTGTGTCAATGTGTTTCATTCTGTTATGAAACATAGAATTCTTGGATAAAGAAATAACAGAGTTATTGTCACAAAAAATCGCATTTCCTTTTGCTTGCTCTTGGCATAAGCTCCTTAACATTCATCTCATCCAAACTGCTTGACATGTTGCTACTGTAGCTACCACATATTCTGCCTCTGTTGTAGACAACGCTACAATAAGCTATTTTTTAGAAGTCCACAAAATGGCTCCTAAACCCATGTAAAAAAAAACTGGATGTGCTTTTCCGATCATCTACACTTCCAGCCCAATCACTATCAGTGTATCCAATTAAATGTGAATATTTTGGAGTAGTATATAAAATGCCAAATCTTTTAGTACCTTTAACATGCCTCAGAATTATTTTTGCTGCCTGCCAATGTGCTTCTTTTGGCCTCTCCATGAATCTGGAAATTAAACTAACAGCATGCATTATATCCGGCCTAGTTGCAATCAAATACATGAAGCTGCCAACTATGCTCTTATACAAACTAGAATCAAAATCCTTGTTGTTTTCCTCTTTGCTGGGTTTTAATCCCATCACTGTGGGAGTGATTGCTGCTTTGCTCTCCTGCATATTAAATCTTTCCAACACTTCATTAACATATTTTGCTTGTGAAATAAAAATCCCATTTCCATTTTGTTCTACTTCTATTCCTAAGAAGTATCTCAGCAAACCCATGTCAGTCATTTCAAATTTTTCTTTTATGACTGTTTTGAAATTTTCAATAAGGTAATCATCATTTCCTGTGAAAATAACATCATCAACATATAACACAACAATTATTAATTTACCATCCTTTTCTTTGATGTAGAAGGTGGGTTCTCTCTCACACTTTTCAAATCCATTTTCCAGTAAATAGGAATCTATCCTACTGTACCATGCTCTTGGTGCTTGCTTTAGCCCATAAAGATCTTTCTTCAATCTGCACACTTTGTGCTCTTGGCCTTTCTTTTCATAGCCTAGAGGTAGTTCAATGTAAACCTCTTCCATTAACACTCCATTTAGGAATGCTAACTTCACGTCGATTTGGTAAACTTTCCACTTGTTTTGTGCTACTATGGACAACACTACTCCCACGGTTTCCATTCTTGCAACCAGTACAAAAGTCTCCTCATAGTCTCTCCCATACTACTGCTTATATCCTTTGACAACAAGTCTTGCCTTGTGTCCTTCTATTTTGCCTTCAGCATTACTCTTGGTCTTGTAGACCCATTTAACTCCAATGACTACTTTCCCTTTTAGTAGTTCAACTAAATCCCATGTCTTGTTTCTTTCTATGCCGTTGATCTCCTCATCCATAGCTTCTATCCATTTCCCATCTTTAATTGCTTCTTCGAAATGAACATGGTCATCAACATGACAATACAAAGCAAACAAAGAATTCATACCTTCATTTGCTACCTCTTGTTCATAAATATCACTTAAATTTCCGAACTTCTTACCTCTTTCATTTGGTGTACAAGTGCTTGAAGAAGCACTTGAATTTTCTCCTTGTGGTGTGCTTGAAGAAGCAATTTCATTTCTCCTCAAGGGTGTCTCTTGCTGCCTTTGTGTTGGTGCTGTTGTTTGGGGATGTATTTCAGTCATCTCCTCATCATCTTCATCATGAGACAAAGAGCTTTTAACATTCACTGTTTTCTCTATGCTTCCATCACAAGCTTCCTCCTCAATGAGCTGAACATCTCTACTCACAATAAGCTTCTTGGTGGATGGGTTATACAACCTATAAGCTTTGGATTCCTCACTGTATCCAATGAAAATACATTTCTCCCCTTTGCTGTCCAACTTCTTCCTTAGTTGATCTGGAATATGTGCATAAGCTACACATCCAAAAACTTTCATGTGGGTGACTCCTTGCTTTGTCTCACTCCATGCTTCTTCCAGCACTCTGTTCATGACTGCTTTTGTAGGGCATCTATTCAAAATGTACGCTTCACAATGTACAGCTTCAGCCCAATAATCATTTGGCAAATGCTTTGCCTTTAACATACTCCTCGCCATATCCATGATTGTCCTATTCTTTCTTTCGGCAACTCCATTTTGTTCCGGAGTGTACCTAGTGGTAAACTGCTTATGAATTCCATTTTCTCTACAAAAATGTAGAAATTCTTTGGAGATATACTCACTTCCTCTATCAGTTCTTAGAACTTTGATATGTAGCCCACTTTGGTTTTCTACAAGTGCTTTGAAATAACAAAATCTTTCAAACACTTCACTTTTGTTCTTTAGGAAATAAACCCAAGTTTTTTTAGTAAAATCATCAATAAATGTTAGAATATAGTGGCTACCTCCAAGTGATGGAGTTTGCATTGGTCCACATAAATCTCAGTGGACAATCTCTAAGGGTGCTTTTTCCTTTATGCTTTTCCCTGATGGAAAACTTTTTTTATGTTGTTTCCCCAAGATACAACCTTCAGAAAGGCTGTCTCGTTTCTCTATCAATGGTAATCCTCTTACCATTCCTTTTCTATTCAACAATTTAAGACCTCCAAAGTTGAGATGTCCAAATCTCAAGTGCCACAACCAATTTTCATCTTTTGGTTTGCTTTGGAAAGCGTTTTGTGTAACTGCTGCTATTTCTTCTCCATCTTTTAAATCTGCTTTCATTATGAGAGGGAACATCCTGTTCCTTGTCATCTTCACTTCTGCAATACATCGTTTGCTGGGTGGTCTATCCATGATGGTGCATACATCATTCTCAAAGAAAACATTGTAGCCCTTTTGAACAAGCTGTCAAATACTTAAGAGGTTACATTTCATTCCAAGAAGATAATAGACATCTGTTATGGTCTTCTTTTCACCTCTCTTTGTTAAGACTTTTACTTCTCCTTTTCCCATAACAGAAACTTTACTATCAGTCCCTAGTGTGACTTGTGACTTCACACTCTGATCTAACTTAGAAAACGGGGCTATGTTTCCTATCATATGGTTACTGCAACTGGAGTCTAGAAACCATACATCTTCACTCTTTGCTTCAGTCATATTATAGGCTAAAAACAAATTATCTTGGCTAATATTTTCTCTAGTGAAATTTGCACTAGTTCTATTATTCATATCATGCTGCTTCTTCCTACATTCATTTGCATAATGCCCTTATTTTTTACAATAGTGACATTGGACATTGGATTTATCATACCTTTGTCCTTGAGCATGATGTTGTCCACTTTGTTGACTACTACCTTGGCCTTGGTTCTGATTTGGTTTGCTGCCTCTTCCTTGAGTATTTGCTGGATTGTTTCTTCCACCTCTGTTTTGGCTTTTGCCTCTTCCTCTCTTATTTCCTCTGCCTTGACCTTTTCCTCTTCCAAAGAACATCTGGGTCTTAAAGGCATGTTCTAGAGATGAGTTTTCATTTCTGCTCAATCTCTGCTCACGTGTTATCAGTGATGCATATAATTCATCAACTGAGAAGTTTGTGAGATCCTTTGTCTCTTCTATGGTAGTGACAATCACATCGAACCTTGAGGGTAGGATCCTCAATAGTTTCTCCACAATCCTCCTTTCTTTAAGAATCTCTCCATGAGACCTTATCTGTGTGACCACACCAATCACATGTGTGAAGAATGAGTCAATATTATCTGACTCCTTCATGCAGAGAGTCTCAAAATCTCTCCTCGGTAACTGTAGTTTTGTTGTCTTCACTTTCTCCATGCCTTGATAGGCTATCTTGAAAGTTTTCCATGCTTCTTTGGATCTCTTAGCTGCTACTATCCTTTGAAACACACTCTCATGCACTGCTTGATACAAAAAGTAGAGGGTTTTAGAATCCTTCTTCTTATTTCTCTTCAACAGATCTTTCCCTGCTTGAGTTAAATTATTAAACTCATTTTCATCTGCTGCTTCTTCAAAACCATCTTCAACTAATTCCCATAAGTCTTGGGACGCAAGCAAAGCTCTCATAGTTATTGCCCAATAGTCATAGTTTTTCCCATTAAATTGTGGGAGCTGAGTATTACAGATACCCATGCTAGTGTTGGCTCCAGCCATTCTTGCACTCTTAACTATGCTTCAAAATACTTGACTGTGTATTTAAAATGACTGACTATGAGATAATTGACTGTCCTCAACAGTAACACAAGAACTAACTTGAGAAATACCTTGGATTCTTTTTTTGACTGAGTCTTCACTCTGCTGGAGAAGCTGCTGCAACAAGAAATCCTTCCTTCAGCTTCTTTGACACCTTCAAAGAGCCTGGACAATCTCCGATACCATGTTGGGAATTTCTGATAATTCTAGAACAGAACGAACAGAGAGTGATGCTCTGTTTTAACACAGCGGAAACATAAAAATGTTTGGGAGAACAAAGTTTTCAACACACAAACACAGAAATTTGTATTCATTCACAAAACTAATTTTTTACAAGAAGTCTTCCTCAAAATAAAGGATTACACAACAACGCTTCAGTTCCAAAACAAAATTTCACTCTATCTCTCCTTGCAAATTTTACAGTGCTATGTGTAAAAATTATATTTCTTACATACGCGCTGCTACGTGAAAAAACAAAAAAAAAGCTCTGCACACTGCTGTGCATTGCTAAAAGAACACTCTATCTCTCCTAGGATATGCGTGGAGGTGTGCTAATGGACCACCAACCACATTTAAAATTAGATATGGGTTCTGATACACTCTGCTGACAAAATCAGCCTTTCTAAATTATCTAATGTCCTTCTGGGTTGAGTTGAATGGGCAATGGACGCAATCCCTTTCCTGATAAATATTTTGACTGCTCGAGTGTGTCCTATTTGTCCTTTGGCCATTCTCTTCTTTAAATGAAGTTGGTGAGAAGTAATGGCACAAAGTGCTAGATCCGGCCTTCTTCCTCCTTCAGGAACACAAAACAGGTTAAGGGCGTAGAGACAGTATGGCGTAGGCATGAATAGGTCGAGAACAAATATGGGTCGTCGGATCAAATGAATGGACGGTGGGGATCGTTTGCAGGTGAGGCGATGTGCGATGCGATCAGGGCGCATCGCAATATCACATGGGCGGAAGACCAAATGGTGGAGGCATAACACATATGGATGCGATCTGCGATTTCCGATCGAATCGCATCAGGGAATCGCAATCGGCAGAAGGCACAGGGCGTAACGGAGGCAACAGGGTGTAGATGCGATTTGCGATAACAATAAGATCGCACCGCAACGTCGCATCAGAAGAATTCAAGGGAACATACGGAGGCAATGGGAATGGATGTGATTTGCGATCTACAATCGCGTCGCAAGAAAGAAAACAAGCGGTTTTATGAAATAAAATGCTGCAGTTGGAATTACATTTCAACACCGCTCATTGGAGAGATTTTGTTGGATGGAGTGAACACTAAAATGCTACAATTGAAATGGTTCTGTTCCCAGATTGGACTAGGAAGTCAAGAACCTGCACTCTTTGCTACATCAATCAAGGAGAACATTCTATTCGGGAAGGATGGAGCCAGCACGGATTAGGTTATTGCTGCTGCCAAAGCTTCCAATGCTCACAATTTCATCAATCAACTACCACATGGTTATGACATCGTTATGACACACACGTAAAATTTATATTTTCTTTCTCATCTTCCATTTCTGGCAAGTGCAGTCGATTTGAATTTCCTTTCATTTGGTGTACTTAAAATATATAATTTTCATGCATTGATTAGAAAAGCTAGACCCCACACACACATATATATATAATTTTCCTACATTGATTTAAAAAATTAATAAACCCAAAAAAAACTCTTAATCAAGATCAATATCAAATATTGAATTCTAGACCCAATCCCCGTGATCCATGCAATTGCATATGCCTATACAAACTAGTGGTCAAGAAAAGTCATGAGTCTCCAATTCCGTTCTTATGTGCACATATGAGATTATTAAATTCTAGGGTTATGAATGTGAATGGATTATATTAAATTCTTGTAGGTATGAATATGGGCCGTATTATAATATGATTGGTTTTTTTAAAGTAAAATATCTGAAGTTTTAGATGTTTTTTTTATCAAAACCTTGTCTTCTTCCACGTAGGTATTATAATTTACATCGAGTCCGGTGCTATACAAGATCATGTAAAAGTGTTGTACATGTGAGCTTTCACTATTAGAATAGCTTGCTGGGGTCAATGATTGAATTCGAGGTCGAGGTCTCCTCCCCATGAGTTTTTAGTGATAAATTTTTGGACAACTCAATAGTAAAAGCTATGTATGAGCTATTTCTTGTGTATAAAGGTTTCGTTATCGATAGTCAAAGAAGTCTCATAAATGCATGTTTTATTCATCTAAAAGTTGTACAAATTCTAGTTAAAATTAATAGCTTTTATATATGGTTCATATTCAATTGCAAATAATATCTAGATGGGTATTAAAATGTCTCAAAATGTATTGCTGTGATTTTATTTGATAAATAGTATTAGTTCCAATTAATCTCTTAGATCATCCCCATCAATGCTGCTTTTGGCTCTTACGTTAGTGATTTTCCTCAACAAACATTGCCTCATTTGGTATGGAAATGGTGTGGATTATTGTTCTCATCATGTGTATCATTACAATTGATGTTTCACAAATGCAATGGACCATGGGGTTTTATTGATGAATTATGGTGAAATTATAAATTTTAAGTGATTAGGGGATAAAGCCAATAAGGTTTGAGAGTATGTTGCATTACATTTATAGAGATATCCTTCCTAAAAAAATCATCCTCATCACTAGCTGCAAAAAATTAACGAGACATTAAATGGGAAGTTTCTCATTGCAACAAATATAAATTATTTTCTTCCATCAAGGTTACTTTCTAAGTCAATATTATACACATGCATTTCTATAAGTATAGTCCCTCCATTGTTCCTTATTGAGAGTTACTGCACTACTGATTTGAAAGACGTAGCTCTCAATATTTTGGTACAAAATATTGTGAGGGGTCATATGTTCAAAGGGTTTTCAATATTCAAAGGAGAAATATCATTTAATTCAGTTAGAACTCCTAAACATAGTTTTTAGCTCTGAGGTTGGATATTCTAGTGTGAAAGTTTGTTTGACACACCAATACAACAAAAACTATAATTAGTGTTTCATGTACATTGATGGTGTGAAGCAATTATTTTTGATTGGTTGTTGGAGAATGTTGTTAAGGATGTATATGGTTATGGTATTTTCTTCACATTTAAAATTTCTTCATAAGTTTCATATGAGTTGGGGAATACCTCATTGAGGTAGTGATAGACCCTTCTAAACTGAAGGGTGTTAAACTTTGGAGTAGATATTGAATGAAAACCAATTGGGAACTTATGGGACATTGATATACCTTCTCACTATTAAATATAATTTACAATATATTATTTCTCTTATTTCTCTCAGAGTTTGTTGACATTTACTAGAGGAAGAACTAACTTCTTATCTTTTCTCTTATAACCTTGAAAGTCTTAACGGACGGACTTGCTATCTCAAATTTTCCACTTGTTCTTTTACAGGAAGAGATGGAATAGTACAATCTATTACTTCATTCTCTTCATCTCCTAGATTTTTCTTATGAATTTTACATCTTTTCTCACCACAAATTTCATATTGATTCGAGTGTATAGTTTATATTCATCTAGATTGTTCATTGTACCCAATGAAAATGCATTTTTCACTCTTATTGTCAAGTTTCTCTCTTAGTTCTTTAGGGACATGTTTATAGGCAATACAACCAAGAATTATGAAAGGGGAAACACTTGATTCTATGCCACTCCATGCTTCTTGAGGAACTTTAGCTTTCACATTATTTGTTGGAGTTCTACTAACTATGTAGACTGAACAAACAATAGCCTTACCCAAAAAATAATTGGGAAAATTGATAGCTTTTAGCACACTCCT
>Ga0115853_100295_pt1 | contig 15407 bp, 10 predicted proteins | sample InSIn5gowninarea_FD_83867 | JGI IMG/M metagenome (GOLD analysis project Ga0115853, IMG submission 83867)
CCTCCATACCGGGATCGAGTAGTTTTGATGAGGGGACGATAACTGGTGTTGTAGGTTCCGGGGCTTGGGCTGGACTCCAATCACCTAGACCAATTGCAAGTCCGGGAAGGATTGCGAATGGGAAGGGCAATCGATGGTTGAGGCCAGCGACGGTGGATGACATTGGCAAGAGCGAAGATGCTGTTGCCGGCGCAGAGGTAGGAGATGAAGAAGGAGATGCAGCAGGATTGGAGAACCCAATTGCAGTGGGCGCGGTCAAGAATGTAGACGAGGACATGGGGATTGAAGACAAATCTTTCAGGAGTACGGAAGAGACTGGTACAGACGGCCTCGGCATAGCTATGGGATCTCTGGATGTACAACAAGCACCTGTCGTTCATGGAGCACAGGACGATTTGAAGGACGAGATAGAATTTGATAATGTTCATCTTTCAACCACACCGAGAACGTTCCCAGAAAGCCCACACTGGCGTGCAGTCGAGGATGACAGCAACACTCATGAGCAGCCCACCGGATCGGAGGCCAACGAAGCCAAAATACCAGCATCACTTCCTGAACTACTGGAAACGGGTCGCGACGATAGCCATGTGATTCCCGTCAAGAGACCATCGGTTGATTTCCAGGTCGATTTCACACTTCTGAGCCAAGTCTTTCCCCCTACAAATCCTGATGTAACTCAGGATCTGCCTCTTTTCGACACAATTATCACCACAAGCTCAGCTCGCAAAACACACTACCGCATCACCCGACCCTACTCACTCCGTCAGTACAACTCAGGTAATTTCGAAAACTACTCCCGCGTCACCTGGCGTGACTCCGCCATCCACGAAAAAGCCGTCAAATACGTCGAAGCCTGGATTACCAAAGATAGAGCATTTGGTGGCGGTGTTTTCGATGTTGTTCCTAATGGGAAACGTCGTAGTGGCTTTGGTTGGGGAAGTGACAACGAGAGGGTGTCGGATCAGAAACCTACTATTTCGGCATCTAGTATCATGCTTCCGAAAATTGTAGGACCGAGTGGTGCATTTGGTTGGAGCAGCGCTGCTATGACGCCACTGCAGCCATTGCGCGCAGGTGAAGAACAAGAACAAGTAGGGCCGCCAAAAGCTTCAGCCGAAGTTGCTGACATGCAACCAAGACCGCGTCGGACGCCGATCAGGAAATCTCGAGCGGTTTCGAATAAGGTGTCAGGATCCAATTCAGTATCGAAAAGTACACCTCCTGCTATATTCGATGAGTTTGATATGTTTGAGAAGCAGGATGTTCCAGCTGATGATCAGACATATCCTGACTTCCAACAAGGTGCCGATGGTGCACCTCAACAATCCAGTGCGCGCTTGACTGATGACTTTGGCGTTTTCGAGGACGCGACGGATGATTTCCAAGACTTTGTGATTACGCCACCTCCGTCAAGACCGACTACTACACCTCCGATGGAGGTGCTGGAGAATGTTGTCAATATAGAGGACGAGCTGGATCACAAGGAGACACATACTCCAGCAGAGGGAGAAATACATGACGTCGACAATACTATCATCAGAGGTGAAGAAGACAGTCAGAATTCAACTTCTGCAGTCGCCACCGGCGGGGTGCGTGATGACTTTTCAACCTCTGCCAGCTCCACTGCTCCAAATGTCCTCAATACGAAGAGTCCTGAGAAGGAATCATTGTTCGCAGGTCAAGAAGACGAATTTGATGAGTTCGAGCCTTTTGAGTCTGCTCCTGCTTTGGCTTTTTCAAATGATTCGCCAGTCGAGGACACCAGTTACATGGAACATGACCAAAATGATAGTGTGTCCTTGCCAGCCAAGCATCGAGCGGATGTGGGCTTTACAACTGACGACTTCTCGGCCTTTGAAAATACAGGTGCTACCACAATCCCAATTGATGATGCTAAATCAAGACTTGAAAATGAAGCGGATGTCTTCAATGACTTCGACGCTCCTGAAACAGCTCATCCGGTCGCATCATCGAATGCTGGACCGAATCCATTTACCCAACATGGTGAAAATAAAAGTGACCTGCATAGGGTGCAACAAACGGAGCATAAAGATAGCACAACAGCAGAGGATGCTGGCCACGATGCTGCGCTGAGAAATGAGCATGCTCCCGAACCTAATGAGCCCGTTCATCATGCTTCATCTGAGCAGCATCCTGAACTCCAAATTGAGCACTCACAAGCAATCGAAGACGATCATGCCCAAACAACCACTCCGACCTCTGAAGACATTATAGTTGCGTCAATTACGTCTCCTCCTGCTCCTCTCAATGACATGATATACGACGACTTTAGCATCTTCGAAAGTCGACCCACAATATCACAGCAGCTACCTTCGATGACCACTCCCGATAGTGTTATGGCTAGTCAAATCAATCACACTGCGAAACCGTCCCTCTCGCTACCTCGTCCTTCAGCCTTGCCAAACTCATCTTCTATCATACAGCAGCAAGCCACGACCTCAGATGCCATCAACGACGACGATGACGATGACGAATTTGGCGCTTTCGAGGAAGCCATCGCCCCAAAGCACCAATCCCTTGACTCACGACTTCAATGGGAGCCTGCTACCCAAGATATCGACACGTTTTTCTCGCAACGCAGGCCAATATCAACACCTCTCCCCGCACGCTTCGAGACACAAGTCGCCACCAAACAACAACAACAACCGACATCGACTCCCTCACCAATACCCCGACCTACAGCGCCCACGCCCGCGTCCATCCAAACAGCCTCCGCCTTATCGCCAAAATCGATAGCCACTAAACCAATAAAAACGAAACCAATCCCCAAACAAAAAGTAAAAGACAACAACACAGGCGCCTCCATCCTCAACATCCTCGCCTTTCTCGACGAAGCCGACAATGGCAACGACGATGATGACGATGAGGATGGCAGGGTTCTTTATGATCAACATCCTGCTGAAGTCGAAGCGCTCGCAGGGAAGAAGGTGATTAAGCGGTTAGCAAGGGAGGAGTGGGTTGGTGAGAAGCCGAAGTCGGTGATTGGTGATGGGTTATCTAGGCAGGATGTTGGTGAGAGGCAGAAAGGGAATGGAGTCGAACAGGTAGATGAGAAGGTGGTGGAGGGGGTTGTGAAGGGACTGCCTGATTGGGGGTTTATGTTGGGTAGATAGAGGAGGAGGAAACGGTGGGATAGGCGGGGATTAGGTCGGCGCATGTGGAAGAAGTTAATGCGGCGAAACGAGAGTAATGACACCTTTTTGGTAGCATTCAAGATGAAGTGTATGTAGGTCAGCTAGCATTTCGTTCGCCACGGCGATCACAGCACTTAAATAGCATTTGGTTGGCGAATGTGTAGATATATATCTAGAAATTTTCTCCTTCTCCTCTACTTCTACTTCTACATGTACCACGTCTCATCTGATCATTTGCATGCAATGTGGCGAGAGTAAAGACTTTTCTTTTCGGTAGTATTTAAAATGCAAGTGTTGGTCAGCTAGCTAGCTAGCTAGGATTTGGCGCACCGCATCTACTATGGTAGCTCATGCGCAATTTGTATTTTGGGGTTTCCTTCTTGTCTTTCTTCCCGGTTCTTTTGACTTCTACCACGTATTCTCATCTAATCATTGCATGCAATGTGCTCGCTCGCGCTACAATAGCTTTCCTTTCATACACATTTCATGCATTCCGAACCGCATAATGTTCTTCTCTTCTCATGATTCCTCCTCGCTCGACACTCATCACAACATCAAAACTCAATCCTCCATCCCCTCCCAATACCCACATCAGGCCGTCTCACAACAGCCCAAGCCGCCTTCCCCTCCATCGCCTCATGAAACAGCAATCCCGCCTCCCTCCCAGCTCCACCCTGTCCCTCCATCACAACCTTCACACTCTTCTTTCCCGCCCAACTCGCCGGCGCACCCACAACGACAATCTTCTCCACGCTTACGGCATTCATCGTCTTCGCATACTTTTCCTTGCTCTTTGCTTGAGCTGAAGTCCCAGCGTGTGCGTCTTCGGATGTCAGCGTGTTTTCCGTAAACATGAAACGGCGGTGGATATACGCCCCTTCGGTGAACTCGTAGCTTTCGCCGTCGTCGAGGTAGATTTCGCCGGTTGCGTAGATTGTGGTGTTGGACGGGTCGAGCGTGATAACGAGCGTGAAAGGATCCCATTTCATGAGTCCAGAACTACGTCTCGGTCTGTCACGACGGGGAATGATGTGGCCCGCTTGCATGAGCAGGGGCAGTTTGTCCAATGGTGCTGCGATAGTGTGCGTTCGGCCGCCGGAGGAGACTGAGGGGGATGAATACACGGTATAGTCGAAGTAGTCATAGTACGTTGCTGTGTCTGAAATGTACACGTCTACACTATCGCCGCCTTCCTTTGTCACTGGCTTAACGAGCAAGCCTGTGTCGGCGAGGTACATTTGGTCGTCGATGGCGAAGCCGGCGGGGTCGGAGGGATGGACGTACCAGTTCGGGCGAAGGATGGGTGCGCCGGATACACTGGCTGCGTGGAAGGCGGTGTACCAAGCTGGTAGCAGCGAATAGCGGAGACGTAAAGCCTGCGTGATGATGCCTGTGTATGGCTCGCCTGCGAGGTAGGGTTCACGACGGCGTGTGTCGATGTGGGCGTGCCCGCGGAAGAAGGGGTAGAAAGCGCCTGCTTGGTACCAGCGGGTGAGGAGTTCTTTGCTCGGATTGCCGAAGAAGCCGCCAACGTCTGCGCCGGAGAAGGAGAAGCCAGCGGTGTTTTGCGCGAGGAGCATGGGGAGGGACGCTTCCAGGTGGGGCCAGTCGGCTTGGTTGTCGCCGGTCCACATGGCGCCGTAGCGCTGGGAGCCGGCGAAGTAGGCGCGGGTGAGGACAAAGGGGCGTTTTGTGCGGAGGGGGACTGGGTTTGTGCCGGCGACGGCGTCGCGGGTGAGGAGGGCTTGGAAGGTGGCGTTGTGGAAGGTCATGCCGTTTAGATTGTGAACGTCGCGGTGCTCGAAGTGGTTGTAGTGGAGGTTGTCTTTTGGCATGGTTGTTTCGGGCCCGTTGAAGACGGAGGGCTCGTTCATGTCGTTCCAGATGAAGACGTTGGGGAGAGTTCCTTTGAAGAAGTTGTAGGAGAAGAGACCTTTCCACCATGTGATGGCAGCGGGGTTGAATGCATCAATCCAGTGGGATGAGCCGGGCCAGCACCATCCTTCGTACAGACTGTCGGTTTTGTCGTTGACGGCAAGATTTTTAGATTTCATCTGGTCGACAACTTCATATCCGCCTTCATTCTTGATATGAGGGTCAATAATAGCCACAAGCTTGCGGTCGTGAGTATCAAGCTGCTCGTTCATGGTGACAGGATTACTGAAAGTAAGAGGATCCCATGTAAAGTATTTCTTGCCATCAGTGTACTCAATATCAAGCCAGATGACATCGTAGGGAATGTTGGCACGATCAAACTTCCTATCCACATCCTTCACATCTTCATCAGTTACGTAGTTCCATCGACATTGATGGTACGCCGTGGCAAATTGCTGTGGCATCGTGGTGAAACCTGTAAGCTCTCCGTATGTCTTCGCGATGGCGGCAGGATTAGGACCCAGGATAACGAAAATATCCAAGAGCCCGCTCTCGGAGAACCAGTGAGTTTGTGTGTCGACTGAACCGGCGATGCCCATACTCATGGTGTTTACGGCAGATTTGGACTTGACAATATCAATCCAGGTCTCTGCAGCATTGAGCCAAAAGACGGCGACAGTGGAGTCTTTTTTGTGAGCATGCATTAGTGGAATGGCGCCGTAGAGAGCCATTGGACTGTCCATAATGTATTCAAAGACATCGAGGTTGTAGAGACGATAAGGCTCATCCCAGTTGCCCTCTCCACCTCTATAAGCTGGTCAGTGGTATGCGGCACTAGACACTTTGTAGTTTTCACCCACCTCGTTTGCTTCAGTGATAACGGTCCAGTATGCTCTGGAAGACCAAATACATGCTCATAGCCAGGGAACGAAATGTCTAGTGCCACACTTTCAGGACCTCTCGGCTTCGAATCAGTGTTACCACCAAACAATTCCTCCCACCATGTGCTCTCCTCGTCAATAACCGCAGCATCTGCTTCACCTGCTTCTTCTCCTTCCTTCTTCTCTATTTCAACCTTGGCTCGCCAGTGCTCCACATTCATCAAGCCTCGATCATTGAAGATGACCTGCGTCTCACCATCTCTTACAAACTCAACTCCAAACGGTGAATGCTTGATCACAGCCTCATGCTTGCCATCAGGTCCAAACTTGACCCTAGTCACGCCCGCCTGTTCCGTGCTGAGTATAGTAGCACTCTTACTCTTCTCTAATCCTCCTACAAGCACAAGCTCAGAAGCGTCGTATCTTTCCTTCCTAGCCTTGCTATCATGCCTCAACTCGATGTCTCCCTTTTGTCTCCTCTCCTCATCAATCGTAACTCTTGCGGCTCCAGATTCAAGGAAGGAGACTGTCAGGGGAAAGTTGACTGTGGTTCCGGATTGCAATGTTCGTAAGATTGTGCCGGTGAGACTGCCGTCTTTGAGAGAAATGCTAGAGGAGTCCAAGTTGTACGGGCTTGACCAGGCACTTCCGTGAGATGCGGCTTGATCAGCATACGCCCTGTTTCTTTTGCAGAATCCTGACTGGTCACATTTTTTGAAGTTCTCCTCCTTGACTCCACGAGCTGAAGATGAGGTGGTTAGTGTGTAGCATTCAAATCAAAAGACTGAATGTCATGACATGTGCTACTTACCAAGTGGTGTTAAAAGAAGGATTACGCATATCACAAGCATAAGCAGAGGAGACCAGCTCCTTCTCGTTGGTGAAACCATTGGATTGTGGTCTTGTTGTTTTGTCGGAATGTGAAACACGTTTACACGTTTCAGATATTGACGATTTCAGGGGTTTCGGATGCAGCTATACCGAGGACGTGTTGACCAATGTTGCCAATACTATAACTGTATTAGAGCTATAGCAAGAATAGTAGTGAGATGAACCACGACATCGCCTAGCTGCTCGTGTGGGAATTACTTGGGGTATAATAAGGGAGTTAAGAGGAAGCCACAGTCGTTCACGATGAGGCATTCCTCGAGCACGTCAACTCACGACAATGATTACAGACAGAAATTACTCAACCACTATTAGGAGCACTCGTGCAAGTTCAAGTGGAAATTTGACTGAGTTTTGCATTGCTTGCGTATATGTTGCAGGCTTGAGCAAATGCTGCAAATATGACTGGCTTTGCTAATTCCAAGCTTGAAGCAACACAAACAATTAGATGATTAGTGGCTTTCTCGCCATAATCGAGCATAGTCTTTAAAACACTGCACGCGATTCAATCTTCGTCTTCATCTTCTTCATCCTCAACATGTCTGCGAAATAGAATTAGTCCCAGTTCTTCAACCACAATCTCTTACACGAACTTACCCAAGAACATTTCTAACATTATGCATATCATAATGCGCCTTCCTCCTATCATCAAACTCTCTCAGCCTCCTCCTCTCCTCCGCACTCAAACTCTCCTCCGCCACCTCTTCCGGCACATGTCCCTTCATCGCCTCTTCATCCACTACAACTCTCCTGCTCTCTCCTTCACTCCCCACCCTCTCATGCACCGGCTCCTCCGGCTCACCCAGATCCAAATCAGGAATCGAACTATCGCGGCGCGCGCTCTTCAACGGTCTTCCATTCGTCGTAGCGGTAACCTTATCACTCCCAGAATGATTCGTAGCACCAGGGACTTGTCTCCCGGACGCGTCATCGAGTTCATCCACCATCATACCTCCAGCATCAATACCAGCCATTTCTTCTTCGTCTTCAGCTGGGTCGTATTGTCGTACATAGGGTGTTTTGGGCTCGTCAATCTTCATGGTGTGCCCTCGATCCTGCTCCGTGAGGTAGAGGTTCGCTTCGTCCCATTTTAAGTGTCTTGCTTCTTCGCCGTCGCCATCCGTGCCATCAATGTCCATGGCGTCAGAGTCACTACGACCTGATGTCCCTGGACGGCTCGAATTGCCGCTGTGGAGGAGGATGCCGGAGTGTCGGCGGGAGTGAGGGGTTGAACTGCGCCGGGCATTGGACGAGCGGCGAGGACCTGCGTTGGCGAGGGTGTTTTGGTGGACTAGTTCTTTTTCGGAGAGCTCTGCGCGGGGGAGCGAGGGTCGTCGGGGGTCGGTAGACGCTGCGGGTGTTGTAAAAGGGTCGTCATATGGGTTGTTATCGGTGGTAGTGGTTGGGGATGTGTCGTGGTAGCTGTTGGTATTTTTAAGAATGCCTGGAAGTGGTGTTAGTGTTTGTCAGAGACGTGGCTGGAAAGGTGAAGAGCTGTCGCAAACTAGTAACGACTCTCGAAGTTGTGACGAACCTTTAGGCCTTCTGGGCTCATCATTGTCCTGTACGTGATCCATTGGTGAAAGTTCCATGTTTGCGTGAGCTTCTTTCAAGCTTGGTGCAATTCGTTAGACGTAGATGACGATGTTGCAAGCTGTTGCAAGCTGTGGTTGCGAGCTGTGAAATGCTGTAGGATGGACAGTACTTGTATATGATGCCAATGAATCAAAAGAATCGCAATGGGCACCCGCAGAGCCTCTTTTGAGTGGAGATGGATATGTCGAAGTCAATAGACGCAAAAAGCAGTTCACGAAGGAGAGCAGAGGAGAGAGCTTGACGCGGGGTATCACGTGACAGACACCTTAACCCGCCATTTCGCTTGAATTGTGGCATGACGAGCAACAAGGTACACTTTGAAACACAGAGACATGGCAAGGCTAATAGGTAGCCTCATTGTAATATCAGCGCGGGACAATTCTATTGCAAGTTACAAGGGTTAAGGAAGGAAGGTGCTTGCAGTGTTGAAGGAGAATATGCTTCACACAGATATGAGACCCTACGAAACACACTTCGAAGCAACAGCTTGAGCTTGTTAAATATGGTGCATCACGCGAACAAATGCACAACAATCACATCGAGAAGATCCATTATTATTTTTTTAAATTTTTTTGCCATTTGAATTTCTCTCTACTGTACTTGTACTACCTCTGAAAAGAAAAGAAAACTATTTACTCAAAAAATGAAAACCGGCCTCTTCTTCACCAACTCAGCATCGTGGGTATAACAAGAAAATATCTTGAATTGACGAGTTTGTGTGAAAGAGGCCGTTCAATAAAGAACCATTAGAGAGTCGGATTATGCCCCATGTTTTTGGTAATTGTACATGCGTGAAAATGGGAGTGATGATAACTCTTTATGTTGATGCACCCTCCTTTGATGACGACCCTCCAATCTTCAATTACAACCACATAGAAGTAGATGACGAGAGAGAGAAACCTTTTGGCGGTCAGGAAAAGGAATTCTAGATTGGTTGTTAGTAGCTGTTCAAGATGTGAGTTATAACAGTGTTTTCAACTTACAATGACAATCAGCGACGACAGAGTACATCTACTCGTCGACCTCAGCCTCAGGAGCCTTGACACCCATGACCCACCTGGCCTTGCCAGTCTTGGGATCAGTCTCGTGCTCAATGGCAAGCTTGCTGAGATGGCCGATGATGTTCTCCATCTGGGTGTCGTGGACGCTGCGGGATGAACGTCCAAGGTTGTTGAGCCACTCGATCTGGTTGAGGAGGTAGTAGACAATGGCGATGACGATGGTGACGAAGATGGAGTACATCCAGACAACGAGAAGGGTGACGGGGTCGACCCATCCGTCAGGGCGACCGACGTAGGCACCACGAGGAGAAGAGAGCTGTAGGAAAGGGTTTCCGGACAACCAACCGAAAGCAGCGAAGAGGGTGGCAAGAGCGTCAACACCTAGAATGGCCAAAATCAATTGCCATGATGGGTAAGTGTTACCACCACGAGTGACGAAGATAAGCCAGTTCTCAGTAAGGGAGACCTCGAGGAAGAGAATTTCCTGAATGTTACCGTACTTCTGGACAATACCACCACCAGGCAAGAAGAGAGTACCACGGATGATCCAGGTACCAATGGCAAGCATAATACCGAGGATAACAGAGATAATCCAAATCTTGGGTAGTTGCCATTCGACGGGACGGGGTTCGTAGTGAGCGTTGTCATAGGCGACAGCGACGGTAGCCAAATCAGCGAAGAGAGCCAAGAAGACGATAAGCTCGACACGGATAGTCTCGTTGATGATGATCATGGAGGTGACGAGGTAGATTTCCAAGTGGAGACAGAGAGCGATACGGTATTGAATGTAAGCCTTCATGCGCTGGAAAATCTGGCGGGCAATCTTGATGGCAGAGACAATGGTGGAGAGACCTGGAGCAAGGAAGACAATATCGGCGGCAGCCTGGGCAGCTTCAGTAGCACCCTCGACGGCAATACCACAGTCAGACTTCTTGAGCGAGGGAGCGTCGTTGACACCGTCACCAGTCATGGCAGTCAAGTGACCACGCTGTTGCAACATTTCGACGACCTGGTACTTGTGCTCGGGGAAGACTTCAGCGAAACCATCGGCCTTTTCACAGAGATCGTGTTGAGTAGTTCCAGAAAGACCACCGTGGATGAGACGGTCAGAGTTGTAAACCTTGGTACCGAGAGCCAACATCTTGCAAGTTTCCTTGGCAATAGCAATAGCGTCACCAGTCAACATCTTGACTTGAAGACCGAGAACTTGAGCTTCTGCGATGGTCTGGGCAGTATCCTCACGAGGAGGGTCGAACATGGGAAGCATACCGAGGAGTTGCCATTCGTTGTTACCTTCCTTGACAGCGACACCGAGAGCACGGAAACCACGACGAGCGAACTCGGTGGCCTTGTCACGGTAGAAGTCGGCGGTTTCCTTGGAGCAGTTGGACAAGTTGAGGATAGCCTTGGGAGCACCCTTGGCAGCGATGTATCGGACACCGTCCTTCTCGACTTCAGTGGTAATACGCTTGGAGACAGGGTCGAAGGGAGTGTACTTGATGGTCTTCCAGCCTTCCTGGAGGATATCACGGGCTTTGGGGTAACGCTTGAGAGTGAGAATGGTAACCTTGTCGATAGGGTCGAGAGACTTGACGTTGTGGGACGAAGCGAGAGCGGCAACAGCCATCATCCAGTTAACATCAACACCTTCAGCGGTGTAAGGCTCGCGGATGGAAAGCTGGTTGGCAGTCAAAGTACCGGTCTTGTCAGAGCAGAGAATGTCGACACCAGCAAGAGACTCGATAGCAGTAAGCTTCTGGACGATAGCCTTCTCCTCAGCGAGGTAAGCGGCACCGACGGCGAGAGTTGTGGTGGTAACGACGGGAAGACCGACGGGGACACCGACAATGAGAAGGATAAGGACGTAGTGGAGCAAGTTGACGGAAGAGTTTTCGGGAGTGGCGATTTGGAGACCACGGAAGAAACCACCGATCCAGGCAGCGATAATCCAGAAGACGACGAGAACGAGAAGAGAAGTACCAATGTTGTTCATGATAGCCTTGAAGTGACCTTGGTCCTGGGCACCTTGAACGAGAGTAGCAGTGCGACCAACGAAAGAACCCTTGGCAGATGCAGTGACGAGACCATAGGCCTTTCCACGCTTGCAACCAGTAGTGTAGTAGACAGTGTCACCCATGAACTTGTCGACAGCGAGAGACTCTCCGGTAATGGCAGACTGGTCAGAAGCGATGATGGAGTTACCCTTGTGGTGGTTCTCGTCCATCTCGTCCTCTTCCTCGCCTTCCTTGTTGTGCTCGTGGGTGTGGTCAATGTCCTCCTCACGAAGGCGCTTCCATTCTTCATATTGTTCGGGAGTGTCGTAGTCACAAATGAGGTTGACATCGGCAGGGGTAACTTGACCTTCTTCAACAATGACCTGAAGAGATTGTTAGTGAATTGAATTGAGGACAGCGAGATCTTGAAGACTTACGATATCACCAGGAACGAGTTCACGGGCGAGGATGGTCTCCTCAGCACCGTTGCGGATAGCAGTAGCCTTCATAGCGATATCACCCTTGAGAGAGGCGACAACGTCTGCAGCCTGCTTCTCTTGATACCAACCGACAATAGCGTTGAGCATAAGAATACCGATAATGACACCGAAATCGATCCAGTCACGAAGACCGGCAGCGATAAGAACAGCAATTTCCATGACTATTGAGAAGAATTAGTACATTGAACAGCAGCGAACAATGTCGAGATTGTATGAACTTACCGTAGAGAATAGGACCCTGGAAGTAAGAAAGGAACTTGAGGAACATGTTCTCCTTCTCGGTGGTGAGTTCGTTGTAACCGGCCTTCTTGCGACGAGTCTCGACTTCGCTGTTGGAAAGACCTTGCCTCATGTCGGTGTTCATCCACTCCTCTGGAGGCTGGAAGGTCTCGAGAGTTGGGCCACCATCAACGGGCTTTCTCTTCTTCCAGAACTTCCAGGCAGGAGGGTTGGCGGATTTTCCTTCGCCTTTTGAGCCTATGGAGATGACGGATTGACGGCGACCATCACGGTAGGTGGCGATGTAACGGACGAGTTGGGAGTATTCGTCGTTGCTCATGTTGTCGGGGTTGAAACCACCTTCCTCGTGGATATCTTCGCCACGTTGTTCGGCAGCATTCTCAAGATCAAACTTGAGGTGGTTAGGCTGCGCCATTTCGTCGATTTGTGTGTCGGTACGAAGGCAGGCGTGCCAAAGGAGGAGTTAAGTCTGCAGACAAGCAGATGTCAGTTGATTGATGCTTGAGTGTGTGCAGTGTATAGCTGCGAGGAATGTATATGTGAGGTAAAAAGTGGGTGGCTGGAATGGAGCTCTCGAAAAGTGATATAGAGCAGTGCTGATGGTGATGAGAGTGTGAAGGTGATGGTGCAGTGTTTGGTAGAAGATGGCTGGGAGAGGGAGGGACTAACCTGCAAAGATGGATAACTCTGATAGAGGAAAAAAGGAATAGAGAGGGTTGGTGGGAAGGCAGCTTATAAGAGCAGCACAGCTATGTTGTGACAGGAAGGGCGGGCGCTCAGAAAAGGCAGCAGTACCAGCGCTCGGATAGAGACCCAGTAACGACAGTCTGGCTCCACTGCAGCCGAGAACGGGAACGATCTGCCTGCGTCTCTTGAGCGAGAAGGTGTCCCAATCGATCTGCAACCCACCGCCCGTTACACTTCGTTTTTGCCCATCCTTTTGCCATAGCGTAATTAATACCTTGGGAACTCAAAAGCATGGGTGGGCTCCGCCGTGTTCGCCTTGTCGTTGTCCAAGATAACGACCCTGCAACCCAAATTTCGCAGACTAAAAATCCATCACCGACTCGAATCCTCAGCACTACCAATATTGTGCCGGAGGGCAACGGAATCTGTCGGGCGAGATTACGAATAGCCAATGGGCCTAAATGGAAAGCCTCTACGATTGTGCTCTGTCGTTTCCCAGCCATCCATTTCACGCATAAACGCTATTGAATCATGATATGGATGGGTATCTGAGCGAGCAGACGAGCGCATTATCATGTCTATTATTATTGTGATCACAGGATTGCTTCGTAGCCTGCCTGCCTTCCTTCCGCTGCTGCCTGTAGTATGTATGTACATTATTTTCACAATCTGAGCAAAATGCCGAGTGACCGACGACGACCATGCGCTTAATGGCGTTGATGGCTTGCTTGTCTTTTTGCAGAGCGGCTTCACTATCTGAGCGAGGGCAGTCTCTCCATTGGCTGGGTGCTTACGACTCGAGGACAAACCTGCCAGTCTTAGACTAGCACGATAGGAACCACTATCGACCGCAGAGACCGACGAGGATTACTGAGCCTTAGCTCTCGCTCTCTGCACGAAGATGAACCGCTTAGCCATTTTCTTGTCCTTTCCCTTGGTCGTGTGCACACGACGGCATCGGCTTCTGAGAAACATAAACTATATTGGTCTATATCGTGTTACATTCTGGCCTTCGGCCTGGCCAAACCAAAACTAAAAGCGAGAGAGCGAGCAGGGTCAGTTTTGTGCAAATGGTAAAATGCCTCATTCATTCTTTGGTGTCAGCGAAATAGAGAGCTTACTCAATAACTCCACTCCCAAGCACGATCTCCATGGTCATAGGGACACTCTGAAGAGACAAGCTTCCTCTAGCTGCATCCGCTGCAGCTTTTCCAATGGATGCACTTGAAACAAAATATATGAAATTGTTTGTAAAACTTATATCTAAGAGACCACCTTGCTGAATCCATAGTGCACACCTGCTGTTCCATCTTCGCTTCCTACTCGGACCTGTCCAACACCCCCATGTCACTTTGTCCGCTCAGCTTCGTGCTAGATAACGACCATGACCGAAACCGACGAGCAAGCCCCGCAATTTCAATACGACGATTTATCACCCAAGGTTTGGATTATCTCTGTTATCCTCGGTATTATGCTTGCCATTGGTACCTGGATCATCCGTGGTACTCTCTTCTTGCCTGGTGGTGGTATTGTCCAGCGATGCGAACTCTGGAAGAGCCGAGTAGAGGAAATCTTCTTATTACACACATATTCGTCCTTGGTGGGCAAGCTAGCACGTTTGGGCACTTTTTTTGTTGGGTTCAGAAAAGCGTTGACATGGTGACGATCTTCCTAATCTATCGTCAATTGCTGTTTGGAGACGACGATGAACGTTGTAGGCCAATGGCTTTCTCCGTCTTTTTGTTTAAGCGTGCGACGCCGCTGTCGTGCTGATCTATCGTTTGATCGTAAAACCTATGTTGCCGCCCTCTTCTTCTTCGTCGATGTCGTCGAATCCTCGATAGCCTTGAGAGCACCATGTCGAAAAAACACAAGGCTAACACCAATCGACGAACGCCTATCGTCATGCTTGCTACACGTTTCAGTATGTGTGATGTGACGAGCTAAGTGTCCCAACCATCATACGTGCATGACGTTTCAGTCTCTCGGTACATGAAGCTAGCTGTCCCTAAGCACGCTCGGCCGTATGCATGCTACTGCACACTAAAGGGCACGTTATCAGTACACAGGTACTACGGGCGCAGAGAGACCCCTCCATTCTCGTCATCGTACATGAGCTACATCAGATCTTCCTGCATGATCCCCTCATCTATGAGCAGCGTCGCGTGCGGGGTATGCCGATATCGATGCTATCTTCGAGATTTCTAGCATCATCACAGCATGGTCAAAGATGGAATTTAGGCGAGGTGACGGTCATGGTCAGCTGAGATGTAGCTGACTGTAGATTAGAGTCACACAGTCACGCAAGGCTTTGATAAGGCCAACAAGCAGAGCGGTCCGATATAGGAAGCTACAATATGAAGGTGGACAGGTAGATGGCGTTTCATGTCCTTTCCGTTGAGCTTGTACCTCTGACTACCTGTCTCTGCTAGATAACGCAAAGTCATTGCCCTCCAAGCAGCAGCACGGCCATCGGCAGCGGCACGTGAGCTCACAACAGACATTCTTGAACTAGCTTCATCACATTCGTAACACCAACTCATCAACCAATTTCACTTTGAAACAAGATTCTCAAACGACCGTTCACACC
>Ga0115853_100298_pt1 | contig 15365 bp, 18 predicted proteins | sample InSIn5gowninarea_FD_83867 | JGI IMG/M metagenome (GOLD analysis project Ga0115853, IMG submission 83867)
TTTGGTAAGCCAAAGTCTGACTCGCAATTATTAGTGGGATTCAAGGAAATCACGACGAGATCTGGTGAAACACCGTGGGAGTTAGATCAAAGATTGAAGTGTGGGATCCACGAAGCTAATATGCATCTCACAGATAGTTAGCACCACGAGTGGTTTATAGCCTCGCTCTTGCCCCACCTAAGGATTTCTTTATCACAAAAAAATGTAGGAACTCAGGCATAAGCTTTGAAAATTCTGATGAGACATCATGAAACACCTATTCAAGACGTGTCTTTGGGAGTCCAACAAATTCACTCACAATTACAGAACCTCTATTTGGAATTGCAGAGCTTAAAAAAAGAAAAGGAGGCCAGGCTAGAGGTGCACAAGGAATTCTAGTACCTAAAGCGTAAGAGCTAGGGTCATGATAAAGATCATTCCCTGTCTTCGTGAACTATATCATGGTGGGGGACCAATGCCCTTGAGGTAGGAAGCTCCATCAGGACCAAGTATGGGGCACATGCTATGGTGCATTATTTGTCAAGTGGTTGGAAAATATGTAACAGATAATTGTCATTTTTTGCAAAAATTTGTATAGACACCACAACAATTGTTTTGTGATTTTTGTAAATCGGTGGGCCACAATGAGCACCACTTCTGTAGCTATGAATTAACAATGGAGAGGATGCCTACGAATCGAATGAAAGCAAAAACTTGGCCTCCAGATCAAGGTGTTGGGGGAACACATGGAGGATATCAGGGGCGTAGATGAGGCCGAGGAGGAGGAGGATCTGGTAGAGGTCGTGGGTAGGTCATTTGGTACAATTACGGAAAGCTAGGACACTATGCACGGGAGTGTACGAACCAGACACACCCATCATGTCAATACTACACTCAGTTTGACCACACAATCAAGGACTGTCCTATGCTGATATCCAAGATGTAGGAGAAGAAGGCACAACCTCAAAATCCTACCCAGATCTTATAGATGATGAGGGACGATCCCCACGAGGAGGATCCAAATGTGAATATCATGCTACAAAGCAAGATCACGACTAGTAGTGATAAGGGAAAACAACCTGAATAAGGTGAATGGGTGCACAAGGCCCCAAAAAACAAGACTGGTTTTGATCTAGAGCGTGCGAAGGAAACATTCATGGAAGAAAATAAAAGCTTCACTGAGGTCTCTACCTCAAGAAGTCAGAACAAACTGACAGACACAAGCACGCCTACAGAGGTTCACCGCTCTGTCGTTACCACCTTATTGGAGACTTGTATGAAACCACTGTGTGATAGCAAGGCTGTGAAAGGGTTACAAGAATTGATAAACAAGTGTGTGGGTAAGGAAAATGCTCCTAAGTGATACCACGTAGTCCGGAAGAATGGTAAATATAAGGCAAGAATACAACGCGAAATGAGGCTCACCACACAAATCAGAGAGTATGAGATGGACTAGGTTATTTTGGATCTGGAATCTGATGCGAACATTTTGCCTAAACAGACATGGGAGATAATTGGGAGACCTGCGTTCTAGTGGTCTCCGATTCAGTTGATGATGGCGAACCAATAGAAGATTATCCCTATGGGACATCTGCATGGAGTTACCATAGATATTGAAGGTGCAAGTGCGCCGGTTGATTTTGAAGTGATAGAAATTGTTGATGACAGTAATCCATACACCATGCCCCTTGGAATATATTGGGCTATTGATATGAATCGGGTAATCAACTTGAAGAAGCAAACGATGTCATTTGAAATAAAATAACTCCGTGTTGTAGTACCATTAGACCTTCTAGAAGGGTCGTGCTATACCGAACTGGTCCACGACTATGAAGAAAGTGACGACAATTTGGATCAAATCTATAAAATTACAGCACAAGATCAAAACTAGGTTAATCCAATGGCTGATGGATGGATTGCATGGGACTATGAAAGTTCCTATACCTCGGATTTGGATGAAGAGTTGGAACATTGGCAAAACAGGTTGCACGAAGTATCTACATTGCGCTGCAACATGATGAATAAATATCTACATTGTGTGTCATTAGAGGTAAGAAATTTATCTTATTATGATGGTTTAACTGACGTAGATAAGATTTTGGATACTTTTGAAAGAGAATTCCTAGAAGATCACCACTTTTAGGCATTGGATTTGGCACTGCACGGTACACTTGATCGGTGGTGGGGTACGCACAAAGACAACTTTGAGGAATGGCATGATTACAGGAGGATGACGAGGTTACGATTTGGTCGCCGTAAAATGTGGTTAACTGAGAAATATGACAGGAGAAATGATCCCCATGATCACTTGGAAAAGTGGACTAAAGTCTATGGAACAAAGTCGCAGCAAGAATCGGTGCACTTCTTTTTTCATACTCTGGATATAATCCCTATAAATTAGTATTTGGAAACGAAGCTCCTCCACGAAACCGCGGAGTGGGATATCTTAAGAGAGGGATTCTTGATGACCTTTAGGTTTGAATATGGGTTCAAAATAATTGATGAAGCTTTGCAGGAGGTTAAGGCAGCGATTTTTAGAATTCCGCAGGATCCTTTAGAATTAGTTCAACCAGATTGGAGTACCCATCTGCGCCATGCACTAGAATTCTATAATATAACTGCTGAGGGGGAGGATTGAGATCCAAGGAATATCAATATTCTAGAGGCAGAGGGCCACTGTGAGGTCAAAGGTCCGTAGATAGAGAACTCAGATATCATCGTGCCTTTAAAGACTAGGCAAGTAAACATTGGTACTGAAGCAGAGCCTAAATTTGTGAATATCAAAGATTATTGGGATGATGTCACAGTGGATAAAGTTGTTGAGTTACTTCGCAAGCACCAGGATCTTTTTCCTACAAAATTTGCGGACTTGAATGCCATCATAGGAGATTTGGGTGTGATGAAAATAAATTTGAAACTGGATGTGAAGCCCATTAAGCAGAGGCCATATCCCTTAATCCCAAATACAAGGAAAAGGTCTACTTGGAGTTAGAAAATATGCTTGAGGTAGGCATTATCAAATCGGTGCAGGAATCTGATTGGGTGAGCCCAAAGGTCATCTAAGAAAATAAACAGAAGGAAGAGATATGAATTTGCATAGATCTTAGGAAGCTTAACGATGCCTATGTTTGTGATCCTTTTCTAACACCATTTAATAATGAGGTATTGGACAATGTTGGAGGACATGAGGCCTACTCATTCACTGATGAGTTCTCTGGATACCATCAGATTAAGATCGTTCCAAAAGAAAGGAGTAAGACAGCCTTCATGATGGAATGGGGAGGTTTTCAGTATACGGTGATGCCATTTAGACTCAAGAATGTGCTGGCAATATTCTTTTGCATAGTCATCACAACATTCAATGAATTCATTCAACAATTATTGGAGGTGTATTTTGATGACTAGACAATGTTTGGGTTGGTAAAGCACCATGTAGCCAATCTACGCCTAATGTTGGATACATGTCAAAGATCACAGATTGCACTGAACTAGAAGAAGTGCTTGTTTTGTGTCCCCTTTAGGATTTTTCTAGGCCATGTGATGTGCAAGCAAGGACTAATGGTGGACCCTATCAAGATCATGGTAATAATAAATTTGGAGGCCCCGAGGAGTGTTAAACAGTTGCGCACAATGATGGGCCATACTGGGTATTATTTAAAGTTCATTAAGGCTTATGCTCATATCACCATGCCTATGGAAAAGTTATTGAAGAAGGATGCTACATTTTGTTGGGTTGAAGAATGTCATCGTAGTTTGGATGTCTTGAATGAAAAGATGGTCACCACACCAATCTTGGTCTTCTCAGATTGGAAGAAAGAATTCCATGTACATGTTGATGCCTCTCGTATTGCCTTGGGAGTAGTACTGACACAGGCTGGTGAAGGAGAGATGGATCACCCTATAGCATTTGCAAGCAGAAAGTTATCAAAGGCTTAGAAGAATTACTCAACGACAAAGCGTGAAGGATTGGCTATGGTGTATGTGCTTCAAAAATTCAGGCACTATATGTTGGGCCGACATTTCAAGATGTACATAGACCACTCCTCCTTGAAGTACCTAATCAATAAGCCTGTGTTGGGGGCGAAGATATGCAGATGGCTGGTGTTGTTTCAAGAGTATGACTTTGAGGTAATTGTGAAGCCAGGAAGGTTGAATGCAGGACCTGACCATTTTTTGCGAATTGAAATAGGGGAGGAGCCTACTAATTTGGAGGAAGGTCTGGCTGATGCACAACTCTTCATGGTGCACATAGTGAATAACTATTTTGTAGATATTATCCACTTTTTGACTACAGGGATAGCTCCGAAAGGATACACCAGCAAATAGAGGAAGGAGTTAGTAGTATGCATGGCATAATTCTTAGTAATTTCAAGACATTTATATAAGATGGGTTCAAACGAGATACTCCGATGGTATGTACTCAATTCTGAAAGAAACATCATCCTTGTGGAGGCTCATGGTGGGGCTGCACGGGGGCATTATGCAGGAAAAGGGACAACACAAAAGATTTTGCGTGCTAGGTTGTGGTGGCCTATGCTGCATAAAGATTCTAAAGCATATTATAAGGCATGCGATGCATGTCAGAGGATAGGCAGAACATCGCGGAGGAATGAGTTGCCACCAAACCAGTAGGTGTCATTACAACCATTTGAGAAATGAGCAATTGACTTTGTAGGACCAGTTCATCCTCTAGGCAAGAAGACAAGGGTGTGCTATATCATCACCATGACAAAATATTTGACCAGATGGTCAGAGGCGTAGTTGGTGAAGAATTGTATAGGGGCCACGACAACAAACTTCTTATTTGAATACGTGTTAACTAGGTTTGGCTACCCAAAATTGTTGATGAGTGATCGTAGTATGCACTTCCTTAATGAAATTATCAGCGCGGTGACATAAGAGTTCTAGGTGTATCATCAGAAGAGTATGCCATATCACCCTCAAGCTAATGGAATAGTTGAGGCCTTCAACATGATTTTGGAGAACAGGCTGACAGAGATTTGCAATGCGCATCAGAATGATTGGGACGTGCTTGTGCCAGAAGTGCTACGGGCATATAGGACTACTTGCAAAAAGCTAACAGGTCAAACACCTTTTCGGTTGGTCTATGGCATAGAAGTTGTGATGCCCATGGAATATATCTTTCCTAGTCTATGCATAGTGGCTTTAACAAGAATGGTGGACCACAGAGCTTTGGAAGAATAGATCATGTAGATAGAAGAGCTAGAAGAATATAGATTCTTGGCTGGATTCCATCAACAAGTCCAGAAGGAACGTGAAAAGGCTTAGCACGATCACCACATCAAGCTATGTACATTAAAGGTAAATGACTTGGTTTCATTATATGATAGTAAGTTCACTAAATTTCCAGGAAAGTTTCAGATGCACTGGTTGGGGCCATGTGTTATCAAAGAAATCACAGACGGGGGCACAGTTCATCTTGCGAAGCTGAACGGAGAACCTTTCCAGGGAAAAGTGAATGGAAGCGGATTAAAGTTGTATGCAGGAGATATGGCTCAATGACTATATGACGGCACGATAGTCTTAGTGCTCTAGGCACCTATAAGAGAGCACGAGACTATAAACTACACTGCTTGGTTTCGGGGACTACACGATAGGGGGATGCATATTAGCTTCGTGGATCCCACACTTCAATCTTTGATCTAACTCCCACGGTGTTTCACCAGATCTCGTCGTGATTTCCTTGAATCCCACTAATAATTGCGAGTCAGACTTTGGCTTACCAAATTTTTTATTCAAAGTTGCCTTAGTGTCTGCTAATGATTCCAAGGGATTATCAGTGCAACACTTGATGTACAATGCTAGCACACAATCTTGCGTAGTGGTAATCAACTGTTCCTTCTTCATATTATCATCCATAATTTGTTGCGCTATGCACGCAACATTCGCAACAAACCAAAATTGATCTGCTTCGTCAAGTCTCCCTATACCCTTGAAAACTAGAAACTTCATTGTATTCGACATGTTGAATGGTAGTTCTGGTGTTGTGGGTGAAGGTGTATGTTGTTGAGGTGAATGTGGAGGTGGAGTGGATGGTATCCTTGGAAAACCCTGTCTTATCAACTAGACAACACTCCGCGGTGAAGATTATGTTTTGCCCTCGTCGTCACTCACAGGAGATCCAATCAACGGGGTATATTTAGGTCTTGTTCTTCCCCTACCTCTAGAGAGCTTCCCACTTCACATAGCTCCAAACATCAAGGAAGTGGCATAACCCGTTTCTCACATAACAACATCTTAATCCAAGTATTCAAAGATCTTAGATACTTACCTCACAGTCCCTTCAAGAAGCTTCGCTCTACTTCGCTATAACTGGCTGTGGTGTCAACCGCGAACTCTGTAACGAATCCTCCTTTAACTCGATCAAGCCAATTGTCAACATCATGCGCGATCTTATCTTCAGAAGCTTCCAACCTCCACACTAATTCTGGAGTCCACACTATTGAACCCTCAAGCTTCCACCTTCCTTGGTCATATGCCAATTTAGCTATCCACTCATATAGCTTGATTAGGATGGTGCAGAGGAAGATTTCATGTATTTTTGTGTAAAAATATATGTCCAACCATTGTTCTTTTGTCAGGCGTGAATTCTTGTTTTCCTCTGCCACAAATTCATGCATCTTTCTATCCAACCACTTCTCAATTTCCTTCTTCTTCAGATTCCAGTGATGCGACATCACACATCTCCTTAAGAAGATCTCAGTCCTCGAAATGGAACCATTTTTTGCCTTAGGGGGTCCTAACCAAGGTTTAGAGTTATTTGTGCCAAAGAAAAGCCTACACTACTCACCCTTTTAACATCAACTCATGTAGCATAGACTGAAGTCTCACCCGAAGCGGTATGGACAGATGATGGAACCAAGTTTCCGCTTCTAGAGATCAGTGTGATGTCCTTTTATGCCCTGTATCTACCTTCGCACAGATCTATAATCCCTTAGGGCTTGGTACTGCAATTTCCCTTCAAATGACCTCTAAATCTCTATGAAGGTCTATGACTAGCTTTTGTGGACCATGAACAGGCCAATTAGCAACTTACGCGCAACTTAGATTGACCTTAGATCAATATCTACTCAGATCTACCTAAGTTCCCAATAACTTAATAGAAAGTGTTATGAACTTTGCGTAATCACTTAACATTAATTATGTTCAAGTAATAAGACAGATTAAGTAAATTCGCACATCGATACATTATTATTACATAAAGACATCATTCCATCATAACATATATTGCAATCATACATAACAGAAGTAAAGAGATAAAACATAGGAATTTCTGCAACAATCATCTTTATTGATCTTCAGTATAGGTTTGCAGATTCAAAACTTCCCTGTGGACTCAGTTGTAGGGGTCATCACACTCAGCTGTGGACACTACTCTAGGCCTTTACGCACTTAGATGCAAAGCCTTATCCCCCTCTAAGACTAGTTCTCTTTGCTAGCTCTAGACTCCTTTCATCATACCCATAGATAAAGACCATAGATCTAATTAGCCTTAGACTTTCTAAGACACACTCATTTATACAATCCCATGGTCTGCGGACCATGGGTAGATCTTCAAAAACCGACTCAAGCTTACATAATGAGGGTAAAACCCCTTTTTAACTCTTAACTAACTCTACGTCCACAATTCGTAGAGACTTTACATATTTTTACATCAAAACTTGGGCTTTTGCCCCAAAACTGACCCAGGGGACCCCATCCCAACACTTGGCATCTTTCTTTATGTGGATGTGAAAATTATGGAAATCTTCCTTGAAATTTGTGACATTGATGTACTTATCATGCAAACATGGTGATAACCTTGACTGTTGGTTAATCACCATGCTTAGCTTTGACTCAAACAAGACGCAACATATCTTCATCTCCATAATTCGTTCGAGGTCTTTGGTAGCCCATAGTGATGTGAATTTCACAGGCTCAGGTAGATCTGAGTCCTTCTGAGGGAACTAACTCTCTTCGATCGTTCTCTAGGCCACCATCGCAATCAACAATAAAAACCATGCATATTGAAATGCCTTTCCCTCATCTTGGGCCTCTCTTCATTCCTCTAAGAATTAATGACATAAGTATCGGGCCCAGCTATACTCGACACCTTTGGCACACTGTGCAGCCATAGAGGTGACTGGCATCGGTACTTTATCCATGTGGAACTTCCTCATGATCTTACCAGCCAAGATTTTTTCAGCAACCTACACTGTGCCATCTAAGATTGAGTGAATGGAATACCCACAAGATTTCTTGACCAGACAAAAAATCACTCTTCATTTGATCTACCAACTTCTTCTCCTGTGACTTTCCTAAGAAAGCCTCCGCAGGGTCCACTCCTTGGTATGGTAGCAATGTTATTTTCTAGATAAACATGTCAGTGATAGGGATGAGCCCTCCCAACTAGAGGGACCCGTCATGCACAAGCGTCAACACTTGGCACAAACAGACTATATTAATAGTAGTGCAACTTAAGTACAACACCCACAACATATTTAGAAGCCTTGCGCCCCTAACTCCAGCCACCCATTTCATCGATTCAAGTTGCGTGATGTTTGACTCTTCATAGTATACCTTCTTTAGGTACTTACTCGGAGCCAACTGTAGAAACCTCTCGTGGTGCCCCATGTCCCAATCCTCCATTTTCATGTTTGGTATATGGGCCAGCAAATTTCCCTCAAACAACACATTCTCCAGCAGCAAAGGTGTGGAGACCATAAATTTCACGGAATCCAGGTCTTTGGGTGCTTTAGCTGTGGCTTTTCTTGGTGGAATATACGGTGGTGGATGAGTTATTGGATCAGCCTCTTCTGTATCAATCTCCCTTATTCCTCCATGTAGTTGTTCCTCATCTAGGTCCAAGGGCTCTGTCATCTTTTTGGACCTATCCATCTTTCCCTTCTGGCAGATTTCAGTTGGGTTTTTCTGTGATTCTTGATAAGGCTTCTTCTCCTTCTTATCTCCCACCGTATAAGTGGATGGCTTAGGCCTTGGCGACCTAGGAATGCTAGTAGGAAACCCTGTTGTTATAGGTTGAGTCAACTATGTCTTAGGTTTTGTTGCAGCCATTCTCTCAAGGAATATCTCGCGCTGCTAATCAGGAAAATTTGTGAATCCCGAATATGAAATAATTCTCTCCAAATATTTATCAAACATACAACACCACTCTAGACACAATTTAAAGTGCAACAGATTAAGGAAAATTCTCAGGAAGAAAAGAGTTCAAATGTTGAGCGGGATGCCATATTTATAGCTTAATTTGAATTCAAATTTGTCTTTTCCCTCCAATTCCCTGTCATTAATGCATTTTTAGCGGCATATTTCTAAAGATATGCATCTTAAATGCTCCCCACAACCCTCCTAGGCTCCTTTTAATGGAAAAATTTCCATCCAATTAGCTACAATGCAACTAATTATCACTTTTTGGCCAGATTGTGCAGGACCTACCATCAACGCTCAACACCTTCATCACAACTTTCCTCTGCACCTCGCCTTGATTCATCACGTAGCCCCTTTGCTTCGCCCAACCTTCCATTTAGTAGTGTAGTTTATAGTCCTTCACTCCCTTGCAACTGCCTGGAGCACTAAGACTATCTCATAATCATATATTCATTATGCAAGGGCGGGATCACCCATGTATAGCTTCAATTGACTCCCATTGACTTTTCCCATAAATAAATCACCATTCAGCTTCGCGAGCTGAACTATGCCTCCCTCCATAATATCCTTAACAACATATGGCCCCATTCAATTCATTTGTAACTTCCCCAGAAATGTTTTGAAATTACTATCATACAAAAATACCAAATTTTCGTTCTTGAAGGTGCATTGTTTGATATGGTGATCATGACATGCCTTTTCACGATCCTTCTACACCTGTTGTGGAAAGCTTGCCAAGAATCGATATTCCTCCAACTCAACGAGTTGTGCGAGCCATTCTTCCATGGTATCTCGATCGGCCATGTTTGTAACTACAGCAATCCATAAACATGGCATAGTGGACTCCATTGGCATTACATCTTCTTGTCCATAAACCAATTAGAATCGTGTTTGTCCGGTCAACTTCTTGCAGGTAATTCTATATGCCCATAGATCCCAGTCATTTCACTTTGCATTACAAATCTTTGTTAACACATTCTCTATAATTTTGTTAAATGCTTCCATTATGTCATTTGATTGAGGATGATATGGCAAACTCTTCTAGTGATACATCTAGAACTCTTTGAGCAAAGCAGCAATTTTCTCATTTAAGAAGTGCGAACCTCTATCACTCATCAATATCTTAGGAAGTCAAACCGAGATAGAATATACTTAAAGATGAATTTTGCAGTTATGGCCACACTACAATCCTTAACAAGTTGTTCCTCAACCCACCTTGTTTAATATTCAATTGTCCTAATGATATATATGGCACTTGTCTTATTCCCCAGTGGCTGAATTGGCCCTACGAAGTCTATCTCCCATTTATCGAATGCCTGGAATGACACCAGTGGGGTCAAGGGAAATTCATCTCTTCGCAATGGTCTTCCCATTCTCTGACAGACATCACATGCCCTGTAATAATCCTTTGAATCCTTATCCATAGTCAACCACCATACACCTACTCGTAGGATCTTCTATGCAGTTCCTCTTCCCGCATAATTTCCTCCTACAAACCCTCCATGTGCTTCAATAAGGATACTTTGTCGTTCATACTCTGGGACATACCTTCGTAATAATTCATTGTATCCCATCTTATATAAATGTCTAGTGATAACAGAGAAATTTGTAGCCTGGACCACCGATTCCTTCTTTTGTTGTGTGGAATACCCTTTAGGGGTTGTACCCGTGGATGAGAACTGGACTATATAAGAAAAATGGTCATCCTCAATGCGCACAGCAAAGAGTTGCGCATCAGGTAATCCTTCCTCCAAATTTGTAGGTTCATCACCATTCTTAATCCATGAGAGGTGAACTGATCTAGCATTCAGGTTCCCTGGCTTCAAAATTACTTCAAAGTCATATTCTTAAAAGAGCAGCAACCATCGATAGATTGCCCCCCCCCCCCAACATAGGCTTGTTAACCAGGTAATTCAAAGTAAAATAGCTTGTGTACATCTTGAAGTGTGGACCCAACTAATAGTGCCTGAATTTCTGTAGTGCATACACCTTTTATAGTCCTTTGTGCTTTGTGGTGGAATAATTATTTTCCACCTTTGATAACTTCCTACTCGCAAATGATATCGAATGGTTAATATCACCTTCTCCTGGTTGGGTTAGCACAGATCCCAAGGCTATGAAGGATGCATCGACATGGATGTGGAACTCCTTCTTCTAGTCGAGGAATACTAAAATGGGCATGGTGACCATTTTTTCCTTCAAAACATCCAATCTCTTCTGGCAGTCATCATCCCAGCAAAATGTCACATCCTTTTTCAGCAATCTTTCCATGGGCGCAGTGATTTGTGCATATGCTTTGATAAATTTCCTATAGTCCTGTGTGGCCCAACATCGCATGTAGTTGTTTCACAGTCTTCAGAGGCTCCAGATTAATAATCACAACAATTTTGGCAACGTCTACCGTCAACCCCTTCTTATAGTCTACATGGCCCAATAGTATCTCATATGGTACGTTGAATATGCATTTCTTCAAATTAAGGGAAATATGATACCTTCGACAAGTATCCAACATGAGGTGAAGACTGCCAACATGTCTCTTAACTAGCCCAAACACAGTCCAATCATCGAAGTTTTATCGTCAGTCTTTGCAGCTTTCCTTCAGTGATCAAACATGCTCTTACAAATTGATTTTAAGGTGTCAAGGTCAAATTTTGTCATTTCAGTGAGTCTTCAAGTAAAATTTGGTCACTAGGTATTAGGTCTAGGGTTTGCTTTTACTCTTGTCAAAGTTGTCCAAGTGTCGGTCCATGTCACCATTCAACTGAGTGTACCATCATTCAGAGGGTTGTCATCAACATGTCAAGTTCCACTGGGTCATTTTACACCTTGTTCATACTTCAGTTGCGCCTAGGTAAAGATCATTTCCCTCTCCTAGGCTTTTGAAGGTAATTTCTCTTGGATGGTAAAATCATCAGCAAAACTTGTATCCTGATGTTCATACACCTTCCCCTATCCTTAATGTACCTTATTAAACACTTCCCATCACTGAGATCCCCCAAATTCCTCATTTTCGCACAAACCCTAGTTTCTTGCTACAACTCGACAATTTTCTAGGTTAGGCCTGTGTTTTTCCCTTTTGGACCCCTTCCCATCACTCATTCTCTGAAATTCCACTTTCTCCTACTTCCTAACATCCCTCCCTACCTCTCAAAATTTTCTCAAGAATTTAGAAGCCCCTTACCCCCTTCATTTCCCTTCATTTCGACAAATTCCCTGTTCCACACATCGGGGTAGGTTTTACTAAAATGATGTTTCTGAGAAATAAAAGATGAATTTTTTAAAACTGAGAGACATTTTTGTCCACAATAGGCCAATGAAGAAAAAACTCCTTCACTTTTTACACAGGTGTCATGGTTTTAGAGAAATGTCAAAAATACAGTTGCCTTGGGAGAATTGATGCACCTATGAAGTGACCCTGGGAAAATCAAGCTTTCTCCTAGCTTGGTTGGCCAAATGACTTGATTGATGAGTCAAAGGATAACTAGACACAAATATCTTTCCAATGAGCTATCATGAGCTCAATTTGGAGTTGCGGAATGCATTCCAAAGTTGACTACAACAGCACTCTGCCTTTAGGCAGCCTCATTTGGCACATTTTTACCAGTCTTGGGAGATTTGATTTTTGACAGGGAAAATGAACTCAAAATTGAAAAATTCTAGTTGGGTTGGAAAGTAGACTCAAATACCTTTCCAAAACACTATCCCGTGCCTAATTTGGACACCAGGAAGGCCTCCAAAAGTCTTCTGGAAAAAGCACTACGAACTGTGTAGGTGGCGCGGCGCATTGGGTTCTGATTTCTAGTGTAAAATAACAAGGGCGTGGCGCATTGGTGAGGCACGGCGCATTGGGCTGGATGCATGGTGTATACAGCCAAAAAGCCCAAAAACTTCCAGGATTCACTCAAATCACCCAAAAACGAATGGATCGGTCATGTGACAAGTAGGTAGAGCCTCTATCATTGTTTTTTATCTCATGTTGGTGTTTGTTTGATGGTGCTTGTGGCATCGTGAGTGTTCAAAGGGAAGCAAACCCTATTATGACATATTGCTACTACCAATTGATTGTGATGATTATGCACATATGGAGCATGATGGATGCTAGGTTATTATGACATTACTGTAAGATGTTCATTGATGGGATGCAGATGGCCAAGGTGTTGAGTGGCCATGTACTAGCATAAGATGATGTTAGTACCTCTATTTGTTGCTGCTACATTTTGAGAACTTATGTCATAGCTCATGGAAGCCTTGCACTTGATGGATATGCCATGTATTAAATTTTTATTGCTGTTGCCACATGGAGCATATGTTGATGCTCATTGTTGCCATGTACTCATGAAATTTCATGTTTTGGGCATGTATTGATGAGAGCCCATTTATGTGCATATGTAAAATCCATGTACTATCATGGTTTCATCTTTTGCAAAGGATATTTCTACTAGGGTTTTATATTGACTGTTTGCCTCCAAACATCTCCTCACCTCATCACTTCCTCATTCCATATTTCCCTTGTTTTCCCTATTCTCCAAACCATAACCCCAATTCCTATTTCCCAAAATCCTAAACCCTAGTCCATATACAAAACACCTAAGTTATCCCTAACTAAACCCTATCCCAACATTCCCTCAAATCCCTCACTGTTTTCTCCATCCTATAGTCCCCTATATCATTGTTTTCCCTTGGTGGCAAAACATCCGTGAAGACCAACAGGCTGCCCAAAGAAGCCTAAATGAGATGACACCCATTTAGCAGGAGACAGAGGCTGATCGAGAGATTGGCTCGAGAGAGTCAACATCCACTTAGAGAGACTGCTGGACAAGGCCGATAGGGACAAAGCATTGTTGAGACGCATGTATTTCCACTACATGGCGCAGAACAAGGTTTGCAAGGCACGAATAAGAAATTTAAAGGCAAAACTAAGGAAGGCATCAAAAAGGAAAAAGAGGCAAAAAGAGCATGATCGACTCCAGATATTGGCCGAGGCATCCTTGACCCATCATAGCTCTTGATGAAGAAGGTCCAGCCCAAATTTCAAGAAATTTGGAGCAATTTTTGCATTTTGAAAATTTTTTGCACTAACAAACAGGGTTTTCCTCCCTATGCGCTGCGCCACGTGGCGCTCGCCTTCGCTAGAGGGCTCCAAATCCAAAAAAAAATTGCATTTATGGATTTTTCATGATAAATTGTGTTTTCCTACCTATGGCCAAGAAATTTGGGCATGTTTTGAGCCCTCAAAAGGTCAAAAAACACTCAAAAAATGACCTCACTGCCCCTATTTTGACACAGGAAGCAGTGTTGGGAGAACTGACTTTTGGAGGGGTAAATGGAGGTCAAATGGAAAAATTCCACTTGAGTTGGAAAGTAGACAGGCATAAATTTACAATAAGCAAACTTGGAGCTAATTTGGAGCTCAGGAAGGCCTACAAAAGTGGGTCCAAACAGGTGCTACACATAGAGAATCAGGCGCTACGCATAAAGGAAAAATTGCCAGTTTGACCAAGTTTTGCTCTGTTTTTCGCCCAATTTCGCCTAGTTTGACTTTTTCACTTTCCTAATGGACAATTTTTGATGTAATTTCATGTATATTGATGGATCATGATGTAAATATGTCAAATTATCACTTGGTAAGGTAGATTCATCAGTTTAAAGGTTGTTTGAAACTAAATGAATCAGTTCCCTTGTTTTTAGAGGCATGTTGTTATCTTGCCTAGTTTCTGGTTCTCAGTTTAGAATCAGTTGGATCAGCTCCTAAACTCATGAGCTCAACCCCTAGAGGCAAGGATGAGCTATGTTTTCCTATATTATGTTGTTTTTCAGTCATTAGCATGGTTGGACACTTGGGATTGCTTGGCATTCCATTGTACATCTGATTTCTGCATTTTTGGCAAAGGAAAGACCAAGGTTTTGCAGCACTTGTTGGGAACCTTGTGGCTCTGTGTTTTTATGGTGTGTTTATTCATGTAATTATAAGTTCATTAATGTTTTATGTATGCCATTTCCCTTCTTTTTGCTTCTGAAATTAAACAAATTGAGAGACAAAGGTAGAATTCATGAGTTTGTTGTGCTCTGCCTTAAAATTTGTTTAGTTTTACATGTTTTCTTCAGTTTGAAGAGGATTCTTGGTACCCTCTTGCCATCTTCAGCTCCTCAACGGTCTTTTCCATCCATTCATTTAATCTATAGCATCAAAACTACTACCTACCTTCCCCCAATTTGAACTC
>Ga0115853_100299_pt1 | contig 15363 bp, 3 predicted proteins | sample InSIn5gowninarea_FD_83867 | JGI IMG/M metagenome (GOLD analysis project Ga0115853, IMG submission 83867)
ATAAATTAAATAATTTATTTTTTTTTCTATAAAAAAAAAAAAAAAAAAAAAAAAACCCAAAAAAAAAAAAAATAAAAAAACTTTAGAGAAATATTTTTCCATCTCGATATAGAAGACGTAAGCGATATAAGGTTCGCATCAATAAGTCTAACACTTATTAATTAAATAAAAAAAATTAAAAAAACCTGGTTGTTACACTATAAATCTAAAAAAGATACACCATCTCCTTGAGATGGTAAGATCTTTCTTACTACCTGTAACCGATTGAGATTTAAGGCAAAGTTTTAGGCATGAAAAATCATACTTAACATCAAATGGAAAAATATATATTATTTCATCGTTAATGCATGAGATGAAGGATTTAACCCTTGGATCTAGGTATATATTTCCATACTAAAACTAAATATTAAAATACTTGAGCCAGAAAAAGCCAAGATAGCTTACTTTAGCCAAGAATAAAGTAAACGCATTAAGGTAAAAACACTGTAAAACCTTATTTAATCATATTTAAACGGTTTTGCCGCTCGCCAAAGCGTTAAAAAAAAATCACATAAAAACCAGTAAATTACTTACATAAAAAGTCATTTTTCAAATTATAAGTGTAGAAAACATAATAATATATTATATAGTATGTTGTGTTGTTAAACACGAGCCAGAGGAGAAATTCGAATTCTCATTCTTAATGCATGAAATTAACGTTCTAACCTGTTGAACTACTCGGGCGTTTCACAGAAAAAAATGATATATATTAGCAGCAATTTTAAAAAAGATTTATGGGAGGATACCCTGACTCGAACAGGGAACTTACTGTGCCACATACAGTTGTTCTGCCAATTGAACTATATCTTCCTTATTATTATCACTATTTAAATCTAGAACGGGTTTTTTTTATTATCACTAAACATGTATTTTTGTTTTACATCGACGCCTTGGTATTACTAGTTTGTAAAACAGATAGATTAGGTAAATGATATCCAGGCTAAGACTTATTTATTGGGGAATTTTTTCTTTTTCCTCCTAATAAAAGAGATGATAAATATAAAACTAGCTACCTTTCCATATCACCCATTAAATTTACAGTTTAGTTTAATTCACTTTTAATCTATAAATGATATTACAAGTAGTTATTTTCCATGTTTGACAACGTGCCCGGCTTAAGTTTCCTATTGTCAGCTTTCCCATAACTTGGTTGCCCTTGACCAGGTAGCCCACCAACTACATCTGTAACTCTAGCCTTATTCATGACGCGAAAACAAGATTTTATTTTTGACCGTGTATTGTAATCGTCTAAACTTAAGAAAAATTGGTTTTTTATTAAAGTATAATAAAGACAGAAGTCTTTAAAGTCTAAACTCTTACTACTCATTACAGGTATTTTATTAAATAAAGCTATTACTATATTAATAATATCGTGGCATTTGCTTATAATAAAATTAAGTCTAAACCTCTTAGTATCTACTTGTATCTTACCACAACCTAAAAGATTTATTAAACTTTCCAATAATAATCTGTTTTTCAAAGGTTGAGTAATGTAAAATTACAAATGCATATTATAACCCCGTTACCTTTCCCGGTTTAAATCGCAAGAACTTTTTTGTATAATCACAAACAAACAACCCTCTCCATCACGTTTTATTTTTAATAAATCTATAGATTTATAAAAATAAACCGCTAGATAAATTAGAGGTTAAATCTAAGGTAAAGTCACACGCCTTTGCCCTAGTAATATAATAAAAATGTAGTTTTAATTTCTCAGGTTTAGCCTTAGTCATCGACATTGTTAAAAATAAGATTTCTTGTAAACCTTATAAGGTTAAGTGTTTAACGGTTAAACCAAATAAAACGCTAAACATAATGATAACTATAGGTTTAAAATATGCAAATTCTGTTATTTGCTTGTGTCAATAAGGGGATGTCTGTAAAAAACTGGCAATATAATATTAAATAAGTGTTTTACCCTTCTAAGTGAAAAAATAACATTTTTTGTTACGTTATCTCAGGTACAAAATCTAATGGTTCCAACTCCAAAACAAATTTTAATGTTTTCTAATTACACTAAGTCCTTTATATGTAATACAATATAAAAATATGTTTGCACAGTACAACCTGTATGTGAAAGTTTACAATTTACAACGTTAGTGGCAAAAGAAGAAATTCTTCTGGGATTCTTTTACCGTTTTCTTTTTTTTTTTTTTTTATCTAAAAAAAATATTAGAAAAAAAAAAAAATGGAAAATGAAAAAGATTAATGGAGATAGGTAGTTGCTTTTCGCGATAAGTCTTAAGCTTTATCCAACTTTTACCTATTATATAACCCGTTTTCTGTAATCATGCTATTCGTATGGTAAATAGAAAATCTTACTCCAAAAGATGTTTTATCGCATACCTATTAGTCCTTGTTTCAGGAGGGTGAATCGAACACCCAAATATGAGTTCCAAAAATTCATGACTTTACCGATTCGTCTACCCTGAATATATTAAAACTTTTAAACCCGTAGCTCACAAAGATGAAGGGTGCACAACTCTTATTTATTTATTAGGTTTTTGCCCAGAAATAACGGATTTTTTTTTATTAGTTTTTCTAAACTGGAACAATTGCCTCGAGGTTTTTGTTCCTGGATTCCTTCATTTTTTTTCTCATTTTTTTTTTAGATAAAGAAAAAAAAAAAGAAAACCAAAACTTCAGCTAAACACAAAGGTTAATTTCTTTAGCACGCTTTCTTAGTTTTGATATGGTGTATGCACTAATCTTCATTTTTTTTCTTATGATTTACCTAATCTGAATAAAACTCAAATGGAATTTGTATAATTAAGTCTGTTTATCAAATTTCTAAACCAGCTACCTAATTTATATTAAGCAAGAAAGAGGTTTTTATTATTATCTAAATAATACGGTGTTTTTACCTAATAGTAATTTATTATTACACGCTGTGCTATAGTGACCGGTCATACTAAGTAAAAGTCATCTAACAAAATATAAATAAAGTTTAGCCTGGCATATATTATCACTAAACTTTATAACTCATTAAAAGATTCACAATATACATAATACCTCTATTCTATCTTGTGTATATGGTTGTGCTAGCGTAAGGTTTTTTTTTTCCTAGTGTTAGGGTTTTTTTATTTTTTTTTTTCTTAAAAAAAATAAATGCGAGTAATAAAAGATAAAAACAAAAATGAAAACGTTAAGTGCTGAAGTTATATACACTGGATTTTTTATTTTTACAAAAAAAAGCTATATATGTAAGTACATGCTTTTTTTATTTAACAATTTATCATGGCCATTACTGATAAAAACCTGTACATTTATATTATATGATTTTACGTATATGATATATAGGTAACAAGATTTGAACTTGCACGGTGATTATACCATTCCATCCTAAGTGGAATCTGTCTTCCAGTTTCAGCATACCTATTTATATATATTTAACCAAGCTAGAAAGCAAGAAACCAAGCCAGCGAAAAAAAATCGAAATTAATGTTTAGCTATTTCATTATTACCTTTTATATTAAGTGTTCGAGATAAAATTTAAAGTTATAAGGTAAACATCTTAAGACTAGCGCACTATAATATTGCTAACAAAAATTAAACTTTTATTTGCCCAAGATAAGATTTGAACTTATAACCTAAGCATCTTCAGAGCTCCGCTCGGCCAATTGAGCTTCTCGGGCGTTTGACAGATTATTTTTACTGACTTTTTTTCATTTTTAATATATAGTGGTATACTTTAATTGTATAAGTACTTATGATAGCTGAGCTATTATTACTTGTACACATAGCAAGTAATGGTTAACTTTATATTAAACCGGGATGGGAGACACGTTACCTTTGTTTTCTCATCCTTATAATTAAAAGGGGTTGAGCTCAAGCTATACTAATCGTAAATTAAAAATATTTTACTCAGACTTTTTGCCTCTAATTTAATGTAATAGAAAAAAAACCATTGAAAAAAAAAAAACCTAATCTCATTACTTTTCTATTACTGTACTAATGTAATTGGGTTTTTTTTATTGTTGTTGACCTTAGTGGTTGATTTAAGTCTAATTTATACCTTGCCTTGGCTTTTTTTATAACTACGTATTAACCACTCACTTACAAAACTTTAAAAAGCTAGCTTGCCTCAGAATTACATGTGAAACTTTTTACTGCCCCGGTTTTAATGTTTATAATTTAAACCATTAAAGTACTTTTAGAATTAAGTGAGGTCTTTGCTTTAGAATCCAAAGTGTACTTTGCCCGGTTTTTTTTTTCTTTGTCTCATACTACATGTGAATAAAGTGCGACCGGAATTATATTTAATGGCAAAACTTCTAGCCATGAAGTCAACAACAATAGAAACAATAAAACTAAAAAAGTAGTCAGTGCAACCTTTATAAATTTGGTTTTTTATCTCACTTTAAACATATAAACTTTTACAACCATTCCGCGGTTTTTTTTTTCTTAAAAAAAACGTATAAAAGTTGTAGTTTAAATAATTATAAAATATGTAATGATTAGTCTAGCACCTAAAAGAAAAAGTGGTTTTTTGGCTTAAATATACAATAAATAAAGCAGTTGGAGATATTAGGACTCGAACCTAAATTAACGATATGCAAAATCGCAGTTTTACCAGTTAAACTATATCCCCTCTGTAATATATATACATATTCATTAGTAATGAAATTAAAAAAAAATAAGGAACTTTTTATCTTGATCTCTTTTTAAAATTTACCTGAAAACTAAAAAACCCAGAAAAAACCTAAAAATTAATAGTTTAATAGGGGAGGGGGGTTTACCTAGTTTAAAGTTGGGAATAGCATGAAAGAATAAACTGGTGAAGTAGTGTCAGATTTTTTTTTTCAGATTTTTGCGGCTGGGCTTTTTGGTTTGGTTTTTTTACTATTTCATATATACCTTAAAAAACTCGATTATTTCTTACGCATTTAGCAACATAATGTTAACTTAATCCCATGTAATGTGCACCTTATTTTAGACTTGAAAAGTATTTTTAAAAAGCTGTATCATTATTAATTAATTCTACAGGCTGAGAGCCTGTGCTATTGCCCGAGATTTTTAACGCAAAGGCGACACGGGGGTTTTTCGCTATGTTCACGTGTGAAGGCATATTTACGCTGATTTAACTTATTTTTTTTAGCTGAATTTTTTTTTTAAGAAAAAAAAAAAAAATATTGGGGAATAATTAAAGAAATGAAAAAAAAAAACTCTCAACCCTCGCTAAAAGGCGGTACCTTACTTATGGTAAAGGAACCTTTTATACGTTTTTTATTTGTTATAGGTTTACTAAGATAAGATAGAAGTATCGTTAAAAAATATAGATAGTAGAGTTAAAGATGGAAAAGAGGTTCAACTACATTCTGTGCGTCATCACAGCCCACATACATTTTGCTTGATATTATAATTTATATACTCTAAGTTATAATGTTAGTTTTTTTAATGTTAAGATTAAAAAATAAAGATTAACCCCACAGGGGTTCGAACCCTGGATGTAACAGTGAAAGTGTTATGACTTGACCAGACTTGTCTATGAGGTCTTATTAATCTATATAAAAAATTAAATCTCTAGATTTTTATTTTATAAAATCCTGGCGCCAACCTTTATTTTTAAGGGAGGTTTATTGTTAGCGCTAGAAAAATTTAAAAAAGCCAAAAAAATCGTAAAGGTTTAAGAAATCTACGTAGAAAAAAAACCAAACCAGGCAAAGATTAAAAAAACCTTACCAAGATATAATAAAAACCTTTTATAAGTTTATCCAAGGAACGAGTCGAACGTTCACGATATAATATCAGAAAAGCTTAAATTTTCCCTGTCTACCAATTCCAGCACTCGGATTGTAATATTACTAATGTATATTTGCTTTTGACTTTATTTTTTAGGTAATAATTTATAATTATTTGGCTAATAGCTTAAACGTGATAATATAACCATTACATATTCTGCCCGGTAGTTAATATTTACGAACCGTAATTTCACTTCAAAAGCTTAAAAAAGTTAATCTGCCTGGTTAACGTTGTTTTTTTACATCCACCTCCGGTGGAAGAAAAAGCCGAGATAATAGTAATGGGTAATCCTGTCTCAACGTTGGTTAATGTAACAGAAATAGCTTTATAGCTATTATTAAACCAGTTTAACCTAGTCTGATTTGAAACATCTTACACTTTATTTGGTATTATTTTCTTTTTTAAGGAAAAAAATCATGGCGGGAAACTTTTTCCTTGGCTTTTTTTAAGTAGAACCTAAATAAGTCTTATAGTTTACCTTAATTATTCATCTGTATATAGCGCTTCCGCCGACAGATTATCCTTTGTTTCCAGCGTTTTTTTTTATGAATTTATATATAAATTCATAAAAAAAACTCTAGCTGCAGCCTTATCTAAATTTCTTACTAATTAAGTAAATAAAGAGAGATTGTTATAAGGGCTGGCATGAAAACTACTTATTTGTATTTAACTATTATAACTGGTAATCTTACCTCTGGTTTAAATTTTGTAATCTAGGTATATATCATGTAAAATTCTAGTAATATATGTATTATATATAAATAAGAATTAAGTAAAAAACATACGACATATATTATAAGTTGTATATTTATATTTAAACTTTCCTATAAATGGTTTAAGCTAAAAAAAACCGGCAGAGAGCTATTGTTTGTAAGGCCAGAGGGAGTCGAACACTCATCTTAGCTATCATGAGCAGCTTGCTTTACCAATTAAGCTATAGCCTTTATATTAGACGGGTAGAGGATTCGCACCTCTATATACTGGTCATGAGCCAGTTATGCTACTATTACATCAACCCGCATTTTATATTTTAACTTCTCGGTTTTTTTTCTAGTTTTTTTCCATTTTTAATAATAATGTTATTGCTCTAAATTTGCCGCTTCTTTTTTTTTTTTTATGAAAAAAAAAACCAGATACAAGCTTTGCTCTGCTTGTTTGCTTCAGATTATATAAAATATGAAAAATAAAAGCCAACGCTATATGGCGCTGGCCTGTAAAAAGCTGGCTTAAAAAAAATAATAAAGCCCAGTGCAAGTATCGCACTTACTTCTACCGATTACAAAACGGTTGCATTGCTTTTATGCTAACCGGGCTACTTTAAATGTATATATGATAAGTCTGTAAATTAGTTTTTAATAAAATTAGTACTTTATACCTGAAGACATCAAAATCCTTTAAGCTAAAGCCTATTCATTATTTAATAAAGATTTTCTTCGTTTAAAAAATAAGATTCGTAGTGTTATACTACGTATATTTAAGAGTATCTTAAGGTAAGTTTCGTGCCTATATGCATTCAGCACTTATCTTTAACTAACATAGCTTTCCTGCCGTGCCTATGCTAAATATGTACCAGAGTGATAAAAGTGATAAATATCCAGAGCTCGTTAAAATTTAACGAGAACTAGCTTAATATTTGATAACATAAACAACAGGTAAACCAGGGGTTAATATACCCAACTCCTTTCGTACGAAGGGGCTATCCTTATTTTACTCTAATTTCCTCTAGAAGATAGAAACCATACTGTCTCACGACGTATTTAACCCAGCTCGTGTAGCTCTTTAATCGACGAACAGTCGTACCCTTCATGATTCCTGCATTCATGTGGATGAGCTAAGCCGACATCGAGGTGCCAAACTGCGCACTCAATTTGTACTCTCTGGCGCAATTAGCCTGTTCAGTAATTGTTACCGTGAAAACTCTTTATTTCTCACTTCCATTTCTCACGAAATGGCTCAGACTATGTCTTCATCTTTTTTTTTCAACTATTTAGCCCTGACTGGGCTGCGAAGCCGGAAGTTTGTATCTCATTTCCGGCACTAGATAAGGATCTACTAATGAAATGAAACCGTCATAGTTCTTTATAACTATAACTTTTTTACCTTTATTAGCACGAAGTTCAGTATTCAAATTAAATTTTTCATTCAACTGCTCTGACATTTCCTTTACTTCTTCATTTGTAAAACTTTGGGTATTAAGAACCAATCCTTTATTTTTAGAATTAGGATTGTAATCTAATTTCCCTCCATCATCCATAAATCAGTAGGCTAACCCTACGGCTGTTAAATGGTTTTTAATTAAATCCTTCAAAATAACTTTTTTGCTTTTTAGAAACAAAGTAGCTAAAGGATTAAAGGCTTCATGACTTATAGTTTGAAAACCTCAATTTGTAACATTATTACCTTTAGGGCTTATTCTAGTTTTTTCGTGTGGTTTAGATATTACCCATTCATTAAATAGTTTGTGTACGCTATTTAGATAAGGGAGGTTTTTGTTACCTCATTCGAATTTCATTCTATGTGTTTTCCCTTTATCTTGAGTTTGTAAACTAGCATCACCTAACATTAATCCTATACTTGCTTTTCATTGAAATTCGTTTAAACCAGTGAGAGATTTTTTGTACTCTCTTAAAATTTTACTGTTAGGTGATATTATACCTAATTCACTAAGCTCTACTATATCTTTTTTAGATACAAATAATACTTGAGTTTTCTTCATGTTAAATAATAATAAATAAAAATCCCATTCGGGAGCGTAGTTTTAAACTACAATGTTGTACAGTAAATATTAAATCATATTGTCTAAATAGTATAACACAAATAAATAATAACGGAAATAAAAGATGTTGGGCGCTCGTGGGAAGATTATTGTTAGTACTACTCACCTCCTAGTCGTTGAACATTCATGATTAAATTAGTTTTATAGCACTATAAAACTAAGTACATAATCAAGCTTTGCTTCAAATTAACTTAACAACTTTTGTTAAGTCTTCCTTGAAATTCACCCAATTTATTACCATTTATTTACATAAATGGAGGACTAACAGACTCTTATTTTAATCCCTAGCGTAGCTTTATTCAAAAATCCAAGACCTTTCCTTTCTGCATCTTGTGATCATATGCCCCGCTTACGCGACTGATAGACGTGTAAGTCAAACAGTAAAGCAAGATTAAGCCATTAAACTTTATAAGTAAATATAAAAGTCATTTTATTCCTAGCTTGGTTCGTGTCCAACCCAGATAGTCTTCCAGGCGAGCCACTCTCTTTTTCCAAATGCCTAAAAATAAAAAAAGTTAAAACATTACAACTTTTTATATATTAATGTTTTATTTACATCTATTTTCCATATAGTTAAAATCTTACTTAAAATAAATTTTTAAATCTAACTTAATAGATATATAAGTGAATAAATTATCATGTGATAAAATATAACAAAGTAAAATAAAAAAACCCGAAGTCGAAGCTTCGACATGAGATAATCTCATGTCGAAGCAAGCCTATACAAGTTTAATTGCTAACTATGACAATGCTTTTGCATTGTAAAAAAAAGCCAATTTACAAAATTAACTTTGGATACACCCAGGTACTTTTTATGGGATCTGTGCCCCGCATAAACCGTCTACTAGCCACTGTTTCCCGGGGTAGCTGGTAAAGCCAGCTACCCCCTCTTCCTTTTTGGATAAGTAATGTAGATTTTACCTACTAAATGTGGACAAGACCGCACAGGGGCGGGGAATCCACACCTTTCGTGGTATTCTACTGATATGATAAACATAGTAAAGGTGTTTCAATTGTATCTTATCAACTACCTTATACACTACAACTTGTTACATCATATCCAATAACTAGTAACAGTAAAGCTGCATAGGGTCTTCTCGTCTAACTAGAGGTAAACTGTATCTGCACAGTTATTCCAATTTCACTGAGCCAATCATTGAGACAGCTGTTGTATCGTTAAATCATTCATGCAAGACCGCATTTAACGGCCAAGGTATTCCGCTACCTTAGGACCCTCATCGGTAAGGCCGCCATTGATTGGGGGTTCCTTCAAAACCTAGCTTATTTTAGTCAACTAAGAAAATCCGTTAACCAGCCAACATTGGGCAGAATTCACACTCAATACTTTGATTTATTATCTTAGGCAAAGTGCTTTGTTTTAATTAAACAGTCGTACAACACCATTCTATGTCTCCTCTTCTTAACCTGACATTAAATCAGGAAGAATGGCACACCTTATCCCGAAGTTACGGTGTCATTTTGCCGAGTTCCTTAATGATTGTTAGCTCAAACGCCTTCGTATACTCTACTAGCTTACTTGTGGTAGTTTCTAGGTACGGTTAATAATTATATATCTTTTTCCAGAACACTGTAAACTCTGCATACGGTATGTAAATCTGGTAAGCATTTGATTACACTAAGACTTGCACGTCGTAATACTATCAGGTTGTTAGATATATAAAAAGATTTTCTCATCGTTTAGTCCTTTAGGTCAGGTCAATAAACTTAGAGGCCGTTACTTGCTTCATTAATACCATAAGCTTTAGGCGAGGGATTTCTCCCTTTTTCGTTACTCATGCCAGCATTCTCACTTGGGTTATCTAACCATCTTTTTAAAGAAGTATGTAATGTTAAAAACATTACTTATGAGATTTGCCCAACGTTCCGCTACCCCATAAATACAATATTTATACAAGATAAAACCCTTATTATTAATACTTATGGACAAGGTATCGGTATATTGTTTAGATCCGTTAAATTTTCGGTGCTTTTAACTTAACGCCATTAATTTTGGTTAAAATTAAGGGGCTTGAACCAGTGCTCTGTTACGAGGTCTTCAAAAAATGGCCGCTTCTAAGCCTATTTCCTGGTTGTATTTGAAAAAAACTTCCTTAATTTCACTTAACAATAATTTTGGAACCTTAAACACTTGTTCTGGGCTGTTTCCCTTTGGACATACAACCTTATCGTACTATGTCCGATTATTCAATATTCATCATTGCCCTTCCGAGAGCAAATCCTCACCGATAAAATCTTCACGATTCCCCGATATATACAAAAGTCTGATAAAAAACTCCGACTTTTGTCTGAGATCACAATTCTGTACCTGCTATGATGTTATTTGAATTACCTACTTATATAGGTTTCGCGGAAAACCAGCTATCCTGGTCAGTATTGTCTTTCACTAACTTACCACAATTCTTCGGAGATTTTTGCAACAATCACCCGTTCGGACTTTTATAATCCTGATCATGGTAAGATCACCAGGCTTCGGGTCTAATTTTAGATACTAATTCATTATTTAATAATCGGTTTATCTAGGATAAGACTTACATTTTAAATTATATCCATTACTTATCTTCTATTCAATAGTAGAGCTATTGTATTACTCTACCGTAAAAATATAATTACATAATATATTTCCAGAAAAATTGCTTTCTCGCATCTAATATTAACTTGCTGACCCATTATGCAAAAGGTACGCTCTAATTTTTTATTTAAACTTTACTTGAGCTGCTTATAAAACTACTATTTCAAATCTTTCCCTTTCGGTACTAGTTCACTGTCGCTTATATATCATATTTAGCCTTAGAGGAAGGTTCCCCTTTATTCAAACAGATTTTAATCCATTTTACTTTTAGGCTTTTCCACTTTCATTCACACTAATCATAGAATCTCGTTTGATTTTTATTCCAGAAGCTAATAAGATATTTCAATTCACTTCGTTTATATATAGGATTTTTCCAAAAGATAAAGCCGGTTAACGGGTCTTTATTGGTTTAGCCCCTTCTTTTTTAAAAGAAAAAACACCCCCAATAAAGTCGTTAAAGACAAATTAATTAATTTTTTGATATATAGCTAGATATCCGTAATAGTTTCTTTATATACTTGCCATCATACGCTGGAAGAAATTCCTAGCTTAAAATGAAATTTGACGTTACATATCTAATACATTACTAATGTAATTTAAATAAATTACATATATCATAAATAAAATTTAACACTCTTTATGCTTAGAAAGACATAACAATTTACTGGTAGACGAACTGCCGTACTTCATGGCTAGTAGACGGTTTATGCGGGGCACAGATCCCATAAAAAGTACCTGGGTGTATCCAAAGTTAATATTTACTAGTTTTCTTCCATGACACTAGAATTCGCCTGTTATTCTTCTTCGGGGTTGTTTTGTTTCGGACAATTTCTTAGCCACTGCTCCCACTCTGTTAATCGGACTAGAGCTCGTGAGAGATTTTCCGATCATAATATATTCCTTTAAAGGACTGCATAGATAGCTATGTTGGGAGATATCTCCTCTGTATCGATCCTTTAGCGGGGCCGTCTACTCCTAAACAGTAGAAGAGAGCTATTTTACCTACACGCCTAATGACTTGTGTCTGCAGGTGGTATGTTGTTAACCAGATTCAAGTTTAGGCCCCGTACCCGAAAGGGTGGTGGTGCTCATCATTGTTATACTTTGAAAAATAGGTATAATGTGTTTGAGACAAAGATTGAGGCAGGAAGCGTCGACCTAAATCTTTTCTCACTCATATTGTTTGGGTGTTTTTGAGACATGGTTGGAATATATGTGGGCGCTGATACTAAGCTGCCTGAGAATTGGCAGACGTTTCTCTCTTAGTCGAAAGAAAACGTTATTTCAAGACTAAGTCCCATTTTAACCATTTAATGAAAAGATATGAAAAGATTTTATAATAACAACATAAATACGCTAGCACCGCGTCTAAACACTGCAAATTGTCTTCGTTTGTTTCGTTTTGGGAAGAGTCACTGAGAAAATAAGAGAGTTTTTTCAGAGTGAGAAAAGGCTCCTTGTGTATATTCAAAAGACATTACTGTTGATAACATTTTGAATGATTCAAATGGGTTTGTAACGATTTTTAAATATTTGCTACCTAACTGTGACTACGTATTGGTTATAAGTCATGAAGAAGAAACCTTGAAGGTTTCTGAGTTTAACTCTAAAGAGTTTGATGAGAACTTTTTCGAGAGTGAAATTATCGAGTTTGTATACGCATCCGCCTTGTCGGATGAAGAAATTACTCCTTCTCCTTTACTTACTATTACTATTTACAAAAAGATAGATATTATTACATATACAGAGAGTGTTATTAACAAAAATAAGTTATTAGTAGAAGAAAACCTAGAACAAGATAAATCTAAGTTAGAAAATAGTGTCTTTCTTGCTCCTATTCCTAGTGAATTTATATTTAGTAAAGAAAAGCCTTTACTCTTGCATTTTGATCTAAAACAATTAGAGGATATTACTTATTTTTCTAGAATTATATCAACTAGACTGGTGAAAGGTTGTGTGTACACTGTATTTATTAAAGTGCGTTATGATATTGATAGTTTTACAATGTGTGGTAGTCAATTTGGTTTTCCTTACAATAGTATGGATAACATTTCTGTCTTACTCGATACCATAATCACACGACTAGATGAGTCTTTATCTCATTATCAAGTAGGTAACGAGTCTATCGTTTACGTACAAGTTTCTTTCCGTAAATTGAGTAGTAAATTACTTTCTGAGTTTACTTTGGAGAAACCTTCTTATATTAGTGAGGGTGAAACTAAACTAGTTAGAAAGGATTTAACTATACCTATGTCTATTAACGAAAATTCTTTAGGATTACCCCTTAGGTTTACTACGGATAAAGATAATAATATAGCAGGTATATATTTACCTGACAATGGGGTAAATTTTCTAGATGTTATTAATGAAAATAGTAGGTTTTTATCTCGTGGTAGCAAAAGCACTACTTTTGATAGTGCTTACAAGTTTTACTTGATAAATCAAGCTAGAAAACACGTGTTAGGTGTTAAAGATACAGGAAGGGGTGATATCATTAAAGTTTCTTATTCTCTAGATGGTATTTTAATTAGCAAAGTTATTGATACTATGGTTGGTGACCACGTTATAAGAAAGTCAGGTAACAATGAATTAATCCTTAAAGATAATATTGTTAAGGAATATAAACAAAAGATTAATCTTAAACCGGTGGAGAAGGTGTATATTAAACCTCTAATGACTGAAAATCCTAATATTGGAGTTATAGATTGTGAAACTTATACTGGAAACGGTGGTATAAATAAGATATATGCATTAGGTTTCTTGACTAATCTGTCAGATAAATCGCAGATTTATTATATTGATAAAGAAACTCTAGACTCTGACAAGATAGTATTAGATTTGGTTAATGAGTTACTTAGACCTAAATATAATGATATAACTTTTTACTGTCATAATATGGGTGGTTATGACATTGTCTTTATTTTAAATGTACTATTTAAATATAATAGTAAAAATCCAGATAAATACACTTTAAACTGTGTATTGAAGGATGATAAAATTATAAAGGTTAAGATCAGTAAAAAATTGGGTGAGATAACTCACAGTTTTACCATACAGGATAGTTATTGTATGTTAAGTAAAAGTCTTAAAGCTTTAGGTAATAGTTTTAAAGTTGATACTTTGAAAAGCTATTTTCCTTATAAATTCTCCGTATCAGATAACTTATTCTATGTTGGTGATACTCCTGACATAATATATTATCAAGACATAAGTGAAGAGGTTTACAAAAGTTTGTGTAAAACAGGTTGATCTTTCAAGGATGAGACTATTAAATATCTCGAAAATGATTTATCTTGTTTATATAAAGTTTTATGTAAAGCTAATCAACAAGTGTTTTTAGATTATAAGGTTAATATGACAGAAAGTATCACTATATCCGGTTTAGCACTTAAAATATTCTTGAAATCTTATTATAACAAGAACATTCCTTTGGTAAACAAAGCAAGTATGTATAAGGATATAAGAAATGCTTATTATGGTGGTATAACTGAAGTGTACAAACCCATAGGTCGTGACTTATTTTACTATGACGTTAATTCATTATATCCTTTTGTAGCCTTACAGGATATGCCTGGACTAGAATGTAGCAAAATAAATTATTACGAAGGCAAACCATTACAAGACCTAGGTAACCTATTTGGTTTCTATTACTGTGAAATAGAAGCTCCGTTAAATGATTACTTAGGTTTATTACCTGTAAGAAATAAAGCTGGTATTTACTTTCCGGTTGGTAAGTGAAATGGGTGATACTTTAGTGAAGAGTTGAAGTTTGCTTTGGAACGTGGTTACAAAATTAATGTTTTTAAAGGTTACAGTTTCAGTAGGACAAGTGATGTGTTTCATAAATATATTAATCGAATTTATGATTTGAAAAGTAATCCAAGTAACGAAACTCAAAAGATCATGGCTAAAAGTCTACTTAACAATTTATTAGGTAGATTTGGGATAATATTAGATAAACCTGTAACTAAGATATTAAACGAAGAAAGTTTTAATTCTCTTTCTCTTAGGAGTAAAATCGTATCTTATAAAGTCTTGGCTAGAGATAAGTATCTAGTAAGTTATATACCTAAGTTAGATCCTGAAACCATTTCTAGCTATAATTTAGATTAAGTTAAAAACCGCTAAGCCTAGATTGGATTAATTTTAAATCTATTAGTAATGTAATATATTTTTTGGGTTTTACATATGTCTATATAAAAACTAATGTTTTGCC
>Ga0115853_100302_pt1 | contig 15356 bp, 14 predicted proteins | sample InSIn5gowninarea_FD_83867 | JGI IMG/M metagenome (GOLD analysis project Ga0115853, IMG submission 83867)
CACAAATTAGATAATAACCTACCAAATACAGTATATGTATATATGCTTCAAACCCAAGGACTATTACATGATACCTATGTATATGGAGTTGACGCTAAAAAAATCATCAATGTTTAATCATTGAAAGCGGTATACTTATGAAACAATTATCAATTACCGTTATACACTAAATAAAGTTACTTTTATTAAAAATCTAAACTATAATAAATCACTCTTTTATATGCTTTGATGTGTTTTATTGAATAGATATTTATCTTATTATATACTTATATTAACAGTTAAATTAAGGGGGATATTATGGGTTTTGGACCAAGTACCAAGATGACTACTAAACATCATAGCAATGATCCTATTATAGATGTTTTATCTAAATATCAAGGGATAGAATTTAAGGGGGTTATTGCTAAGGGTGTATGCGATAAACAAGTTGATAAGGAAAGAACTTCAAAGGAAGCTGCTGATATGGCTAAAAATATGGGCTTTGATGCTATGCTAGTATCATTAGATGGATGGGGTAACCACCATGTAGATTTTACTAGTGTAATTGGTGAGCTTGAAAAAAACGGTATTGCTACAGCAGGCCTATCCTTTATAGGAACTCAGGCTAGCCTAGTTACTAGCAATGAGTATGTAGATTTAATAGTTGATTATAATAAAACCTTAGCTGGAGTAGAAACTCAAGTTTTAGGAGAAAACTCCCTAGCAGAAATTGATGCTATGAAAGCATTGGTTAAGTTAAAAGAAAAATTAGAAAAAAGAGGCAAGAAACTTGATCCTAAAAAAGATCCAGATGAATCTATAATAGGATCTTTAACTAAAGAATATGTAAAGATAGATAATATTGAATTTGGAGAAGGTACCTATATAAAAGATAATAGCCTAATATTAAGCAAAGACTTAAAACAGATAGGATTTTTAGAAGATAAGGATACTAGGATAAAAGATTTTGATATTAGGATAATTAAAAAAGATCAAGGTGATATAGACCTGAATACTAACCTTGATATTATGCCTATATCAACTAAGATAGAGGGAGAGCTAGGTACTGGTATAAGTAGAGAAATAGATGGGGCTTGTCTTATGATTACAGGGGTAGAGGAAGCCTATGACCTTCAGCCTTCAAACATGGGTTCATGCGATGGAAAAATTAAAGATATGATAGCCTTTGATAGGGCTGGAACCCCAAAAAGTTCTGATTTGATGATTAATATAGACCTAACTTTTAAAGAAGGAGAGGGTAGGAGCGCTGAGGGTATCATAACTGCCCACAAGATTGCTGATAAGATAGCCAATGAAATCAGGTTTGCATTAAAAAGTGATGATATTAAGATATCAAAAAAAGAAGAATTTCATGATATAAAAAGACCTAATAAGTTAAAAGTTGGCCTAGTAGAAGTAGTATCAGGGCTTGGATGTATGTATGATACCTTTATAAATCCGGATGAGCCAAATGGAATATTGGGTGGAGAAAATATGAGAGATAGGAAAAATTCCCCAGCTTTCTTTACCCCAAATCAAATAAGGGATGGTTCTATCCATAGCCTATACTAATGGAGGTTTTGTGAGTAATTTATATAAAAATTTGCCAAATATGAATGAGATATTGGATAACTTTGATCAAGATCCGGTCATAGTCAAAGAAGTAGCTAATAATATCTTAGATGGATATAGGGCAAAGATTAGAGAAAATGTTACATTTAATAAAGAAGATATTTTAGATGATATAAAAAAAGAGCTGGATGAGTTTTCTCCCTTTAACCTACATAAGGTTATAAATGCTAGTGGAGTCATCCTTCATACCAACCTTGGTAGGGCGCCCATACCAAAACTTGCCCTAGATAGGATAAATGAGGTTAGCAGATATTATTCAAACCTTGAATATAATCTGGATCTAAAAAAACGTGGGTCTAGGTATGACCACTTGGTTAAATTAATAAAAAGGTTGACCAAGGCAGAAGATGCATTGATAGTAAATAACAATGCTGCAGCAGTATTTTTGATTTTAAATACCTTTGCCAAGGATAAAAAAGCCATCATATCTAGGGGAGAGCTTGTAGAGATAGGTGGATCCTTTAGAATAAGTGAGATTATGAAAGAATCTGGTGCCAATATTGTAGAAGTTGGAGCAACCAACAAGACCCATCTAAAAGATTATGAAAGAGAAATAGATGAAGATGTAGCGGCCATAGTAAAAGTTCACAAGTCAAATTTTCAAATGGTCGGTTATACCGAAGAAGTAGATACCAAAGATTTAAAACAAATGATAGATGATAGAGATATCCTCCTATACGAAGACTTGGGTAGTGGGTCCTTGCTAGACTTATCCCAATATGGGTTTAGCTATGAAAAAACGGTCAATGACTGCCTAGATGATGGGATAGACCTAGTAAGTTTTTCCTGTGATAAGCTAATAGGATCAGCCCAGGCAGGGATTATAGTAGGAAAATCCAAATATATAAGTAGACTTAAGAAAAATCAGCTCCTAAGAGCCTTTAGGGTAGGAAAGATGACCATAGCAGCAGTAGAAGCTACCCTATCCCAGTATATGGACTTTGAGAAACTAAAAAAAGATAATCCTACTATAAGAATGATTACAGAAAGTGAAGAAGATATCAAAAATAGATGTCAAAAGCTTTTTACTAGTCTAGAAGATATAGCCAATATAGATATAACCCTAGTTAAATCAAAGGGTAAAATTGGGGGAGGTTCCTATCCCTTAGATGAGAAAAATACCTATTCTATAGAAATAAAAGATAAGGATATAGAAAAATTAGAAAAACACCTAAGACTATCAGATAAAAGGATAATTGCAACTATCCATGATAATAATTTATACCTAAATGCCCTAACAATTTTTGATGAGCAGATAGAAGATATTGAACAAGTATTGAGAGAATATTATGAAAGATAATTTTATAGTAGGTACAGCAGGTCACATTGACCATGGAAAAACTACCCTAATAAAGGCTTTAACAGGCCATGATACAGATAAACTAAAAGAAGAAAAAGAAAGAGGTATTTCAATAAACCTAGGATTTACAGCCCTAGACCTAGCCAACAATGAAAAGGTAGGCATCATAGATGTACCAGGTCATGAGGCCTTCATAAAAAATATGATGGCAGGAGTTGTGGGTATGGACCTAATTCTTTTAGTTATAGCAGCAGATGATGGAGTCATGCCCCAAAGCATAGAGCATGCCCAGATCCTAAACTACATGGGAGTAGAAAATGCCATAATAGTTATCAGCAAGAAAAACCTAGTCGATGCTAGTATGCTTAACCTAGTAGAAGAAGATATAAGATTATCCTTTGAAAACACAACCCTAGAAAATGCGCCAATAATAGCTGTTGATTCAGTAAGTGGTGAAAATATAGATAAGCTTAAAAATCTAATTGTCAATAAACTAAGTCAGATTAAAAAAGAAGATGACAATAAGGCTATGAGGATGAATATAGACAGGTCCTTTTCTTTAAACGGAGTCGGAACTATAATAACAGGAACCCTAACAGAGGGCGAGATTTCTAAAGATAGAGAGTATATGATCTATCCATCTGAAAAATTTGTCAAAGTTAGGAGTATAGAAAACCACGATACCCCTATAGATCTAGCCCACAAGGGCCAAAGGGTTGCCCTTAACCTATCTAATATATCATCAAATGAAATAACCAGAGGAGATATAATAGCAGACCCAAATTCTTTAATCAGGGTAGAAAATGTCCAGTGTAAGCTAAATTTATCAAAATTTTCTGATATAAAAATTAAACACTGGAGTAGGGTAAGATTTTTCCATGGTAGCAAGGAAGTTTTAGCTAGGGCAGTACCCCTACTAGTAAAAGAAATAAAGCAAGGAGATGAGACTCTAGTAGAATTTAGGCTAGAAGAAGAGCTATATGTTAGACGAGATGATAAATTTGTTATAAGAAATTACTCCCCAGTAAAAACCATTGGAGGAGGAGTTATCATAGATACAAATAATGAAAATCATACCATAAACTCAACTTCTTATGTCAACTACCTAAGGGATAAGGAAAACTTTGATGATATAGATGAGCTAATAGACTTTTTAAAGGAGTTTAAAAGCTTTGATCAAATAAAAAAACATATGGGAGAAGATGAGGTCAATCTAAGGGAAAGCTTGGATAAGATTATCTCAAATAATGAAATAGTAAATATAGGAGATAATTATATAAGTAAAAAAAGCTTGGATGACTTGGCCCTAAAAATTAGAGATATCCTTCTAGAATTCCACAAGGATAACCCCTTGGCTGATGGGATGGGCAAGCAAGAGCTAAAACAAAGGTTGGATTTTGACCTATCAAGCAAAGATTTTGAAAGCCTTCTAAAACAAAAGAGCCTAACTAGGCTAATTATGCTACAAAGGGGTGTTGTAAAAGATAAGGACTTTGCTATAAGTCTAGATAATTTCAAAAAAAATATAGATATTATCATGGATAAGGTTAAAAAAGAAGAACCAAAACTTATAAAAGAAACTGGACTTATCAGTAAAAAAGAAGATAAGGAAGTAATGGCCTATCTACTAAAAAATGACCTAGTAAAAATAGATGATCTAATTATTAGAAAAGAGAATTTAGAAAATTTAATAAAAATAGCCAAAGATGAAATTATAAAAAATGGGAGCCTAACTGCCAAGGATTTCAGAGACCTAAGTAAGCTATCTAGAAACCAAGCTATCATAGTCTTAGAGTATATGGATAAAAAAAATATCACCAAAAGAATTGATGATATTAGAATTCTAGTTTAAGTGGCGAGAGCGTGTAGGAATCGAACCTACCCAAGAAGTACACTTCTCACAACGGTTTTGAAGACCGCAGAGCACACCAGCTACTCATCCGCTCCCACATAAGAAATATTATAACATAAAAAATTTTTAACCGCCACATGTAGTGACGGTTATTTTTAAGCTTTTCAAAAACTAAGGCCTAGTTAAAAATAATATCCATAAATTCTTTTTTTCTTTTTGAAAAATTGGCCTCTTCTTTTATTTTTTTATCACTAAGCTCTTCAATCTCAGTTTTTAAATCATCTGCTAGGTTTTTTTCAGCAAAGGTATAAACGGTATTATCCTCTTTTTCAATATGTTTTCTCAAAAGATTTATATAACCTGTAGTATGGCCTAGGATCCTTACTAGGTTTATATCACTCTTATCATTGTTATAAAGATCGATAGCTTTCTCTAAGTCAAAAACATGGCCACGGGCTAGGTTGTGCTCAACTAGCATACCATGAGTAATTACCTTATCAGCAAGATTTCCTAGATTATCTGTCATATATTTAAATAAGATATCCTCTTCCTTTTTATGGTGTATACCATCAGCAAACTCTCTTATAAAAGAAATAGCAGCTTTGAAAAACTCTTGGTCGATTTCTTTGGTATTTAAAATACTAACACACTCATCTTCTAATCTATCTAAAAACACCTTGATTTCTTTGTGTTCATCTATTAAAAATTCAATTGATTTCATAAATACTCCTTTATGTTTATATATTGAGTTTTACTATATTAAAATAAATATTCAAATAAAGTTAATATAATAACTAGCCAAGCTTTGGGTATAATAAATTACATAAGAAAAGATTAGAGGTGACTATGTTTTATAAAGCAAAATATATAATATTAGAAGATAGCATCCTAGAAGATGCTTTTATGGAAGTCAGTGATGGAATTATTAAGGGATTTTCCAAAAATACCCCTGACCAATACGAAGACCTAGGCCAAATCCTTGCCCCAGGTCTAGTGGATACCCATATCCATGGCTATAAGGGTGCTGATATAATGAATTGTAGGAAGGGAGATCTTGAAATAATATCAAGAGGTCTTCTAGAAACTGGGGTAACTAGCTTTCTACCTACTACCCTAACAGATAGCAAGGAAAAATTGGATAAGGCCTGTGAGATGGTAGGTCTTGAGTACAAAGAAGTAACAGGAGCCAAGGTTAGAGGCATGTTTTTAGAGGGCCCATTTTTTACAAGTAAGTATAAGGGAGCCCAAAACTCAGCCTATATGTCAGATCCTGATATAGAAAAATTAAAAACATGGAAGAAACTTTCAGATAATCTGGTAAATAAAATTGCCATAGCTCCTGAAAGGGAAAATAGTATAGACTTTATCAAAAAAGCCAATGCTATGGGAGTCAAGGTAGCCCTAGGCCACTCTGATGCTAGCTATGATAGGGCCAAAGAAGCAGTAGAGGCTGGAGCAAATATCTTTGTCCATGTATATAATGGCATGAGCCCTCTTCACCACAGAAACCCTGGTATGGTAGGAGCAGCCATGGATACTGACAGCTATGGAGAGCTAATTTGTGATGGCCACCATGTAAATCCAAGAGCTGCAAAAATCCTTATGGATCAAAAGGGTAGGGATAGGATAGCCCTCATAACAGATTGTATGGCAGCTGGTGGTATGAGTGATGGAGATTATATGCTAGGTGAACTTCCTGTAAAAGTAGAAAATGGAACGGCTAGGTTAAAAGAAGGCAATAACCTTGCAGGGTCCATATTAAAATTAAAAGATGCCATAAAAAATGTGTGTGAGTGGGATATAGCTGACATCTTTGAAGCTATCCAAATGGCAAGTTTAGTTGCTGCTAAATCAGTTGAAATAGATGATAAATGCGGAAAACTTCATGTAGGTTATGATGCAGACTTTATAATCCTAGATGATAATTTAGATTTAAAAATGACCTTCCTAAATGGGAAAAAAGTATACGAGGCATAAAAAAAATCCTAGCTAAGGAACTTCCTTGGCTAGGATTTTAAATTTTATGATGAAATATTTACATAAGTAGCAACTCCATCTTTAATTTCGATTATAAGGGCAAGACCTGAATCTTTTAGATTATTACAATAATCTAAAAACTCTTCTTCAGTAAATATCTTAGGTTCTGCAAGACCACCTACAGCTTGAAACTTAGTATTTTCATCAAGTTTAAACTGATAGGTATTATCCCCTAAGTCTTTAGACTTATCTACATCTTCACTACTTTCCCTATAATCCATACCAGCATTTACAGTAAGGGTGTTAGTATCGATAGATATTTCCTTAACTATATTTTTAATCATGCTATCTTCAGAGACTTCAGTTAGAAATGTTGATGAATAAATACCATCTTCTTGGGTGAATGATTCATTATTTTCATCGGTAGTACTTTCATTATTAACATCTTCACCTGGTTCATCTTTTTGATCATCTACCTTTGTAGTATCTTCTTTCTTAGTATCATTGTCATCTTCAATTTGACTTTGATCATCTATTCCTTCTTTTTCTACTTCTTCTACACTATTTTCAACCACCTTAACTTCTTTATTTGTATCATCATTTGTACTTTCGTTAGCACAGGCTACAAAAAAGACGCTTAGGGATAGTATTGAAGCCAATTTTAATAATTTATTTTTCATATTACTCTCCTTGCCTTAATTATACCCAAGTAAAATAAGAGTTAACAAATATGGGTAGGAATCGCAAAATAAAGTCATAATAAAAATTTAGATATATTGGTAAATTTAACTAAAAAATAAAAAGTGCCATAAATTTAGTTGACAAAATTTATGAAAACGTTTAAAATCAAGGTGAGTTATGATTGAAGGAGGATTATATGCTTTTTAAAACAACAGCAGAACATGAGGCTTTACGTAAAAAAGTTAGAGCCTTTGCAGAAGAGAAAGTTAAACCAATAGCTTTTGACCTAGATCAAAATAATGAATATCCAGATGATATAGTAAAAGAGATGGGAGAGTTAGGATTTTTGGGAATACCATATCCTAAAGAATACGGCGGCCAAGGCTTAGATATCATATCCTATGCTATAGTAGTAGAAGAGCTATCCAGAGTAGATGGAGGAGTTGGTGTTATATGCTCAGCCCATACATCACTAGGATCATGGCCTATATTTGGCTTTGGTACAGAAGAGCAGAAGAAAAAATACCTAACCCCACTTGCCAAGGGAGAAAAGATAGGAGCTTTTGGTCTAACAGAAGAAAATGCAGGATCTGATGCTGGTGGTACTGAAACAACAGCTGAATTAGATGGAGATTATTATATCCTAAATGGAAAGAAGATCTTTATAACCAATGCACCAAAAGCTGATACATATATAGTATTTGCAGTAACAACACCAGGTATAGGTACAAAAGGAATCTCAGCCTTTATAGTAGAAAAAGAATTTGAAGGATTTAGCTTCTCTGACCACTATGACAAGCTAGGTATCAGATCATCATCTACTGCAGAACTTCATTTTGATAATGTTAAGGTTCCTAAAGAAAACCTCCTAGGTAAGGAAGGTCAAGGATTTAAAATAGCTATGGCTACCCTAGATGGTGGTAGGATTGGTATAGCAAGCCAGGCTTTAGGAATTGGCCAAGGTGCTTATGAATCAGCCCTAGCCTATACAAAAGAACGTGAACAATTTGGTATGCCAGTTGCTCATTTCCAAAAAAATACCTTTAAATTAGCAGACATGGCAACCTACCTACATGGGGCTAGACTTATGATCTATCAAGCAGCAGAGCTTAAAGAAAACCATGAAAGATACTCAGCAGAAGCTGCCATGGCAAAACAAGTAGCATCTGATTTAGCTATGAAAATAACTACAGAAGCTATCCAATTATATGGAGGTAGTGGTTATATCAAGGGTGTAGATGTAGAAAGATTCTTTAGAGATGCAAAAATCACCCAAATTTATGAAGGAACCAACGAAATAATGAGGGTTGTAGTAGGTTCAAACACTGTAGGTCGTGCTCCAAAGATGAAAAGAGCAGGATCTAAGTCAAGTGGGGCTCCTATAGCAGGTGTTCGTAAAAAAGAAATCTATGAGGGAGACCCAAAAGAAGCTGTAAAATCCCTAGTAGCTGCCCTTAAAAAAGACGGATATGACTTTAGTGTAGGTATTGATCCAAACACTGAAATACCATTAGCTCAAAGGGTTGTTGTAGCAGGCCGTGGTATAGGCGATAAGGAAAATATGAAATATATAGAAGATCTAGCCTACCAAGCAGGAGCAGCCATATCATCATCTAGACCAGTTGCAGAAACTCTAAAATATGTCCCACTAGATAGGTATATAGGAATGAGTGGACAAACATTTAAAGGTAATCTTTATATAGGAGTTGGAGTATCTGGAGCAGGCCAACACTTAAAGGGTATGAAGGATGCATCTACAATAGTTGCTATAAACAACAGCAAAAATGCACCAATCTTTAATAACTGTGACTATGGTATAGTTGGAGACTTCAAAGAAATCCTACCTCTACTAATAGAAGAGCTAGATAATGGAGAAGATAAAAAACCAGCCCCACCTATGAAAAAGGTTAAAAGAAGCAAGCCAAGGAAGATGGCTCCCAAAGAAGATATTTACGTGGATCTTGGATCAGGTTATGAATATAATCCAGAAATAGGAGATCCTAGCCAAGGAATTGAACCTGGAACTCCATTTGATAAATTACCAGATGAATGGGTATCTCCTGTATCAGGTGAAGCCAAAGAAGAATTTATCAAAGTAGAATTCCCTGAAGATAGAAAGTAGGAGGCATATATGTATACAGTTAGAAAAGTAACAGAAGACTTATATTATGTTGGTGGAGATGATAGGAGACTTGCCCTATTTGAAAATATATTTCCAATCCCTGAGGGAGTATCCTATAACTCCTACCTATTAATGGATGAAAAAACTGTTCTAATAGATGCAGTAGACTGGGCTATTACCCGTGAGTGTATGGTTAATGTTAGCCGTGTCCTAGATGGCCGTGACCTAGATTATATGATAATCCACCATATGGAGCCTGACCACTGCTCATCAATAGAGCTAATGCTACAAAGATATCCAAACCTAAAGATCATCTCTTCAGAGAAGGGAATTATGTTCATGAGACAGTTTGGTTATCATGTAGATGATAGATATATAGAAGTAAAAGAAGGTGATACAATAAGCTTTGGTAAACACGAATTTACCTTTGTAGAAGCTCCAATGGTTCACTGGCCAGAAGTTTTAATGAGCTATGACTCAAAAGATAAGGTCCTATTTTCAGCAGATGCCTTTGGTTCATTTATAGCCAACAATGGTAGACTTTTCGCTGATGAAGTCAACTGGGATAGGGACTACCTAGATGAGGGACGTAGATACTATACAAACATAGTAGGTAAATATGGAACCTTTGTTAGGCAAGCCCTAGCCAAGGCAGGCGGCCTAGATATAGCCTACATTTGTCCACTTCATGGTCTAGTATGGAGAGATAACTTTGGATATATCCTAGATAAATACACCCACTGGGCAACTTATGAACCAGAAGAAGAGGGAGTATTAATAGTATATGCATCTATGTATGGAAATACAGAATTTGCAGCCCAAGCTCTAGCAAGCAAGCTTTGTGAGGCTGGAATGACTAACATTTCCCTAAGAGATGTATCAAACACCCACGTATCAACTCTAATAGCTGAAAGCTTTAAATACTCAAACATTGTTTTAGCATCAGTAACCTATAACTTAGAAATGTATCCACTTATGAAAAATTATCTAGAAGATATGAAGGCTCTAAATGTACAAAATAGAGCAGTATCTATCATAGATAATGGATCATGGGCTCCACAAGCAGCAGAGAAGATGGAAAAATTCCTAGATGAAGAAATGAAGCTAATGGATGTATTGCCAGAAGGATTAAATATAGTTTCATCCCTAAAGGCTAACAAGGAAGCTGATATGGATGCTATAGTAGAAGGAATCTTTGATTCAATTAAAAAACGTAAGGAAGAGAAGAAAAAGGCAGCCAGCCAAAAGAAATAAAGATAAAAAGTCCTCCCCTAAAAAGGGGAGGATTTTACTTTAAATAAGCATAGAAAAACCAGAGATTATATCTCTGGCATAAGATCTATTTAGTCATCAAAAACTTCGCCTGTGTGGGCATCTACTTTTTTATCTGAGCCATTTTCTATATCTATTTCGTAGTAGGTCTTGCCATCATCTACTGATAGTTCCCATTCTACTACCTTAGCACCATCTTGACCTTCTAGGGCCTTGTCTATGGCTTCATTTGGGCTTGTAACAGAAGCTAGGTCTAGATATTGTTCATCCCCATCATCGTTATCTTCTTCTTTATTTTTTACATCACCTGTATTAGCATCAACAACTAGGCTATGTTCCTTACCATCAAAGTAACCATCTATATCATACTCATAACTTCCGGTTTCTTTTTCAAGTTTTATAGATTCTATAAGTACATCAGAACCAAACTCATCCTTATATGCCTTTACAGCATCATCAAGGCTTACTTTAACTGCCTTTATATCTGAGCTATCGCTTGTAGCAGCCTTATCATCTGCTTTATCATCAGCATCATCTGCTTTATCATCAGTATCATCTACCTTAGTTTCTGTTTGGCTAGTTTCAACCTTGGTATCTTCTTTAGTTTCAGCTTCATTTGCCGCATTGCCACATCCTGCAAGAGATACTCCTGCTATTAGAGCAAGGGCTAATAATTTTTTATTCATATACTCTCCTTAATCTTCTTATCATCTTTAAACCATTATAATATAAATTATATAAATGTAAAGAAATTAAATTAATTTATTAAAATCTAAATTGTTTTATACTTAAAATCAATAATAATTTATATTAAACATCTGAAATGGTTTTATACCCGAAATATTTAAAAAAAAACTAGGGCATAAGACCCTAGTTTGATTTGATAAATTTAATTAGTTATTTTTATCTTCTTTTTCAGTTTCTGCTGTTGCATCTTTGTCTTCTGCAGCAGCGTCATCTTTTTTGTTTTCTTCCATAGATGCGTCATCTTTTTTTTCATCCATAGCTTTATCGTCTTTGTTTTCTTCCATTGTTTTATCTTCTACTTTTGTATCTTCAGTAGTTGTAGCATCTTTTGTTGTATCATCTGCTTTTTCTTCTACTGTAGTATCTGTAGTTTTATCCTCAGCTTTGTCCTCTGTTGTATTTCCACATCCTGCAAATGCAAAAGATGCTGCAAGCATTAATGCTGCGAATTTATTAATTTTCATCAATTTCCCTTCCTTTTTTGATTAAAAATTTGTCACACATTGATTATATACCTAAACCCTACTTTTGTAAACTTTAAATTAAGTTTTTGTAAAATATGAGTAAAGTTTTATGTGCTTATAGATATTATACCACCTACTTAAGAATTCTAAACATTTTTTATAAAAAAAATTACATATATCAATATAAACTATAACTAATTTAGGTCAAAGGTAATTTTAACTTAACCCTAATTTAATGAAGCTATGGTATAATTATTTAAAATATTAAGGAGGATTTTATGAAGGTTTTAATAGTAGAAGATGAGCGTGACTTGCTAAATGCCTTGGATGAGGGACTTACAATTTTAGGATATGTGACTGATACAACTGACAATGGGGTAGATGCTGTTGATATGGCCTATGTAGAAAGTTATGACATAATAATTTTAGATATCAATCTGCCAGAAAAAAATGGATTTGATGTATTAAGGGAGATTAGACAATTTGATAAGTCAGTAAATATAATTATCCTAACTGCAAGGTCAGATATAGATGATAGGGTAAAGGGCCTAGATGGGGGAGCTAGTGATTATATGGTAAAACCCTTCGACCTAAAAGAACTTGATGCTAGGATGAGATCTTTACTTAGAAGAAGGTCTATTCAAAAAGAAACTATTATATCTATCAACGAAATCAGCTTTGATACCCTAAAAAGACAGGCTATATATAAAGATGATCCTCTTATCCTAACTAGCAAGGAAACTGGTATATTAGAATACCTTTTTTTAAATTCTGAAAGATATGTTTCCATAGAAGAGCTGATGGAGCATGTATGGGATTCTAACGCTGATGGGTTCTCAAATACTGTTAGGGTCCATATGTCATCACTTGATATAAAGTTTGGAAAAATCGCCTTACTCATAAAGTAAGATAAACTTCCCCCAATAAGGGTTGATGAATAGGATAGTAACACTGTTACTCCTAATAGCTTTCCAGCTCCCTCACCTAAATCTGCAATTCCCTTAGTAACGAAAGCTAAAATCATAAGTGGGATTATAAATCCTAAAAATGCCCCAAAAATGCTTGAAAATGTTACTGCAAGCCTTGTTACTCCTTATGGTAGGTATAGACCTATCAGAATACCAACTATAATACCTAGGATCATCCTTGGTATTAGACCGATTTTTTTAATACTTTTCATATGTACTCCTTTTCGCTTTGGTAAACCTTTGCATATAGCCTCAAATCCTTCATAGTTTTTGATATGTCTGCCTTTTGGGCAAGTGAATAAACTAAATCCCTAAATCTGAAGCTCGAAGTCCATTATATAATGAGTAATTTTATTTGTCAAATAAAATTTAAAGATTTTTACTATTTTACCAGCCTTTATTATTATTATTGAAAATTTTTATTACATATGAATTTGTATTAAATTTTAAATCTAGTCTTTTCTAAATCTAACCAGACCAGTTGCTATATATTCAGTAGCGATTTTGCCATCAGGGTCTTTAGCTAGGAGTTTGTAGGTGACAAAGCCATCTTCATTCTCTTTCCTAACTTTTTTATCTACTACTTCTACACTAATTTTATAAGGGGTGTCAGGATAAACTGGAAGCAACCAGCTAGCCTTGTCAACACTAACTCCAGCTATTAGTCCATCATGGTCTATGCCAGTTTTTACCCAGCTAGCCCAAAATTTCATATTAGAGTAGGAGCCTGGAGCTATAAGAGTATTAAACCTAGATTCTTTTGCCTTTTTCTCATCGACATGGATATCTCTTGGGTCAAATTCTCTACCACTAGCTATAATTTCTTCTTTTGTAAAGCTTACATCTTCAATTTCTTTATCAAAGACCTGCCCTATTTTATAATCTTGAAAGTACATCTATTACTCCTTTCTTACTTCTATATTTATTTAGTAGTTTTATACCCTCTTTATATAATATTTATTTATACATAAAAATTGACCCCAATAACTTGGGGCCAATTTCTATACGTAACTATTTTTAGGGAGGATTCTATGAATATTACCTATTTCATATCTTCCACACTTATATTCTACCAGGGTGGATGTTAAATTGAGATTAAATTTTTTTAAATTTTATAGAAAATATTGAACCTTTTGGTATATTATCCCTAATTTCTATTTTTGCCTTTAGGGTATTTGCTATCTGTCTGGATAATGATAAGCCTATACCAAAGCCCTCAGATCCTCTAGAATCATCAACTTGGTAAAATAAATCAAAGATCATCCTCTTTTTATCATCACTTATACCTATACCGGTATCTATTATATCTATACTTATATTATTTTTATCTTCCCTTGTTTTTATATCAATAGATCCGTTTTCTTCATTATATTTTATGGCATTTTCTATTATATTATATAAGAGCCTTTGAATGAGACTATCATCAGTCATTAGTTTTATATCAGATTTTTCATAGTTTATGCTAACATTTTTATCTATGGCCCTATCTTCTAGGTCAAATAAGAGCTCTTCTAAGATATCATCTAAGTCTACTTCTTTTATCCTAGGGGTGGATTTTTTGCTTAGCAATAAGACTGAATTGACCATACTTTTAAGGCGTTTGATATTTTTATCCATATTTAGGGCAAAATCCATTACCATAGGATCTGTAATTTTTTCTTTAAATACATCTAACTCTGCCTGCATTATGGCTAGGGGAGTCCTCAGCTCATGGGCAACATTTGATGAAAAATCCTTTTGGTATTTATAATCTGTATAGATTCTAAGAAGGAGTTTGTCAAACCTATCTGTTAGCTCTCTAATTTCATTTGGGTCTGAGTCTCTTATAAAGGATTTATCAAAGCTATTTGGATCATCTATATTAACTTTCATTATGGCCTCTTCTAGGCCCTTTAAAGGTTGTAGGGTCTTTTTTATAATATAGGCAAAGATTAAAGAACCAAATAGGAGGATAAGACCCATTAAAAATAGGAGGTAGATTTTAAATTCGCTAGTAGATGAAACCTGGGCTGAATCTACCATTAGTAGGACTGAGCTATTATCACCAGGATAATTTTTTGAAAACTCTGTTAGTACCCCCTCCATTATGAGGATTTGCTTTCTAGTAATTAAAAAATTACTTAAAACTATCATTAAAGTAAATATAATGACTACTGATAATATTAACCTAAGGGTAATAGAGTTAAATTTATTTTTATTTATCATAGATCCTATATCCCTTGCCAATAACATTTTCTATATAATTTTTGCCAGTGGCCTTTTTTATTTTTTTCCTAAGTGATGACATATGGACCCTAACAGTATTTGAGAACCCATCAGCGTTAGAATCCCATACATGCTCCATCAGCTCTTCTATGGAAAC